>ERZ507075.820-NODE-820-length-11092-cov-6.28857_pt1 | contig 11092 bp, 19 predicted proteins | sample MGYA00512863_ERZ507075 | MGnify/ENA metagenome assembly ERZ507075 | reverse complement strand
ATTGCCTAAGTTTTTAGGAACTCTTACTCTCCTGAAAATAGCAGCATTATTTCGGGCCGAAGGCCCATGATTGCCTGAGTTTTTAGAGCCACAAAAATTTTCACTTGTCAAGCTATTTTGCCCCATTTTGCTAATAAAATTTTACTTTTTCTGCACCTATCTCAAATTTCCCCAAATTATCTCAACTCTCCCCCAAAACCCCCGCAAATCAGGTGCTCCGCACCAATCCTGCGCCCACATCCTTCTAGTCCCAAAATTTTTCTCACTCTCTCATCTTCTCCCCAAACCCATACAATCACACACCCTCTAATCGAAGTCACAAAAACTTCATCGGATTCGCACATCTTAATCCTAGAAAAACCGTGTCGGATTTGCACATACCCCACAGGATTCGAATAGGGCGGTTATAGGGAGGGCGGTTATTTTCAAATATAAAAATTTCACTTGCACACTTTCGAAAATTTTGTTATAATATTACTTCATAGGAGGAATTTTATTATGTCAAGATATATACCTATCGAATATGCACAAATGAAAGACTTATTTTTTATTGACCCATCAAGTCCCAGTGGGCTGAGTAGATTACCTAAAAGAAAACATACGGGCACTTTAAGGGACGACGGAAAAGGTAGGAAGTCTTATGTGGTCTTTGTATCTGGGGTGGGAACCCTAGCAGTTTCTCGGATTGTTTTCTGCCTGCATAACGGCAGTATTGATCCCGAGTTGCAGGTAGATCATATAGATCAGGATCCAACTAATAATTCTCCTGAGAATCTAAGACAAATACCTGACTATAAAAATGCTAGAAATCGCAAAAATACCAACAGTAAAACAACCAATCTTCCAAAATATATTCGTGTTGCTAGAACTACCTCAAAGGGTGATTATTACCGGGCTTATGTTCCTACTAGTAACGGTACTCAATCTAAGTGTTCATATGATCTAGAATTTCTAGTAAAATGGAGGGATGAAATTTTAGGGTCGGATTTGCACACTACCAAAAATGGGTCGGATTCGCACATGCACGCCCGCACGTAACACCCGTGGAGCAATGTCGGATTTGCACAAAAGCGCAGGTCAATTGACCTGCGACTTTGAATGAGAATCATTATCATTTAAGAAGTGGAATGCGAATGATAATGATTCTCATTTAAGAAGTGAAATGAGAACTATTCAAAAAGTGAAATGATTCTCATTTAAGAAAGGAAATGATTATCGGTTAGACAGTGGAATGCGAATGATAATGATTCTCATTTAAGAATGGAAGTGAGAAACACTGTTATTTAAGTTATCCACAGACTTATTAACAGCACGATTTGATTTGACAGAATCCTAGCCATTTTGAGGCGTTATTAACAGACTTATCCACAGCTTATCCTACTGTATAAATATACAGTATTCCTATGTAGTGAATAATTCTAATATAGGCCTAAAACGTCCTGAATCGCATTCTAACGCGCTTAATTTTGGTGGAGATACTAAAACAAGGGCAAAATTGGAGGAGGCTTGAAAATTAGTTAGCTCGCTAACGATCACACAAGGCGACACGTAACACCCTAACCATTAGCAGGCTAACCATCGCGGGCGCGGTCAAATGAGAATCATTCTCATTTGAGAATTGGGGGCACTTCCTGATAGTTGCACCCCGTGATTATTAGTCTGGTAGTCGATGCGTGATTTTTTCCTCTTCCCCGTAGGAATCCACCAAATGTTGATAATAGCCATCGTGATCATAAATCACTTTATCATACTCGCCACGCTCGACCGCTTGTCGGTTTTCCGGCGTATCGGGCACGTAAAAAACATCAACCATTGTACTGATTTTGGTTACAACAATTTTATTGCTCATAATAACGCTCCGTTACTATATAATTTCATTGTGCCACCTTTCGAAATGCTGTTTCAATACTTTCCGCAGTCGATTGAATATATGCGCCATTCATTATCAGGCGCTCGGTGCATACCTTGCGAAAAATATTAATAAAATCATTTTCATTTTCTGCAATTAACGCCTCACCCATAACCTGAACGTCACAAGATGCAAAGGTCAAAAATTGAAATGCTAGTTCACGGGCAACGACCGCGTTGATCTTATAATGCGCCTTTCCCTCATAAATATTAACAACGCCCTTATAAGCTGGGGAAAGCTGGTTTAAATAGTCTGCTAACAATGCCGGGCGGCAATTAGTAACAAAGCGATTGCCTTCATAAATTACCATTTTATAGCCTCCCAATCAGGTAACCAGATAAAAGCATAAAAATCCCCAATGAAAGGGGATCATTCTTAAATAAGGTGGCGGTAAAACCGCCAACCATTGCAAGGATAACAACAATAACGCTTTTCATAGTACCCCACGAAAGGCCGCGTAAAAGGTGGCAAAATATTTAACCGTTTCAGCTATCACGTTGCCGCGCTTGTCAAATTTTTTCTCGGTAACACGAAAGGCGTTTTTATTCCGTGCTACATATTCGATTTTACAGTCTTCCCGCTCGAACGTGTTAACGTCTACCAGCTTAAAGCCTTTCGAACGAGCAAGAGAAACGTTGCGGATCATTTTTATTCCCCTTTATTCATGCAGCCCAGCAAATAAGAAAAAACAGCGATACCCGCGCCAACAATAACCGCGTGAACGCCGAAAGCTATGGCAAAAAGGGATAAAATAGCGCCCAAGATACCCGCCAGAATAGTTCGAAAAATAACCATTTTTATTCTCCTAGTTAGTGGGGCGAAAGTAACGCCCCGTTATTAGTTACATTAAAACGATTTTGGCGGCTTGTTTTTTGGTGCAATGATCCGCCTTCAGGGTATCCAGCAAAAAGCCCGCCGTTTGCTGATCGATTTTATCGGCGTTATATAGTTCCTGAATGGTATTATAGGTTTTAGCAATACCGAACTCCTGCACCATTTCATAGATGACAGCACGATTAGACACCCAGCCTTGAGCGGTGAACAGATGACTAGCAGAAGAATAAGCAACCATTTTAAGCCTCCAAATTTTTGGGAAAATTTTCAACCGTCCTTAAACGGTGTAAAGGCATTATAACAAAAAAGGCCACCAATTATGGCGACCTTTACAAAACTTTACATTAGATTAATTATTACTCGTTTTCGTTGTTAGCGGTAAAAGTAGAAATATCATTACCCTTCACCGGAGGCAACGCGTCGAGGCTTTACTTTAATATTGCCCCACCTCATTTAGCTCGTTAGAAAGCGATTTAGGCCGCTTAAAATTGATTGCAGTCGTTAACACTACCTTTCTACCCTGTATATTTATACAGTAGGAAAACCTGTGGATAAGTCTGTGGATAAGCCCTTATATCGCCGCCTATTGTGTCAAATCATTTTGTGCTGTTGATAAGTCTGTGGATAACTTAAATGATAGTGGTTCTCACTTAGACCGATAGTTTCTTATAGTTATTATTATAATGGTGATTATTCTTATAGTTATTATTTTTATAGTTATTATTATAATGGTGATTATTTTTATAGCTATTATTATAATGGTGATTATTTCTATTGGTTACGATTTCTTATAGTGATTATTTCTCATTAATTTATATTTATATTATAACTCAGAAAATAGTTAGTTGGCTAATGAGATTTTCCGGAATTAGTAGTCTGCTAATGATTCAGGCTGTTACAATCCACCAGCATGATTATCATCCTAGCAATTATTAGTTTGCTATCTTTCTAATACACAATAGCAAATAAAAGTCAATTAATTAATTTTATAAAATAACTCATTTAGTCTTGATTTTTAAAAGTCAATACCTTTTACAACTATTTTTCAATTTTGCTTTTGTTAAATATTTGTTAAATCGAATATAAGCCGCCTAAAACGTCCTACAACGAGGTAAATTTTTCAGGTATCCCATCATAAGGGTATAGCCCGTTTATCGTCACCTGATGGATTCTAGAAAAATCAAGTAGGGCAAAGCAAATATAAATGAAAAAATTACTTGCCTATCTGCTCGGTTTTATGGTATTCGCGCGCCCGTTTCCTTTAAACTTGGGCGATCACCGGACGCGGTGCGAGTATTTGCTTTCTTTACATTTCTTTACAAAAATAAGGTTGCGCCATTTTTACTATTTGCTATTATTTATCTCGTAGGGCGGCAATGACGAACTACACGGCGGGAAGTTTACCGCCGCGCTCTTTAAAAATTGGGTACATCTTAAAGTCTATCGGCGGTAAACTTATATTATAAGGAATCGCAGATATGAAACAAACTTTATTGATCACTGGTAAACCAGCTAAAAAATTAGATGGTACTACTAAAAAATTGTTGACAATAGCCCAGCAATCCGTAAAATACCGATTTGCTCAGTACAAGAAAGGCCGCCAGCAGGGTTTAGAAATGATCTGGCGTAATATTATGATCGACCTGAAAGAAAATCATAAAAAACTGCAAAAAACAGTTTGACACCCTAGCCGATAGGCTTTAAGATGTACCCAGTTCGATGAGAGCGATAACTTGATACAATTTGACGGTTAGGTGATTCCCCATAAATCATCCTGCCCCCTAACTGGGATATAGCAGCCTGCGTGGAGTTCTTTAAATTGATTATAGCGGTGAGCGGATTGTTGCTTATTACCTGCTACTTTCTAGCAGGTAATGCGGAACAATCCCCTAAATAACTTGGAGTTTATACTATGCAAAACGTTATTACCGCGCCTAAAATTGGTCAATCCGTTTTTATTCCTTTCGTTACTAAAACGGATGAACTAACCGGAAAAGCCGAACGTATTAAAGGTGCGGCGCTTATGCCGTTTGATACAATCGACGCGGTATACGCTGAAAATGAACGTAGTAACAACGGCAAAACCGTTTTTAGCGTTCGCGTTAAATCCGGCGACGTTGTAAAGGTTGTACAGCGTAACGAAAAATGGGAAGCTGTAGCGTAATAGTGTTACTTTTATATCCCCCAGTAGTTAGGGGGATATAACGATTAACATTATGTTAATCTTATCCCTTAAATTAAACTAATAGGAGTTTTTACCATGACTAACGTTAAAACCGCAAAATTTGCTTGGAATGAAGAAAACACTCAAAAAGCTGTTTCTATGTACCAGCAGTTAATTAATGAAAACGGTTTAGATTTCGCAAATAGCGACGGTTTAAAAGAGATTGCAAAAGCAGTGGGCGCGTCTTCTCCCGTGTCTGTTCGATCAAAATTGACCAGCGCAAAAGCGTATCAGAAAAGCGATAAGCCTCGCAAAGTTGGCGGCGGTAGCTCAATCCGCAAAGCTCACTATGTACGCGTTATCGCTAAACATGCTATTGATTCCGGCATTATTAAAGACGCCGACGATCTGGCAAGTCTGGAAAGTGCAAAACTTGAAACGCTGGACGCCGTAGCGCAACTGTTAGGCGTTGCCGATGAAGTAAAACAGGCCGCAGGTGAATAAATTTAATTAGTGGGGAATATTCCCCACTATAATTTCCCTTTGACTGGAGTTTTAAAATGATCTTTTACCCCACTGAATCGTTAATTCTAGGCTTATTTATTATGGCGGCCTCGTTATTATTCGCTTATTTTCAAAATGATTTAGACTCATATTATTTTAAACGTAAGTCTAAATTGGCAAAGCGTTTAGGTCTGATTTGTTTTATTGCCGCCATTGCTTGTGGTGTTAGTTCTAGCCTTATGCCTTTAAATTAATGTTGCAAATTATAACGCCTATTATTCAAGGCGTTATATTTGGCAATATTTGCCAATAACAAACGTTTTTTAATCCCTTTAATGGAGTTTTATTAATATGATTATTTCCGCAGAAAAACAAACCGTTATCCTGAAAATGGCCGCTGACTTTAATTTCTATGGTAAACGTCTGCGCGCTACTAAACTGGAGGTCTGCGACGATATATCAAAAGCGGTCTACGATACAACAAAACACTCGACCGCTATCTGCGACTGGTTGGAAGCAAATAAACCAGCTAAACCGAAAGCGGCGAAAGTAGCAAAAGCCATTAAAAACGATGAGCGTCCAGAAGCGGCGGGGATTGTTTCTAGCACGGTTGAGCAATGGGAAGTAAAGCAGGGTAAACGCTTTATTATTACGTCGATTCAGAATAATACTTTCCCGCATAAAAACTTTTTAGCCTCATTGGAGCAATTTGCTAAATATATCGGCGCTGATTTGCTGGTTAGCAAGTTTATTTATAACAAAAACGGTTTTCAAAATGGCGAGGGTGCAGAAGGAATAAAATATGATTCCGCATTTGACAAATATATCTGCAATAAAAACGTGTTTTTAAATAACCGCCGTTTTGCTTTCATGGCTGAAATTAACGTTTTGCCAACCGCAGATTATCCGCTTTCTGGATTCGCTGAAACTGCAACGGCGCTTAATCTGGAAGGTCTGGCAATTGGTCACGCTAAAATTACCGCTGAAAGCGTGCCAGCTTTAAAAGGTGAAGTAGTGCGCCGTATGTACTCAACCGGAACGGCAACGCTCAAAAACTACATTCAGCAGAAGGCAGGACAAAAGGCCGAGGCGCTGCATAACTTCGGTGCGCTAATTGTCGAGTTCGACGAGGACGGGGAATTTTTTGTACGCCAGCTCGAAACGATGGACGAAAGCGGGGTATTTTATGATCTGAATGTGTGCGCTACTCCTGCCGGATGCTATGAGACATCGGGGCATGTTTTAGGCTTGCAATACGGCGATATTCACGCAGAAAAATTAGATGATGATTGTGCCGTTGCGTCATGGGCTGGCGAAAATAGCTTGCTTGATATTCTCAAGCCTAAATATCAGTTTATCCATGACGTGCATGATTTTACATCACGCAACCATCATAATCGTGCGTCCGGTGTATTCCTAGCAAAACAATACGCCGTTGGACGTGATAAGGTTCTGGATGATCTCATCGATACGGGGCGCGTGCTGGAATCAATGGAACGTGATTTCTCGCAAACAATCATTGTTGAATCTAATCACGATCTGGCGTTATCCCGTTGGCTTGATGATCGTAATGCTAACATTAAAGACGATCCAGCAAACGCGGAACTATATCACCGCCTAAATGCCGCGATTTATGGAGCTATTGCAGAAAAAGACGATACTTTCAACGTGCTAGATTATGCGCTGCGCAAGGTTGCAGGCTGCGAGTTTAACGCCATTTTTCTAACGACTGACCAATCTTTCAAGATTGCAGGCATTGAGTGCGGCGTACACGGTCACAATGGCATTAATGGAAGTCGTGGCAATCCGAAGCAATTTAAGAAATTGGGCAAGTTAAACACGGGGCATACTCATACGGCAAGCATTTACGGCGGCGTATATACCTCAGGCGTATCGGGTAGTCTGGACATGGGCTATAACGTTGGCGCGTCAAGCTGGACGCAAACGCATGTAATTACATATGCAAACGGTCAGCGCACTTTGATTGACTTTAAAAACGGTAAATTTTTCGCGTAAATAAATCAGGTTGGCGGCTTGAAATATAGCCGCTATAAAAGTTTACTAAATTAATTGGAGTTATAAACATGGCTATTTCTAACCGTATCCCATTCGATCGCGCTCAGTCTTCTATTGTTCTGGTTTATTCTAATGGTGAGCGGTATCACGTTGAGGCCGGTCACGTTGTCGATGATTTAATCGAGTTTAACGAGGCGCTACAGATCACTACTTTCGCCTATACCACGGGCAAGCTATCCAGCCGCATCAAGGCGAAAGGCGTTTACATTGACACGATGAAGCAGAAAACGACCATTATTGACGCGGTGAAGTCCGGTTTAGCCTTTGCAGTTGTCGCGCCTTGCCCCGCTTGCCTTGATGATCAGCTAATGAGTGCGAAGATATTTACATGCGCGGGCATTCGTTCCAGCGTATCGGGCGAAGATATTACCGTCATCGCTGATGCGCTTGCGTATGGCCTTTGATAGTTGATTTATTATTGCCCGCTATTTATCAGCGGGCAATGCTGAATTAACTTAATCCCTTTAATGGAGAACGTAACAAAATGAATCAAGTAAAAACGAATATTACCCGTAATTTCCCGCATATTTCCCGCGTCATGATTTGGGATCTTGATGGCACTATCGTTAACTCATTCCATCGTGTAGCGCCTTGCTTTGATAATGAGGGCAATCTAGACTTAAATAAGTATAAGAATGAAGCGTGTAAACATGATTTAATAATGCAGGATACACTATTGCCGCTTGTTACATATATGCGCCAGTGCATGAATGACGCAAATACTTTAAACATTATCTGCACCGCTCGACTAATGAGCAAATCAGATTACTATTACCTACGCAAACAAGGACTGCGAGGGCGTGGAAATAGTAATATCCGCGTTTTCTCCCGCGATACACTGCATAAATATTTTGAAGCTGATAAAGTTAGCGAAATATACCACAGTAAGGACGATATATATAAAAGCCATTATTTTGATTTATTTAAACAGTTATATCCGAACGCTGATTTCACGATGATCGACGATCATAAGGGAGTATTGGCGGCGGCGGCGTCATATGGATTTAAAACGCTGGACGCGCAAGCCGTTAACGATATTCTATCAATCGGCGTTACATTGATCGGCGAAACCTTTATTGATGAATCACTCGAAGATGATAATGATTATCAGTTCCTAGCCGACCGCTTGCAATTATGTTGGGAAGGCATGACCGAGGAAGAACGCGCAGAATATAGTTGCAGCCCGCAACAATATATTGAGAAACTAAAAGTCGCATAATAATTAAAGTTGAAATCGTTTCACCTTGCAATTAAAATGGTTGCAAGGTGAAACAGTTAGCATGGTAATAGTAACGGGGGTGGCGGTTAGCAGACTAAGTATTTTCGCCCGGGGCAGTGAGCCCACCCACGCGTACGTAATCCAAAGAAATTGGCAAAAGTCAAATTAGCGCATAGAAGGGTCATCAAACCTGTGTTCTGGTCTGAACTCACGGAATCTCTTCCGCGACGCCCGAGAACCATCACTCCACTCTCGCTCAAACTCCGCACGTTTCTCGTCAAACCTCCGCTCTCTTTCCGCAATCTCCCGTGATACTTCCGCAGTATATTTACGATGCTTGTTAATAGCCGCAGTCATTCCGAAAATTCCCGCAAGTACCCCGATAATAAAAGCAATTATAATACTAAACATCTAATTCCCTCTCAATTTGCAGTTCTACTAATTTTTCTAGCGCAAATTGTTGTTGTTTTACTTGAGCTTCTAGAGTTTTTAGGCGAACATACGCGTTATAAGAAACAATGAAAGTTGCCCAGACTAGTATTACTATTAGTGTAGCTACTACTTCCATCATTTACGTTTCTCCAGTAATAAAATTTCAACTCTAGCCAAGTGATTATCTAAAATACATTGTCCGATAATAACAACCCCTAGTAATGCAATAATTACCCATTCCATTAAATCCACCCCGCCATAGCTGCTAACCAAAAACCTACGAAAATAAAGAATAGGATAGTTCCGAATCCAAAACTATTAATCCAGCTATCATACACTTCTCCTCGTCTGCTCTTTCTTTTGTTTGACATATCTTTCATGCTCCTGTAAATGTTGTATTTGGAATATTCTAGCAATTGCACGAGTCATAACATTTTATCTTATATGGTGTTCTGAATGACCTCAATTGCATTGTGAACTATTTTTGACCTAGGATCCACCCCAAGTGGTACACATTCCTGGAAAGATTTTTCCTGTTAGAAAGCCCCTTCACATGTATTTCCTTCGGTAAAGTAGCTTACCGGAGCCCAGAAAGACCCGTAGGCCATGATTGGTGCCACTAAGAACATATCCCCTTTCCTATCAAAAACATTAGCTTTATATTTCACATGATCTTGTACATAGTAGGCCTCACATTTAATATCTTTAGGCCCAAAAGTAGAGCAAGCCGAAAGAAGTACCACTGCCATAGCTAAAAATAATTTTTTCATTTACATTCTCCTCTGTTTAATTTATAATACTATTATACAGAATTATAGCAATATAAGCAATTAAATTTTTGGAGAACTTATGAGTTTTTTCGCTGGCAAGTTAAATAACAAATCTATACTCTCTTTACGTAGGGGTAGTGGTGGTGATGTTAACATACATATTAATCCTGACTCTCAAACAATATTTCATTCAGATATGCCCCATGTAATTATAACGGAAACTCATTCCACGGGGTTAAGACTAGATCAAGGGGCTGGAGACTACTATTGGTCTGATATGCCTAGCAGAATCACCCAGTTACATAATAATGATCCTAATAGGGTTGTGCTAACGGAGATTGAGTTCTCTGATGGTTCTAGACATATGCTATCTGGCATGTCTATGGGGGTAGGGGCTAAAGCGTATGGAATTATAAATCCGCAGGTCATGTCTCAAGGTGGTTTAAAAACACAAATAACAGCTAGTGCTGATCTATCTCTTGATGTGGGCTATTTTAATAGTGGTACTAGTGGAACTATCCCCCAGAAATTAAGAGACGGTACTGGATGTCAGCATATGTTTGGCGCCTTTAGTGGGCGTAGAGGGTTTGCATCTAGTGCAATGTATTTAGGGGGTGCCGCTCTTTATAAGTCTGCCTGGGATGGTTCAGGATATGTAGTGCCGGATTCAGGAACTCTAACTATCCCTAGCGACTACGTTAGGCATCCCGGAGCTAGAAACTTTGGATTTAACGCCATATATGTTCGTGGTAGGTCTTGTAATAGAGTTCTTTATGGTATGGAAGGGCCCAACTACACCACTGCTGGAGCTGTATATGGGGCATCGAGTTCAGGGGCTCTTAACTTTATGTCTAATCCTAGCAATCCCTCGGCTCCTAAGTACTCTGTAGGTTTCGCACGTGCTGATCCCACTAACTATGCGTATTGGGAAAGTATGGGTGATCCGAATGATGCTGCTAATGGGCCCATAGGTATATATAGTGAGCACCTCGGTATTTATCCATCTAAAATTACCTGGTATGTTACTAATTTAGTGTATAATGGTTCAGGTTATAGTATTGATGCTGGATTATTTACAGGTAATGATATAAAATTAAGCCCCACTGAATTTATTATTAAAGGTATTAACGTTAATAATACATCTTGGAAGTTTATCAACTTTGTTGAGAAAAACTTTAATGTAG
>ERZ507075.818-NODE-818-length-11097-cov-5.00607_pt1 | contig 11097 bp, 8 predicted proteins | sample MGYA00512863_ERZ507075 | MGnify/ENA metagenome assembly ERZ507075 | reverse complement strand
GTTTGACTGCTGAGGACAGATTGAAACGCATTATTCAGGCAGAAGCAGAGAGAGAGTCTGCGTAAATAATATAAAAAATATCCACGCACCCCCTTGACAAAAGCTTTCAGAGGACACCCTATTGTCCGCGATGGAGACTGCCGGAAAAGAGGATATGCCAGAGGATGCCGAGCGAAAAGGTCTGGGGACACCGGCCACCCGTGCCGGTATTTTGGAAAAGCTGGTATCTGCCGGTTTTCTGGAACGCAAAAAGAATAAGAAAACCGTTCAGCTTCTTCCTTCCCACGATGCGGTTTCGCTGATCACCGTCCTGCCGGAACAGCTGCAATCGCCGCTTCTGACTGCCGAGTGGGAGTACCGCCTGGGCGAGATCGAGCGCGGGCAGCTTGCCCCGGAGGAGTTTCTGGATGGGATCAGCACCATGCTGGGAGACCTGGTGGGGACTTATCAGGTCATCAAGGGAACCGAGTACCTGTTCACTCCGCCCCGTGAGGTGGTAGGCAAATGCCCTCGCTGCGGCGGTGAAGTTGCAGAACTGCAAAAAGGCTTCTTCTGTCAGAATGATTCTTGCAAATTTGCAATCTGGAAAAATAACAAATGGTGGGCTGCCAAGAAAAAACAGCCGACCAAGGCTGTGGTGTCTGCACTGCTGAACGATGGCCGTGTCCGTGTAATGGGCCTATATTCGGAGAAAACCGGCAAGACCTACGATGCCACTGTGGTTTTGGAGGACGATGGACAGTACGCCAACTTCAAGCTGGAATTTGACCAGCGGAAAGGAGGCAGCCGATGAAGCTCTCTTTAGTGGAACGGGAAACCATTCTCCTCTATAACCAGGCAGAACCAATGGCTGAGGTCTACACCCACGATCCCCGTCTGATGGAGAAGCTGGAACTGCTGGCAAAAAAGCACCCCGACCAGATCACCCGAAAGGACGCCCATAACTTTACCGTCCCCAAGCGGTGTGTATCAGTCAGGGAGCCATACAGCGCAGAACGCCGCAAAGCTGCCAGTGAGCGGGCGAAAGCTGCCGGATACCAGCCCCCTGTGAGAAAGTCCAGCAGTTAAAGGCACATGGCAGAGAATGTATTTGAAGCAGTCAAGCAGTCGGTCAGCACCAGAGAAGCGGCAGCGTTTTATGGGATCGAGGTCAAACGAAATGGTATGGCCTGCTGTCCCTTTCACGATGATAAGAACCCCAGCATGAAGGTAGACCAGCGGTTCCACTGCTTTGGCTGCGGTGCAGATGGGGATGTGATCGACTTTACCGCAAAGCTCTTTGACCTCTCCCCAAAAGAAGCGGCGGAGAAACTGGCACAGGACTTTGGCCTGATCTATGACAGTCAGGCCCCTCCCCGCAGGAAATATGTCCGGCAGAAAACCGAGGCACAAAAGTTTCGAGAGGACCGGCAGCGGTGTTATCGCGTACTGTCCGATTACTACTATCTGCTGAAAAAATGGGAGGCCGACAATTCTCCCCGGACACCAGAGGAAGAACCGCACCCCCGTTTTGTGGAAGCGATCCAGAAGAAAACCTATGTAGAGTACCTGCTGGACCTTTTTCTTTATGAAAGTGAAGAAGAACAAAAGGCATGGATTGCAGACCACACAGCAGAAATCACACACTTGGAAAGGAGATTGAAAATCATGGCTGAGAACAAACCGACCAACCGAGAGCGGCTAAGGGAAATCACGGATGGCATCGAGCAGGGTATCAAAGAATTGTTCGAGAGTGAAAAATATATGCGCTATCTGTCCGTCATGTCCCGTTTCCACCGCTATTCGGTAAACAACACCATGCTCATCTATATGCAGAAGCCGGACGCCACTTTGGTGGCCGGATACAATAAGTGGAAAGACCAGTTTGAGCGTCATGTAAAAAAGGGCGAGCATGGCATTACCATCATTGCCCCCACACCATACAAGAAGAAAATCGAGGAGCAGAAGCTGGACCCGGACACCAAGGCTCCGATTTTGGATAAAGACGGAAAGATCGTTACAGAGGAAAAAGAAATCGAAATCCCCATGTTCCGCCCGGTCAAGGTCTTTGATGTGAGCCAGACTGACGGGAAACCTTTGCCGGAGCTTGCTTCCTCCCTTTCCGGAAATGTGCCCAATTATGAGGCATTCATAGAGGCTCTGCGCCGCAGCGCGCCGGTGCCAATCACTTTTGAAGCAATGGCCGCCGATACGGACGGCTATTTTTCTGCCGATCATCAGAAAATCGCTATTCGTCAGGGCATGAGCGAAGTGCAGACGGTTTCGGCCACAGTCCACGAGATTGCCCACAGCAAGCTCCACAATCAGAATAAGATTCAGATTGCCAATGACGAGAAGTATCAGGAGATTGAGCTGTTTAATAAACCCGGTTTGTTTTCCAATGGGCGGATTACCCGTGATACTCTGCCGGAGGGCGTTTACTGCTACGACCTGCGCGGTTCTGACTATGACCCCGGCGATCCGATTTATGTGGAGGACCGAGTTGGCGTAAACCATGCAGGCTCTGTGATTCTGGCAGAACCCTTAGACCTTTCAAAAGAAGGGTATCTTCGGTTGACCGAGGAAGAAGGGCTGAATTTTGTCGGTGGCTTTTCTACCCTCGCTCAGTTTTTGCAGGAACAGAAGAAAGACCGCCATACGGAGGAAGTGGAGGCTGAAAGTATCTCCTATGCGGTCTGCAAATATTTTGGGATTGAGACCGGAGAAAACAGCTTCGGCTATATTGCCAGCTGGAGTCAGGGCAAGGAACTGAAAGAACTGAGAGCCAGTTTGGAAACCATCAACAAGACCTCCGGCACTTTGATCTCTGACATTGAGCGCCACTATAAGGAAATCTGCAAAGAGCGTGGGATTGACCCCAATGCAAAAGCAGAACCGGAAACCGCCCCGATCGAGCAGCCAGCAGATGCCGCTAAGGATACTCTGACCTACTATGCAGCAGAGTGTATGGAGTTTCCAAACCTCGGAGAATACCACGATAACCTGTCTTTGGAGGAAGCAATCCGCATTTATCAGGAGATTCCGGCAGAGCGAATGAACGGGATCAAGGGCATTGGCTTTGAGCTGAAAGACGGAAGCGACTATGAAGGATCGTTCCCTATTTTGACCGGGCAGACCATTGACCTGGACACCATCCAGGCAATCGACTATTACCGTGATAATCCTCTGGTGCAAAAAGCGGTAAAGGAACTGGCTGCGGCCATGCCGGAAATGGAGGTGCTGGGGGCGGACGCCAACCAGCAGGAGGCTTTGTTTCTGATCAACGATGCCACCTATCTTCATATCCAGCCCTGTGACAGCGGATGGGACTATACCCTTTACGATGCCGCATCCATGAAAGAGCTGGATGGCGGTCAGCTGGATATGCCGGAGCTTTCCCATATGAAGGCAGTTCTCCAGATTTGTGATGACAACGATTTGGGCAAAGACTCGGTAAAATACGCACCGTTGTCCATGATTGAGACCTTGCAGGAAGCGGCCTATCAGCAGATGCAGGCAGAGGTCCGTCAGATGACTGCTTCTTCCCAGCTGCCGGAGGCACAGGAGCAGGCACTGGATGAATACCCCATGCCGGATGAGCAGGTATCCACACCGGATATGCAGGAATACGGATACTCCTATGATGGGATGCTCCCTGTTACCAGAGAACGGGCGCTGGAACTGGATGCCGCCGGTTTGACTGTCTATGTGCTGCATGAGGATAATACGGAGAGCATGGTGTTTGACCCACAGGAGATCATGGAGCATGGCGGTCTTTGCGGTGTGGACCGTGAGGAATGGGAGAAAAGCCCTCAGTTCCATGAAAAGGTCATGGAGCGTCAGGAACATCAGCAGGAACGAGAACAGGCATTTCTCTCCCAGAATAGAGACTGCTTTGCCATCTATCAGGTGAGCCGTGATGATCCGCAGAATGTGCGCTTTATGAATCTGAACTGGCTAAAGTCCCATGATATTTCCATAGACCGCAGCAATTATGACCTAATCTACACCGCTCCGCTGAGTGAGTCTGGCACTGTACCGGAGCAGCTGGAAAAACTCTATCAGCAATTCAATCTGGAAAAACCCGTGGACTTTCACAGTCCCTCCATGAGCGTCAGCGACATCGTTGCGATCAAGCAGGACGGTAAGGTATCCTGTCATTACTGTGACAGCGTTGGTTTTACCCAGATCCCTGGATTCTTGCCGCAAAATCCGCTGAAAAATGCGGAGATGGCCGTGGAGGACGATTACAGCATGATCGACGGTATCATCAACAATGGCACAAAAGAGCCTACGGTGGCAGAGCTGGAACAGCAGGCCCGAAGCGGTCAGCCCATTTCCCTGACGGATCTGGCAGCTGCCACCCATCGGGAGGAACGGGAAAAGAAGAAATCCGTTGTGGACCAGCTGAAAAGCCAGCCCAAAGCAGAACACAAAAAGACAGCACCCAAAAAGAGTGCGGAAAGGGAGATTTGATATGGGAAACTTTACTTTTGAGGAAATGAACCTGATGTGCATTTACAATACCGGCAGCCGCACCGGATTGATCAACAGCCTGCGTGAGATGCGCGGCGAGCTATCACCGGAGGAAGCGGAACTGAGGGAGCTGACCGACAGCGCCCTTACAAAGCTCTGTGCGATGACCGATGAGGGCTTTTCCCAGCTGGAGCTGTACCCGGATTTTGACCAGTAAATTTATCGTGCAAAAATATAGTGAGAGAAATTGTATGGAGGATAAGCGATTTCTCACAATTCTTTACAAAATCCCACTATACTTAGAGGGATGAATAAAGTATAATAACCTTATTAGCCTTGTGGATAAGGTTGATTATAAAAGCAAAGATAAAAACGCAACGCATATAACGATATATGCCAGAGCCGGTAGGTAGCCCGGCCGTCCTGTTTATCAGGGTAAGTAACCTGCCCCTCCGGGTTGTCCATTCTTTGCTCATAGCAATCATTAAGGAGGGATTGTCATGAGTACAAGTATAGGCAAACTGACAGTGTTTTTTGAAGAACCATTTTGGGTAGGTGTTTTTGAACGAATTGAAAATGGTAAGCTTTCAGTTTCCAAAGTAACATTTGGAGCAGAGCCAAAGGACTATGAGATTTATGAGTTTGTTTTGAAGAATTATAACGGTTTACGGTTTAGCCCGGCGATAGAAACCGTCATAAAAGAACAAACTAAAAATCCGAAGAAACTTCAGCGTGAAATTCACAAGTCAATGTCTGCCAAAGGAATTGGAACAAAATCTCAGCAGGCGCTACAACTACAACATGAACAATGCAAACAGCAGCGTAAAGCTAAAAGTAGAGAAGAAAAAGTGGCAGAAGAAAAGAGACTATTTGAATTAAAACAGCAAAAGAAAAAGGAAAAACATCGGGGGCGTTAAGCCCTTGATGTTTTTCAAAATAAAGTTCTCAACACAATGTTAAATTTTGTTATGAACACTTGTGCATTGATGATTATTTTGAACTTAGGAGGTGTTTAATGAAAACGGTTCTTTTACATGGGTTGGGACAAACTGCACAGGACTGGAAAGAAGTAGTCCAACAACTATCAATTTCCGATGTCGATTGCCCAGAACTTTTTTCTTCAACAGAAGATGAAATATCATATTTGAAGATTTTGGGCGATTTAGAACAGCGGTATTCTGAAGTAAAAGAGCCGCTTCGTATCTGCGGTCTTTCGTTAGGTGCGCTTCTTGCGATTGATTTTGCTATTCGGCATGAAGAAAAAGTGGCTTCGATGGTTTTGATTGGCGCACAATATAAAGTTCCAAGTTTACTGATAGATTTTCAAAATCTTATCTTCCGTTGTATGCCAAACAAGGCTTTTGAAAGTATGGGATTATCAAAAAGCAGCACCATAAAATTGGCTCACTCTATGCGGTCATTGGATTTTACTTCGCAATTAAACAATATTCGTTGTCCAGTGACAATTTTGTGTGGCAAAAAGGATACTGCCAATCTAAAGGCTTCTAAAAGGCTAAAAGAATTGCTACCCCAAGCTACTTTGCACATCGTTCCAAATGCAGGACATGAACTCAATAAATATGCACCAAACACGATTGCAGAGATATTAAATCAGTAAATTTATCGTGTTGGGATGACATAGTGAGAGGAATTATCTGACGGATAAACAGTTTCTCTCACTTTTTAACAATAGCCCACTATACTTAGAGAGATGGAAGAAGTATAATGAGAGCAACGATAAATTTGAACTTGAATGGGAGAAAGTATAAAATGGATATTTCCAGTTTTCAGATTTGATAACTTGGAAGTTGTGGAGGGAATTTTACATGAATAGAAAAGAAATAACAACAAAAGAAGATTTATACAAAGTAATAGAATTGTTAGAAAAGACGGGAATTACATATTGGTTGGATGGTGGATGGGGTGTAGATATTTTAGCAGGCAAACAAACAAGAAGTCATAGAGATATAGATATAAATTTTGATGCTAAATATATGGAAAGATTATTAGATGTGCTATTGAATTTAGGGTATAAAATTGATACGGACTGGAGACCAGTCAGGATAGAACTATATAGTGATGAATTGGGTTATTTGGATATTCATCCATTTGTTTTGAATGAAGATGGAACTTCAAAACAAGCTGATTTAGAGGGTGGCTGGTACGAGTTTGAAAAAGACTACTTTAGTTCTGCCTTTTTTGAAGGGAAAAAAATTCCGTGTATATCATTAAAAGGGCAAAAAGTTTTTCATTCAGGTTATGAATTAAGAGATAAAGATGTGCATGATATTTCAATTCTTGAAGGGCTATCAGAATAATTTTATTGTGATTTCTAAAAATTCTAATTTGTATAACCAATAATAATTTAATATTCACAGTTTCACCCAGCAGGAAATCTTTTTAGGTTTCCTGCTTTTCTTTTACCCAAAAACCGAAAGGAGGACAAAACACCATGCCAACCAAAGCTGAACGATATGCACAGATGGCAGACAAGGTGGCAACGCAGCTCACGGGGAGCTGGCAGGAATGGGCAGGGTTTCTCACCACTGCTTCCCGCCTTTACAAGTACCCGTTCCATGAGCAGCTGATGATTTACGCCCAGCGACCGGACGCCACCGCCTGTGCAGAGTACGATTTGTGGAATGAAAAGATGGGCCGATATGTAAGGCGCGGTTCCAAGGGGATCGCTCTGGTGGACGATTCCGGGGACAGGCCCAGCCTGCGCTATGTCTTTGACATTTCCGACACCGGAACCCGTGAACATTCCCGCACACCCTGGCTGTGGCAGCTGGAGGAGCGCCATCTGGATTCCGTGCAGACCATGCTGGAGCGCACCTATGATGTCTATGGTGATGACCTTGCCGGACAGCTCACCGAGGTAGCCGGAAAACTGGCTGAGGAATACTGGACGGAGCATCAGCAGGACTTCTTCTATATCGTTGACGGTTCCTTTTTGGAAGAATATGATGAGTATAACATCGGAGTGCAGTTTAAGGCAGCCGCCACCGTCAGCATCACTTACGCTTTGATGTCCCGCTGCGGACTGGAGCCGGAACGCTACTTCGACCACGAAGATTTTATGGCGATCTTTGATTTCAACACCCCGTCCACCATCGGGGCGCTGGGAACAGCGGTCAGCCAGATTAACCAGCAGGTGCTGCGGCAGATCGGCGTCACCGTCCGAAATGCAGAGCGTGAAGCCAACCAAGAAAGGAGCAAACAAGATGAACAATCCCATGACCTATATCCAGAACGGAGACTATCTGATTCCCGACCTGAAGCTGAGCCAGCAGCCGGAGAAACCCCTGGGCAAGTACGGAAGGATGAGGAAAACCTACCTGAAGGAACACCGTCCCATCCTCTACAACCAGATGTTGCTGAGCGAGAAGCTGTACCCGCACCTTCTGGAGATCGACGAGACCGCCCAGAGCAGACTGGAGCAGATGATGCCCCAGCTGGCGAAGGAAGCGGGAGCCACCGAGGAACTGAAAGCCAGCGATCCCATGAAGTGGGTGGGGCTGATGAACACCTGCAAAGCCCAAGCCGAGGAGATCCTGATGGCGGAGCTTATCAACAGCTGACCCTAAACCTGTTCCTCTCCGAAGCGGAACAGATCCAATCCATAGATGAAGCAGAGAATGTAGCGCATACATCCTCTGCTTTTTCTTTTGCTCAAAATGATATTGACCATGTGCTGCGTTTGGGCGGCAATACAGACCGTCAGAGGGAGCGTGTGGTTGCAGCCTTTGAAAAGCAGAAAACCACCGCTGAGATTGCCGAGATACTGAAAACGCTGTACCACGGTGGCAACGGCCTTGGCAGTGTGAGTGCATGGTATGCCGAGGATGGTATCCATCTTTCCCACGGGAAGTCTGTCCGTTATGACAGGTCTGCCCAGGTCATTTCTTGGGAGCGCGCCGCAGAGCGTATCGGGGAGCTTTTGGAAAGTGGTCAGTTTGCCTCCAATGTGGAGCTTGCAGAAGCGGCAGGCTATGAACGCTCCCTCCTCTCGGAAAAGCTCTGGTATCTGTACCACGATCTCAGTGATGACGCCAGAGAAGCCGGATATTTGTCCTGCCTGTCAGAGATCAAAGGCAATGGGTTCCCGGAGGAGACCCGCCGCCTGACGGAGCAGCTGAATGACCCGGCCTTCCGTCAGACCCTCAAGGAAGAATACGCCGCCTTCTGGACTGCCTATCAGCAGGACCGTGACCTGTTGCGCTTTCACTACCATAGGCCAAGGGAAATCTGGGAGAACCTGAAAGACCTTGACCTGCCCCGCAGGACTTTTTCTTCGGACCTTTCTCAAGTGCCAACCGTCCAGCACTTCATTACCGAGGATGAGATCGACGCCGCCATGACCGGCGGCAGCGGTTTCGCCGGAGGAAAAGGCCGTATCTATGCGTTCTTCATGGAAAACCACACGGACAAGGAAAAAGTGAGATTCCTCAAAGACGAGTATGGCATTGGCGGACGCTCTCATGCCCTGTCCGGCGCAACACACAGCGGCGAAGATCACGACGGAAAAGGAGTGCACTATAAAAAGCAGGACTGCCCGGATGTTCACTTGAACTGGGAAAAGGTTGCCAAGCGCATTACCTCTCTTGTTCAGAAAGGCCGCTATCTTACCGAACAGGAACAGGCGCAGTATGATAAAATCCAGGCTGAAAAGGAACTGGCCGAAGAAGATGCCATCCAAGCCCAGCAGCCGGATTCTGCCGTGTGGGAATATAACGGTGTCAAGGTGCGCCACCCGGATGATATGATTCTGTATCAGATGGGCGATTTCTTTGAGCTGTACGGTGAGGATGCCAAAGAAGCCGCTGCGGAACTGAACATCAATCTCACTACCCGTGCGATTCCGGGCGGTGGCCGTGTGGAAATGTGCGGGTTTCCGGCAAATCAGCTGGAGCAGATGGTGGAACAGCTGCGTGATAAGCATGATGTGACCATTTCCGCTGTACCGGAGGACGGCAAGGAGCGTCAGGAATATTCCATGCCCTCTATCAACCATGAAGCGGAACAGCACATCAACGCTCAGGAAGCGGAGTTTGGTGCAGACGGGAACAGAGTATTCCGGGATACAGAAGCAACCGCAGCCCCTACAATTCGGGAAATGTACGAGCAATATAAGCCTGTGGTGACTGCCGCCATTTCCGAGGATGCCGCATACTGCAATGCCTGCGGTCATTCTGACCGTGAAAATGCTGTCATCGAGGGCAATGCTGCTGTGCGCCGTGCGGTCCTTGGTTCTAAGGATATGGAGCTGATCCGCCTTTATTCTGATATACCGGAGTTCCGCCAGCGTCTGCACCGGGAAGTGATCGACGAAACCTATCCAAAGCTCCATGAACTTCTGCGCCCTCTTTCTCAAGAAGATATTGATACTGCCCTTTGTGCATGGAACGGCAATATTGAGAGTAAACACGCTGTCGTCCGCTACATGAAAGACCATGCAAGAGAGAAAGATACCGCTGCATGGCTGGCTCAGGAATACGGTGGCAGCAACAGCAACAGCCTGTTCGTTGTCCGTGCCGGAAGCCCGGAGGAAACGCAGCTGCCCTGGCCGAAGGTACAGCGCAGGCTTGCCCAGCTTATTCAGGAGGACCGGTTCTATACCGAAGAAGAACAGGACCGTTTTGACAACATCGACCCTATCGCCATCCGGGAAGCCCTGGAGGAAAGAGGAATCGTCAATGGTCAGGTGGCAGACCCGGAAAAACTGGACAATGACCCGTTTATCCAACAGGTGATGTCGGATGTAGAGCAGATTGCAGCTGCCGAGACAGAGCAGACTTCCGAAGTTTCCATTTCCGATGAGGAATATGATGCAGTTCGCCGCCCAACTCCGCAAAGAACCTCCTATGACCCTGCCGCCCCGGTCTATGCCGTGGGCGATACCGTGTATATCGAGGATGACGCCTATCAGATCACCGAGCTGCGGGATGACACCGTACAGCTTCTGCCCATTGGTATGGTATATCCCATCTACCGGGCAGAGCGCAAAGAACAGTTCGAGCAGCTGCTTCGGGCAGATCGCCGTAATGCTTACTATACCGAGTTTCTTCCCGTTGACCCGGACAAGGCGGATCAGGACCTGCGGGATGTATTGGCGCATGGACTGATTGATGAAGCGGATAAAAAGCAGCTTTCCACGCTGCTGCAATCCGGCAGGAGCAACAGCGAGATTACCTACTGGCTGAGCAGAGCCTATCCCCGTGAGATCGAGACGCTGGATCTGGAGACCGGTGATATTGCCGATTACCGTACCACGGCACAGGGCATAGAGCTGGAAGTCATGGATGCAGAGGAAAAGCGTCTGGCTATGCTGTATTTCCGCTGGGATGAGGTTGCGCCTTTGCTGCGTGGGATGTATGCCCGCCAGCTGGACGGTTTTGGACAGGAACGCTCCGAACCGGCTGCTGAAGTCCCGGCCTTCCATTCCGAGACCGTAGCCGTTTATCCGGGCGATAAAAACAATCTGCCCTATGATGTGGTGGTGGAACGGCTGCATATCGAGGAGCCGGAGCCACCAGCCCCTGTGACTGAGCCGGAGAAAACCTTTGAGGAAGTGCTGGACGAACACCCGGTTTCCATTCAGGTCAATGGACAGTGGCAGACCTTCCCCAATGAGATCGGAAG
>ERZ507075.811-NODE-811-length-11203-cov-4.43882_pt1 | contig 11203 bp, 10 predicted proteins | sample MGYA00512863_ERZ507075 | MGnify/ENA metagenome assembly ERZ507075 | reverse complement strand
AGATCATTCGGGAAAATTGTGCGGTGCTGGAACCTCAGATGGAAGAAAAGGGCATGCGCATCGAAGTTTCCTTTGCAGCCAAAGAAACGATGGTGCATGCGGATCAGGATAAGATTTCCCGTGTGCTTCATAACCTCATGAATAACGCCGTGAAGTTCTCCAAAGAAGGCAGCATCATTGAGGTAGAAACCACATTTTCCGGAAAGAATAAAATTCTGATTTCTGTGAAAGACCACGGTGCTGGTATCAGTGAAGAAGATCAGAAATATATCTTTGATCGGTTCTATAAAGCAGACGCCACCAGAAATGAAGATAAGACCGGTGCTGGTCTGGGGCTTTCCATTGTGCGGGAATTCATCCAGGCCCATGGAGAAACTGTAGCAGTAAAAAGCAAGCTGGGAGAAGGCAGCACATTCCTTTTCACACTAAAATTGGCGAAGTAAAGAGAATATACCTGTATTTTGGCATTTTCTGGGCTTAAAACGGTTTTTTTACAAGTTGTGAGCAATTACTCTCTGAAAAAGGAAAATGCCTCAGATTGGCTTACAGAGGAAATTGCATGGTGTATACAAAACGGAAGCCTTTTAAAAAATATGGTTTGATTGCTTCAGGTGAATTGAGGCAGCTGCCTTTTGAAGACAACGATTTTGTAAAAATAATATAGCCGGAATCCTTTATGCTGTAAGGATTCCGGCTATATTTATTTTCTTATGAAGTGACATTTGATATGCTGCTTTTTGATATGTGTTTATTATAGGTGATAAAATCTTTGTCAATGCGTACGGTTTGTGTTTCGGCATCCCAAGTGATTTCGCTGTTGCGTATACCGCAGATGTTTGCCGCATCTCGCAGGGAAAGGAAGGTTCTTCCATCTTTTTCCGTGGCAGGTTCACGCAGCGCAAGGGTTTGTCCGTGGAAAGACGCTGTTTGGCTGTCCAGAGGAATTTCTGCCAGAAGATCATGCCAGAGGTCTGCAGTATAAAGACATGCTGTATTTCTTTCCTTGTCCCATTCCACTTCCAGATTGGGCAGTGCTGTCGCCAGTTCTCGAAGTGGCAGCATGACATACCCATTTTCAGAAACATAGGGAGATACCAGAATAGATTTTTCGATACCGTTGACGGTCAGGGTGTTGCTGTTGAGGGACAGACAAATCTGCTGGGAATCAATTTGAGCATTGGGATAAAATTGTTCCAGAACGATGAAATCTTCTTTCAAAACCTGCATTTCCTGTTCCAGCCTGTCATCCGAGACGGAATCAGAAAAAGCCACATAAAGATGGTGTTCCCGCAGGATGGCTTTTTTTTGTGGGTTTTGCTGCAAAGAAAGGTCTGCCAGTGTAAAAGATTCCAGTTTGTCTGGATCACTTTTGTGAATTTTTACGACCAGATTATCATTTTCTGTCCAATAAGAAAGCGTGACACCATCTGCAGTCAGCGTTTGTTTACCTTCCACCACAAAGGAAAGCCGGTTTTGAAAGGTGTCCTGGTGAGCAGTGCCTTCGGGAGCTGCATAATCAAAAGGTTCGTGACTGACAGCGAAGGTATATTCTGAATAGTCAGTAAAACTGCTCGGCGTCGTTTCGCTGATGGTAATGGGCGCTAAGGGGACTGGTTCGCTCATAGGAAACAGGATGGAAGTTCTGGATTTGGCGGAGATGGGCATAGATGCCTGTGGTGTTTCTGTGGCAAAACCAGTGGCTGGGAAAAGCAATACGGACATAGACAGTATAGAAGATATCAAAAATGTTTTGTTCATGGAAGCCCCTCCTTTTTGATATGTTTGGCAAATCAGCCATAATACCTCAATATATGTCTATTGTAGGGCATTTTGATTCTGTCTGTCTATGGCGTAATGTTACAAAATCAGAGATGAAAAACGTACAGATTGTATAGAAATCAAAAAGACCACTCCTCAAGCAACTTCCCTTTAAGAAAACATATTGAATCAAATTTCAAAAAATAAGAAAGCTGGAATCCTTTGTATGATAAGGATTTCAGCTTTCTTTGTTTTCTGATGAAGATGCTCCTAAAAGGAGTGGTCTTTTTTCAAAAGATACGGTTGTATCTTATTTTTTTGCTTCGCTTTCACAGTACAGGCAGCGGTAAACGCCTTTTTCTCTGTCTGTCAGCTTAAAGATATGGTCGATTTCCTGTTCCACTGTGGTGATACAGCGGGGATTTTTGCAGAAAATGACATTTGTGATCTGTTCGGGCAGTTCAGGATGGAATTTCTTCACTTGTTTGCCGTCCTGAATGATGCTGATTGTCATGTCGGGGTCCATGTAGCCCAGTACGCCCAGATCCATGTTCAGCACGCTGTCGATCTTGATGATGTCTTTCTTGCCCATTTTTTGGCTGTTTACATTGCGCAGGATGGCAACGGAGCAGTCCAGTTCATCCAGATGCAGGAAATGATACAGTTCCATGCCTTTGCCGGCTTTGATATGGTCAATGACAATGCCGTTTTGGATTTCGTCGATATGCATTACACTTCCACCCCCAGTAATTTCAGAATCAGTGCCATACGGATATATTTGCCGTTGTGTGCCTGCTTGAAGTAGCATGCACGGCTGTCGTTATCCACACTGGTGGCGATTTCGTTGACACGGGGCAGGGGATGCAGGATGCAAAGATCTTCTTTGGCATCTTTCAGCTTGTCCAGTGTCAGGATATAGCTGTCTTTCAGACGAATGTAGTCTGCTTCGTTGAAGAAACGTTCCCGCTGTACCCTTGTCATGTACAGGATGTCCAGTTTGGGCATAACTGCTTCCAGATCCTGTGTTTCTTCGTAGGACATGCCTTTTTTCTCCAGTACATCGTGAATGATGTAAGAAGGCAGGCTCAGTTCTTCGGGAGAAATCAGCACAAAGTGGATGCCTGTGTAACGAGACAGCGCATGAATCAGGGAATGTACGGTACGGCCGAATTTCAGGTCACCGCACAGACCAACGGTCAGGTTATCAAAATGACCTTTTTCTCTGTGGATGGTCAGCAGGTCAGTCAATGTCTGTGTGGGGTGGTTATGACCGCCGTCACCGGCATTGATGATGGGCACGGGAGAGTGCATGGAAGCAACCATAGGCGCCCCTTCTTTGGGATGACGCATGGCGATGATGTCTGCATAGCAGCCTACCACGCGTACAGTATCCGCAACGCTTTCCCCTTTGGATGCAGAGCTGCTGTTTGCTTCGGAAAAGCCCAGCACACTGCCGCCCAGTTCCAGCATAGCCGCTTCAAAGCTCAGGCGGGTTCTGGTAGAGGGTTCAAAAAAGAGGGTAGCCAGTTTTTTTCTGCGGCATGCGTCGCAGTATTTATCGGGATTGGCGATGATGTCACAAGCGGTGGCAATCAGTTCGTCAATTTCCTGGATAGTCAGGTCTGTAATATCAATCAGATTTCTCATTTCACATCAGTCCTCCAGCTTTCATCACTGGGGTTGTTGCGGAAAGCAATGAGTCTAGCGATGTCAGATTCTTTGATGTAGCCTTCTTCAGCAGCTACTTCAGCAACAGCGTCGAAGTTGGACAGGCTGACATTTTTCACATTAGCTTCTGCCAGACGATCCAGACCTTTCTGCATGCCGTAAGTGAAGATGCTTACGATACCCAGTACGTCTGCGCCTGCTTCACGCAGTACGTTTACAACTTCGATGGCGCTGCCTGCTGTGGAGATCAGGTCTTCCACAACAACAACTTTCTGGCCTTTTTCCAGTCTGCCTTCGATCTGGTTGTGTCTGCCGTGGTCTTTGTGACCGGAACGTACATAACCCATGGGCAGGCCCATCAGGTGACCAACGATAGCAGCGTGAGCGATACCTGCTGTGCTTGTGCCCATCAGGACTTCACAGTCAGGGTATTCTGCTTTGATGGTTTCTGCCAGTGCGTTTTCCACGCGAGTACGCACTTCAGGTGCTGTCAGTGTCAGACGGTTATCGCAGTAAATGGGGCTTTTGATGCCGCTTGCCCATGTGAAAGGTTCTTCGGGACGCAGGAAAACAGCGCCGATGGATAACAGGTCTTTTGCAATCTGTTTTTTCATATTTGTCATATTACTTTTCGCCTCCTAAAAATTCAGAAACACATCTTCTATAAGCAGCGACGGGATCGTCTGCCTGTGTGATAGGTCTGCCTACAACGATGTAGTCAGAACCGATTTCTCTTGCTTTTGCAGGGGTGGTGATTCTTACCTGATCCCCTTTATCCCCATCGGCAAAACGCACGCCGGGGGTTACTGTCAAAAAGTCTTTGCCGCAGACGTCTTTTACTTTGCCTGCTTCCAGAGGGGAGCAAACAACGCCGTCCAGACCTGCGATTTTTGTGTTTGCCGCATAGTGCATAACAACTTCATCCAGAGGTCTGTCGATGAGCAGATCGTTCTGCATACGTTCTTCACTGGTGGATGTGAGCTGTGTAACAGCAATCAGCAGAGGACGTGTGCCATCGGGGCGGGTCAGGCCTTCCAGACCTGCTTCCATCATAGCGATGGTGCCGCCGGCATGTACGTTGCACATGTCAACATCCAGACGGGACAGGACTGCCATAGCTTTTTTTACAGTGTTGGGAATATCGTGCAGCTTCAGATCCAGGAAGATCTTATGGCCTCTTGCCTTGATTTCTCTTACGATTTCGGGACCTTCCGCATAGAACAGTTCCATACCGATTTTCAGGAAGGGTTTTTCTTCTGTGAAGCGATCCAGGAAGGTGTAGAGTTCTTCCTTGTTGTTGAAGTCACAAGCGATGATGACATCTCTGTTCATTTGTGAGCACCTCCAATGATTTCATTCAGATCTTTGATACCATACTGCTCCATGACGCGGGGCAGGTCTTCGATGATGTTTTTGCATGCGAAGGGGTCTACCAGATTGGCTGCGCCTACCTGTACGGCAGTAGCGCCTGCCAGCATCATTTCGATGACATCTTCTGCGGAGGAAACACCGCCCATACCGATGATGGGGATGTTTACGACTTCCGCTACCTGATATACCATGCGAACAGCCACAGGGAAGATGGCACTGCCGGAGAAACCGCCCATTTTGTTGGCGATTACAGGGCGTTTTGTTTTCAGATTGATGCGCATGCCCATCATGGTGTTGATGAGGCTGATGCCGTCTGCGCCTGCTTCTTCACATGCTTTTGCAACAGCCGCAATGTCTGTTACATTGGGGCTCAGTTTGATGTAAACGGGTTTTGTGGTTACTGCCTTTACGGCTCTGGTTACTTCTGCCGCTGCTTCGGGGCTGGTTCCGAATGCCATGCCGCCATGATGTACATTAGGACAGCTTACATTGACTTCGATGATGCCAACCTGATCTTCTTTGTCGATGCGTTCGCAGCAGTAAGCGTATTCGTCAACGGAGAAACCGCTGATGTTGGCAATGACAGGTTTATGGAAGCACTTGCGCATTTTGGGCAGTTCTTCGGAAATAACTTTGTCAATGCCGGGGTTCTGGAGCCCTACGGAATTGATGAGCCCTGCGGTGCATTCCGCAATACGGGGTGTAGGGTTGCCGAAACGGGGTTCTCTGGTAGTCCCTTTGAAAGAGAAGGAACCCAGAATGTTGATATCATACAGTTCCGCAAATTCGTAGCCATAGCCGAAAGTACCGCTGGCGGGAATCACGGGGTTATCCAGCGTAATACCGCTGAGTGTTACTTTTGTGTTTACCACTTGATTTCCTCCTTTTCCAGTACAGGGCCGTCTTTGCAGATACGTTTGTTGCCATATTTTGTTTCACAGCTGCATCCCATGCATGCGCCGAAGCCGCAGCCCATGCGTTCTTCAAAGCTGAGCTGGCCGCTGGTTTCTGTCACATCGGAAAGGGCCTTCAGCATGGGTTCGGGGCCGCAGGTGTAAAAATAAGTGTAGTCTTTCAGTGTTTTTACCACATCGGTGACAAAGCCTTTTGTACCCAGAGAGCCGTCTGCTGTCGCTACATGAACGGGTACGCCCAGGGCACGGAATTCATCTACATAAAAGGCTTCCGCTTTGGTGTTGAAGCCCAGGATCACTTCAGGCTTTTTGCCTTCTTCCAGCAGATTTTTTGCCAGACGGTACATGGGAGGAACCCCTACGCCGCCGCCGATGAGCAGGGGACGCATACCGCTTTTGCTGGTGTCATAGCCGTTGCCAAGACCTGCCAGGATGTCCAGCTGTTTGCCGGCTGCCAGTGTGGAAAGGTACTGTGTGCCTTTGCCAACCACTTTGTAAAGGATGGTCAGGGTTTTTTCGTTGTAGTCACATACAGAAATGGGACGACGCAGGAAAAAACCATCCAGTTTGATATTCACGAACTGACCGGAAGCGGTGATGGCAGAGGTATCCCCTGCCAAAACCATTTTCAATACTGTGTCGGTCAGATGCTGATTGCTTTTTACAGTAAAGATAGACTGCTTCACGACGTACCTCCTAGATTATGCGTCGATGGTAGAGATGCAAAGTGTTGTTTCTTCCAGAACATCCAGCAGAACACGAACAGTATCCAGTGCTGTGAACATGGTTACGTTGTTTTCTACGGCGCACTGACGGATTTCCCAGCCATCGCTGTTCTGCATGTCGTTGATGTCTCTGGTGTTGATTACATAGCTTACATAGCCGTGACGGATGGATTCGATGATTTCATCGCTGCCGTCGCTGATTTTCGCTCTTACTCTTGTGCGGATGCCATGTTCTTTCAGGAATTCAGCTGTGCCTTTGGTTGCTTCGATGTTGAAGCCCAGTTCGTAGAAACGACGGATCAGAGGCAGTGCTTCTTCTTTATCTTTGTCTGCGATGGTAGCAAATACTGTACCATAGTTCAGGATGTTCATGCCAGAAGCCTGAAGCGCTTTATACAGCGCGCGGTTCAGTTTGTTGTCGTAACCGATTGCTTCCCCTGTGGATTTCATTTCGGGGGACAGGTAAGTGTCCATACCGTGCAGTTTGGAGAAGGAGAATGCGGGAACTTTTACATACCATCTGTTCTTTTCGTCGGGGTAGATACCGAAGATGCCCTGTTCTTTCAGAGTCTTGCCCAGGATTACCAGTGTCGCGATGTCTGCCAGAGAGTAACCTGTTGCTTTGGACAGGAAAGGTACAGTTCTGGAGGAACGAGGGTTTACTTCGATTACGTATACATCATCGTTCTTGTCCACGATGAACTGAATGTTGAACAGACCGCGGATGCCGATGCCCAGACCCAGTTTCTTGGTGTATTCCAGGATGGTGCCTTTTGCTTTTGCGGATACGCTGAATGTAGGGTATACGCTGATGGAGTCACCAGAGTGTACGCCGGTTCTTTCTACGTGTTCCATGATACCGGGAACGAATACGTCGTAACCGTCGCATACTGCGTCTACTTCCAGTTCTTTGCCCTGGATATATTTGTCAACCAGTACGGGCTGATCTTCGTTGATCTTAACGGCTGTTTTCAGGTAAGAACGCAGGGATTCTTCGTTAGCAACAATCTGCATTGCACGACCGCCCAGAACGTAGCTGGGGCGAACCAGTACAGGATAGCCGATTTCTTCTGCTGCTTTTACGCCGTCTTCGATGTTTGTAACTGCCTGGCCCTTAGGCTGAGGAATGTGCAGTTCTTCCATGATCTTTTCGAAGGAATCTCTGTTTTCCGCTCTTTCGATAGCAGCAACGTCTGTGCCGATGATTTTTACGCCGCGTTCCATCAGAGGCTGTGCCAGGTTAATAGCTGTCTGACCGCCCAGGGAAGCGATAACGCCCAGAGGCTGTTCCATTTCTACGATGTTCATAACGTCTTCTGTTGTCAGAGGTTCGAAGTACAGCTTGTCGCTGGTTGTGTAGTCTGTGGATACAGTTTCAGGGTTGTTGTTGATGATGATGGATTCATAACCATACTGTTTGATGGTTGTTACAGCATGTACTGTGGAGTAGTCGAATTCGACACCCTGACCGATACGGATAGGGCCGGAACCCAGTACGATGATTTTCTTCTTGTCGCTCAGGCGGGATTCATTGCCTTCTTCGTATGTGGAGTAGAAGTAAGGGATATAGCCGCCGCAGCCGCTTGTTTCGATCATTTTGTAAACAGGGAACATTTTCTGTTCTTTTCTCAGGTTGAATACTTCAACTTCTTTCCAGTTCCACAGTTTTGCGATGAATTTATCGGAGAAGCCCATTTTCTTCGCTGTTTTCAGGATTTCAATGTTGCCAACGTTTTCAGCCAGTACTGTTTCGTAGTCAACGATGTTTTTCATTACTTCCAGGAAGTATTTTGTGATCTTGGTTGCTTCGAAGATGTCATCCAGAGATACACCGTTGCGGATCAGCTGTGCGATGGCATAGATTCTGTCATCGGGGCTCTTAGCGATGTAGTCCAGCAGTTCTTCGTTGGGTGTGTTGTCAAATTTGTCCATGTACAGGTGGCAAACACCGATTTCCAGAGAGCGGATAGATTTCAGCAGACATTCTTCGATGGTTCTGCCGATACCCATAACTTCGCCGGTAGCTTTCATCTGTGTGCCCAGTGTGTTTGCTGCTGTTGCGAATTTGTCGAAGGGGAAACGAGGCATTTTCGCTACGATATAGTCCAGAGCGGGTTCGAAGTTTGCGTTTGTTTCGGAGATCTTAATTTCGTCCAGTGTCATACCAACAGCGATCTTAGCTGTTACACGGGCGATGGGGTAACCGCTTGCTTTGGATGCCAGAGCGGAGGAACGAGATACACGAGGGTTAACTTCGATCAGGTAGTACTTGGAGGAGTTAGGATCCAGTGCGAACTGTACGTTGCAACCACCTTCGATTTTCAGTGCGCGGATGATTTTCAGAGCACTGTCACGCAGCATGTTGAAGTCTGCATCGCTCAGTGTCAGGATAGGAGCCACAACGATGGAGTCACCTGTGTGTACACCAACGGGGTCGATGTTTTCCATACCGCAGATGGTGATTGCGTGGTCTGTGCCGTCACGCATAACTTCGAATTCGATTTCTTTGTAGCCTTTTACGCTCTTTTCTACCAGTACCTGGTGTACGGGAGAAAGTTTCAGCGCGTTTTCCATGATTTCTACCAGTTCGGTTTCGTTGTTTGCAAAACCGCCGCCTGTGCCGCCCAGTGTGAATGCGGGACGCAGTACAACGGGGTAGCCGATTTCTTTTGCAGCGTCGATAGCTTCTTCAACGGAGTATGTGATGATGGAAGGAATTACGGGTTCGCCGATTTCCTGGCAGAGTTCTTTGAACAGTTCTCTGTCTTCAGCGCGTTCGATACTGTCGCAGCTTGTGCCCAGCAGTTCTACCTGGCATTCTCTCAGAACACCTTTCTTTTCCAGCTGCATTGCCAGATTCAGACCTGTCTGACCGCCGATACCGGGAACGATAGCGTCGGGACGTTCATAACGCAGGATTTTTGCAACATATTCCAGTGTCAGGGGTTCCATGTAAACCTTGTCTGCAATGGTTGTGTCTGTCATGATGGTAGCAGGGTTGGAGTTTACCAGTACTACTTCATAGCCTTCTTCTTTCAGCGCAAGGCAAGCCTGTGTGCCTGCATAGTCAAATTCGGCAGCCTGTCCGATCACGATGGGGCCAGAGCCGATAATCAGAATTTTTTTGAGGTCAGTTCTCTTTGGCATATTGTAATTCCTCCTTAAGAATTATATATATAAAATTTCCTAGTTACCTGAATTTATTATAATATGGTTGTTTTCCGGCTGTCCAGATTTTCTTCCCATACAGGAATACCTTTGTACATGGTCAGTTTACATCTGCCGGATACTTCCCAGCCGGTGAAAGGTGTGCTTTTGCCCATGGAGCAGAACTCCGCAGGGTCAATGGTGTATGTTTCGTTCAGATCGTACACGGTCAGGTTGGCAGGCATGCCAACAGCAAGAGGTGTGCCGATGCCGAAACGTTTGGACGGATTTGTGTGCATCAGATCGATGAGCATATTTAAGGTAAGAACTCCTTTTTTCACCAGATTGGTATACAAAATGGGGAAGGCTGTTTCCAGTCCTACAATACCCATCATGCTCTTTGCCAGACCTTTGCTTTTTTCCTCAGCAGAGTGAGGGGCATGGTCGGTGGCGATCATGTCGATGGTGCCGTCCAGAATGCCTGCGATGAGGGCATCCTGATCCGCCTTGCTGCGCAGAGGGGGATTCATTTTGAATCTGCCGTCCTCCTGCAAGTCCATATCGGTCAATACCAGATAATGAGGGCCTGTTTCGCAGGAAACGGGAAGCCCTTCCTTTTTCGCCTGACGGATGAGCTCAACACCTTCTTTGGTGGAGATGTGGCAGACGTGATAGTCACATCCTGTTTCTCTCACCAGGGCGATGTCACGTTCGATCTGCTTCCATTCACTTTCGGAGCAGATACCTTTGTGTCCGTGCTGCGCACAATATTCGCCTGCATGAATATAGCCGCCATTGAGCAGTTCGTTGACTTCGCAGTGTGCGGCTACCATTTTGTCAAGTTGTTTGATTTTTTTCATAGCCTGGCGCATCATTTCGTCACTTTGTACACCTCGTCCATCATCGGAAAAGGCACAAACATGAGGTGCCAGTGCATCAAAATCCGCAAGAGCTTCGCCTTTTTCACCATAGGTGATGGCACCATAAGGCAGGACTTCGATCAAAGCGGTTTTTTCGATGGCTTCCAGCTGAGGTGCCAGTGTTTCGGCACAATCGGGCACTGGATTCAGGTTTGGCATAGCGCAAATGGTGGTGTAACCGCCGTGTGCTGCCGCCTGTGTACCGGTACGGATGGTCTCTTTATAAAAAAATCCCGGTTCTCTCAGATGTGTATGGACATCAATGAAACCGGGAAAGATAGCGAAACCTTCCAAATCGAAAACAACGCTGCCTTTTGTGGGTGCGGCGGAAGAAATATCGGTAATGATACCATTGTTGACAAATACGTTGGATTTTACAAATTCGCCCTGCATAAATACGTTTGCATTGGATAAAATGTAGTTCAATGTATTTCTCTCCTTTCTTCTGTCTGCATGGTTGTTATGTATTTCTTTACAAATTGTCAGTAGTATATCATAGGGATTTGGCTCTGTCAAGCATTTCTTTCCGAGAAAATTCTTCCCCCTTCATTGACAGGAAATTGGAAAATGTGTTAGACTGAACTTGTCAAATAAAGCGGTTTTCTGTAACTGACGGATTGGTGGGAGACCACAGGGGAGCAGAAAATTGGAATTTTTTCTAAGCAGTGCAGTACTGCCTGGCGGATATTTTTATAATTGC
>ERZ507075.799-NODE-799-length-11440-cov-4.52473_pt1 | contig 11440 bp, 7 predicted proteins | sample MGYA00512863_ERZ507075 | MGnify/ENA metagenome assembly ERZ507075 | reverse complement strand
GGGGAAGCAGCACCTTGTTCAACCCGAAGTGGTAATACAGGCCAGCCTGGGCGCCCCAGCAGATGTGAAAGGTGCTTGTCACATGGGTTTTGGACCATTCCATGATTTCGCACAGCTCCGGCCAGTAATCCACTTCCTCAAAGGGAATCTGTTCCACGGGAGCACCTGTGATGATCAGGCCGTCATACTGTTTTCCCCTAAGCTCATCGAAGGTATTGTAAAATTTATTCAGATGCGTCATGGAAGTATTCAGCGATACATGACTGTTCATTTTCATAAATGTCACATCCACCTGCAGTGGGGTGTTGGAAAGAGAGCGAAGCAGCTGCAGCTCCGTATCCTGCTTCACTGGCATCAGGTTGAGAATGCAGATTGCAAGGGGACGCATATCCTGATGCTGCGCCCTGTATTCGTCCATGACAAATATATTTTCATTTTCTAGTATTGTCCTTGCGGGCAGATCGCTTTGTACTTTAATCGGCATTGCTTCTTATACCTCCATATCCAGATATTGCTTCATGAATTCTTCTTCTGTAACGATGGGAACCTCAAGCTCCTTGGCCTTTTTGTTCTTGGAAGAGCCTGAGGCGGAATCGTTGTTAATCAGGCAGGTGGTCTTTCCGGTAACGCTTCCGGTCACCTTGCCGCCTTTGCTTTCGATCAGTTCCTTCAGCGCGCTTCTGCTATCAAAATGCATAAGGCTTCCGGTAACGACAAACACCATCCCCTTCAGGGTGAGTGCGGATTCATCCACCTCTATCTGCTCGATTTCCAGCTCCTCAAGCAGCTTCTTCATATTCTCACGGTTCTTTTCGGACTGCCAGTAATCATGGAAGGTTCCTGCGATGACTTCCCCTATGCCGTCTATCAGGCTTAATTCCTCTACGTCCGCCTGCATCATGCGTTCCAGATCATCATGATACTCACGGCAGATCATTTTTGCATTGGCAAGGCCGATATTCGCGATCCCCAGCCCGTAGATCACTCTGGGCAGCGTGGTTTTCCTGGACTTTTCAATACTGTCCGCCAGATTCTGATAGGACTTTTCGCCAAAGCCCTCCATTTCCACGATTTCCTCCCGGTACTGCTCCAGATGGAACAGGTCGGCAAAGGTATGCAGATAGCCCCTTCCCAGGAATTTTTCCAGTGTGGCCTCCGACAGTCCATCGATGTTCAGGGCGTCCCTGCTGACAAAAAGAGTGAAGGACTTCACCTTTTTGGCATCGCAGTCAGGATTCGTGCAGTAGAGAGACTGTACATCATTCACCTGTTCGATCCTGGTTACTCCGCCGCAGACCGGACAGGTATGGGGGATTTCCAGCGTATCGCTCCCGGTGAGTTTTTCCGCGATCTGGGGGATAATCATGTTGGCTTTATAAACGGTAATCCGATCCCCGATTCCCAGCTTCAGCGCTTTTACGATGCTCACATTGTGCACGCTGGCCCTGCTCACCGTAGTGCCCTCCAGCTCTACCGGATCGAATATGGCAACCGGGTTAATCAGCCCCGTACGGCTTGCGCTCCATTCGATTTCCTGAAGCGTTGTTTCCGCGGTTTCATCCGCCCATTTAAAGGCGATGGAATCCCTGGGGAACTTCGCTGTCCGGCCCAGTGACTGGCCGTAGGCAATATCATCATAAATCAGCACCAGTCCGTCCGAGGGAACGTCATATTCCGCCACACGGCTTTCATAATCCTCAACGGCGGACAGGATGGACTGTGCATCCACCTCCTGATATTCCACCACCTCAAAGCCCTGCTTTTTTAAAAATATGAACTGTTCTTTTCTCGAATTCTGAAAGTCCACTCCGTCCGCGCGTACAAGGGCAAAGGCAAAAAAACGGACGTTTCTCTGTGCGGTGATTTCATTATTCAGCTGGCGGACGGAACCGGAACAGAGATTCCTCGGATTTTTGTATCTGGCGTCGGCGTCCTCGATCTGTTCATTGATTTTGCGGAAATCCTCATAAGTGATGACAGCCTCTCCCCGGAGAACCAGTTCTCCCTGGTAAGGAATTGCCAGCGGGACATTCACAAATACCCTGGCATTGCCGGTGATCACTTCCCCGATCTCTCCGTTTCCTCTTGTGACGGCCTTGAACAGCCGGCCGTCGCGGTAGGTCAGGACGATGGTCAGGCCGTCCAGCTTCCAGGACAGCAGCCCTTTCTGCGCGCCCAGCCAGTCCTTCAGCTCTTCCCTGCTCTTTGTTTTTCCCAGCGAAAGCATGGGGCTTTCATGCCGCTCCTTGGGCAGCTCGTCAACAGCCTCATACCCTACGCTGATGGTAGGGCTTCCCGCCATAACGGTGCCCGTTTCCTCTTCCAGTGCTGTCAGCTCATCATAAAGTTTATCATATTCGTAGTTGCTCATGATTTCGCGATCTTCGGCATAATATGCCTTCGCGGCCTCTCCAAGCTTTGCGATCAGTTCCTTCATCCTTGCAGTCTTGTCCATCTGCACTTAACGCTCCTTTTCTCAGGAATGCAGCATTCCATATAGTTCTTCCAATTCTTCTCCCGTCACCAGACGGTAATTGCCCGGTTTCAGCTTCCCGATGGTAATATTCGCCACGCGGACTCGCTTGATTCCCTGGGCGTCGTAGCCCAGCGCACGGCACATACGGCGGATCTGCCGGTTCAGCCCCTGGGTGAGGACGATCCGGAATACAAATTTTCCTTCCTGCTCAATTGTGCAGGGACGGGTGGTGACGTTGAGCTCCTTGAGAAAAACGCCCGCCGCCATCTTTTCCAGGAAGGTATCATTAATCGGCTTATTCACACGGACCAGGTATTCCTTTTCGTGGTAATTGGCCGCCCGCATCAGTCCGTTGATCAGATCCCCGTCGTTTGTCAAAAGAAGCAGCCCCTCCGAATCCTTGTCCAGCCGTCCGGCGTAAGTCACCCGGATAGGGTAATCGATGGCGTCACGGATGGTTTTCTCCGCATATTTATCCTTTTCCGTACAGGTAACTCCCACGGGCTTATAATAGGCAAGCACTACCTTACGGTCCTTCTTTTCCAGTATGCGGCCGTCCACCGCAACATCATCCGCCGGAGTGATCCGCATGCCCGTTTCAGCAGGGACACCGTTTACCATGACCCTGCCTGCTTCTATCATGCGGTCGGCTTCCCTGCGGGAGCAGATCCCGCAGTCAGCCAGATATTTGTTTAACCGTTCCTGTTTTGTATTATCGTCCATATTATCCTCATTTTAACTGTTCGGTGCCCTCACAGTTACTCCTCATTCCGTATTCTTTCCCAAAGCGCATATTGTTTATTATACACTAGGTATTTTTTCCATGCAAACAGAAAAATGTTCTGTTTCCTATTGAATTACGCCGCACGCCATCTTCTCTCCTGAATCTCCGGAAGGCTGGGTATGGTAGTCATCAGGCATGGAATGGATAACTACCGTTCTTCCCAACACATCTCTGGGTGTAAATCGTTCCGTATAAAATGCGAGCCATGATCTTCCCCGGTTTTCTTCAAGCACCGGCATATCCCCGGCATGGGCCGGATGGGGGCAGCCGTCGGGATTAAAGTGGGAGCCGGCATCGGCAAAGGGATCCTCTTCATTTCCCGTGCAGGCGGCCCCTTCATGGATGTGGAAGCCGAAGAATCCCCTTTCACAGGTTTCTTCCTCATGAGGCAGACCGGAAATATCGGCCATCACGATGGTGCCGTCCAGAAAGTCATAGAAGGTGACAAGCCCTTCCACCTGCGGGTATTTTTCGGAGCCCTGCACATGGGCAAAGGCTCTTGGCTGATTTGCAAGGAACTGCAGAATAGAATCCGTCATTAATCTTAACACAGTTTTTCCTCCATAAAAAAGCTTCATAACTTTTTTCTTCCATAAAGTTATGACAAAGTTTCTTTATATATATATTCCTGTGTCCTGTCCATATAACCTCCCGGCTGCGGTTCGGGCATAAATATAGCCGCCGCTGTAGGTTCAGCGGCGGCCGGTTGCCGATGTTTATGGCTGATTAGCCGATGCGTCTGTCTTTTTCACGGCGCGTAGTTGCCCCGCTGTTACGGCGGGAGGAACTGCCTGTACGGCCGGCTCCTGCGGGTCTGCCGGATGCCGAATCGCGGTATTTGCGGCGTTCTCCCCCCTTGTCTTCGGGGAAGCTCCTGCGCTTGCCGTCATTCCTGCCGTAACGGGGATTATTTCCACGTCCGTCTTTTCCGGAACGATTGTCTCTGTCCTGACGGCCGCTGCCGAAATCACGGCTGCCGCGGTAATTCCTGCGTCTTTCGGGGATTACCTCCTGGATTTCCTGGGGTTCCTCTCCCATCTGCATTTTCAGGAAGGCGGCTGCAAGCTCGACAGCGCTGTAATCGCTGTCTTCCAGCTTCCCTTCTATCATATCCGTCAGTTTATCCAGCTGTGCGCCTTCCAGTGTCTCAAATGCGGCACGCAGCGCCTTTTCAGCCTTGATGGATACGATATCCGCAGCGGACGGCACCTTTCTTTCCTGAATGGTTGTCTTGCAGCTTCTTTCAATGTCTCTTAAACGGTACATTTCCCGGTTGGAAACAAAGGTAAAGGAACGGCCTTCTCTTCCTGCGCGTCCGGTACGTCCGATTCTGTGAACATAGTATTCGATATCCTGGGGAAGGTCGTAATTAAATACGGCTTCCACATCATCCACATCAATTCCCCTGGCCGCCACATCCGTTGCGATCAGAATCTGAAGGCTGCCGTTACGGAAACGGTGCATTACGGTATCTCTCTGGTTCTGGGAAAGATCACCATGAAGGCCTTCGGCCGTATAGCCTTTATTTTTCAGGGTTTCTGAAAGCTCATCCACCATTCTCTTGGTATTGCAGAAGATCAGGGATCTCTGAATTCCGTAATAATCCAGAAGGCGGCTTGCAACCTCCACCTTAATCTGGCTGTTCACACGGTAATAATACTGCTTTACAAGCGGAATGGTCAGCTCCTGCTTGGTCATCTTCAGATAGACCGCATCCTTCTGGTAGGTATCGGTAATCTCCAGGATGGGCTTGGGCATTGTGGCTGAGAAGAGCGCCGTCTGGTGCTCGGAAGGGATTCCCTGGAGGATAGTTTCGATGTCCTCCCGAAAGCCCATGTTGAGCATTTCATCCGCTTCATCCAGAACCACCATATTCACATGCTCCATCTTCAGCGTATGGCGGCGCATATGGTCCATTACACGGCCGGGGGTGCCTACAATAATCTGTACGCCACTTCTTAAGGCCTTAATCTGTCTGCTGATATCCTGGCCGCCGTAAATGGGCAGGATCTTTATACCATGCATATATTTGGCAAAACGATGCATTTCATCTGCCGCCTGGATGGCAAGCTCCCTTGTGGGGCAGAGGATGACTGCCTGCAGGCTTCTGTTGTCAGGGTCGATATTCTGTATGACGGGGATTCCGAAAGCCGCCGTCTTGCCGGTTCCTGTCTGTGCCTGGCCTATCACGTCTTTTCTTTCCAGCAATACGGGAATCGCCTGCTCCTGTATAGGTGTCATCTGGTCAAAACCCATTTCCTCCACAGCGCGGAGGATCCGGGAATCAATGTCTGCATCCTGGTATCTCGTTATTTCCATTCAAAAGTCCTTTCTTATTTCCACTCTTTTTTCACGCAAAAAGACAACACCCGTGATATCAGGGTGCTGTCCTTCTTTCTACGAATCTTTTCTATTATACTGTGCCGCTTCGGCAGCTGTCAAGCTTTTTCACATCAATTATGGGTATGCAGCAGCTGATGGGCTTTTTCTCCAAGGGGCGCGCCCATATATTCCGCATAAAGTTTTTTGATTCCCGGATTGTCATGGGAAAAACGCAGCGGCCGTTGTTCGTCCAGCTTGTAAAGCCTGGGGCCTCTTACGTCCGCCATCTCCACGCCGTCCAGTATGGGCTGTCCCCCGCCGCCCACACAGCCGCCGGGGCAGGCCATTACCTCCACAAAGTCATAATGGACGGTTCCCGCGCGGAGATCCTCTATCAGATCCCTTGCATTTTTCAGTCCGCTTACCGTACATGTGCGCAGCGTCCTTCCTCCCAGAGAAAACTCCGCCTCCCTGCGGCCTTCAAAGCCTCTGACATCGGAAAATGTATCCGCCGGAGGATTGACGCCCTCCACACAGTAGTAGGCCGTTCTTAAGGCCGCTTCCATAACACCGCCGGTTACGCCGAAAATAACGCCCGCTCCTGTGCTCTCCCCCAGCGGGGAATCAAAGGCCTCCTCGGTAAGCAGCGCCGGCGCAATATGCTCCGCCCGCACCAGTCTGGCGAATTCTCTTGTAGTAAGTACAATGTCCACATCTGCGCCTCCTCCGGCGCTGTACATATCGGGAAGCGTTGCCTCCATTTTTTTGGAGACACAGGGCATAATGGAAATACTGCATATTTTCCCGGGATCCGCACCGATTTTTTCTGCAAAATAGCTTTTGGCCACGGCGCCGAACATCTGCTGCGGCGATTTTGCCGTGGAAAGGTGATCTGCCATGTCGGGATACTGGGATTTGAGGAAACGTACCCAGGCCGGGCAGCAGGAGGTGAACATGGGCCATCTCTTCTCTTCCGGATCGGCAAGCCTTGCAAGCAGCTCGTTCCCTTCTTCCATAATGGTCAGATCTGCGGAAAAATTGGTGTCAAACACATAATCAAAACCTATTTTCTTAAGGGCCGCCGCCATGCGCCCTTCCGTGGCCATATAAGCAGGCAGATCCAGCGCTTCTCCCCAGGCCGCTCTGACGGCGGGGGCCACCTGCACCACGGTAATGGTTTCCGGATCGGCCAGAGCGCGGAAAACCTTTGCGGTATCATCCCGTTCCCGCAGCGCGCCCGTTGGACAATGGGTAATACATTGTCCGCAGATGCTGCAGTCAGATTCTTCTATCCTCCGGTTCCGGGAAACATCCACTGTAGTTCTGGAACCGGTGTTCTGTACGTCCCAGATATGCAGGTCCTGTACCTTATCGCAGAACTGTACGCAGCGCATGCATTTGATACATTTGCCGAAATCCCTGATCAGCGGGAAACTGTTATTCCACGGCATTTCCGTAATTTCTTTTTCATAAGGAATGTCAATGATGCCCAGATCGTTGGACAGCTTCTGGAGGTTACAGTTTCCGCTCCTGACGCAGGTGGCGCAATTGCTGTTGTGCTGGGATAAAATCAGTTCCACGTTTGTCCGCCTGACGGAACGTACCTTGGGGGAATTAGTAAAAAGCACCATGCCCTCCTCCACCGGGTTATTGCAGGCGGTGATCAGTTTGGTTTTTCCCTGCATTTCCACCACGCATACCTTGCAGGCGCTGATTTCGTTGATGCCCTCCAGATAGCAAAGATGGGGAATCATAATCCCCACGGACGCCGCTGCCTTCATGATTGTCGTACCTTCCGGCACGCTGATTTTCCTGTTGTCTATTGTCAGTGTTACCATATTGCCGCGCGGCCTCCTTTCAGGTTCCCATATCCGTAATGATCACAGCGCAGACAGCGTCCGGCTTCCTGCGCCGCCTCTTCTTTGGTCATGCAGCGTTCTATTTCGCAGAAATCCTGCTTCCGCTCGTCAGCTTCCCGCTCTTCCATATTGACGCGTCCGCAGGCCTTCTTGTCCCCGTAATTTACCTGGGGGATATCCACATCGCAGGCTATGACATGATGATAGCCCAGGTATTCATCAATATTTGCGGCCGCCACCTTTCCTGCCGCGATGGCACGGATAACCGTGGCGGGACCTGTTACACAGTCGCCGCCTGCGAAGATGCCGGGGATATCCTTTACCGTGGATTCCTCCAGCGCTTCAATGGTCCCTCTTTTCACAGGAACGCCGGAATCTTCAAAATGGCGGGATTCAATACCCTGGCCGACAGCAACGATGACGATATCACAGGGGATTCTTTTGGGTTCCACGTTGGCCTTTACCGGACGGGCGCGGCCCCAGGCGTCAATGGGGCCGATAATCTGCGGTTCTACCCAAAGTGCGGCCACATTTCCCTTTTCATCAGCTTCCACCCTTACCGGGGCTTTCAGGCTGTAAAGCTCGGCGCCTTCCGCAATTGCGCCCTCCACCTCCTCCGGCAGGGCGGTCATGTCATTCTGGCGCCTGCGGTAAGCGATGCCAACCTTGGAAGCGCCAAGGCGCAGCGCGGAACGGGTACAGTCCATGGCCACGTTTCCGCCGCCTACTACAACCACACGTTTTCCTGTAAAATCAGGGGGATTGCCGTCCCCGATGCTACGGAGCATTTCCACCGCGGATATTACGCCGTGGGCATCCTCTCCCTCCATCCCCACCTTCTTATCGGTATGCGCGCCTATGGCAATATAAACCGCGTCAAATTCCTCACGGAGGCGGCTTAAGGGAATGTCGTTCTCCCCATTCCCGATATTCACATTGGTATGTACTTCCACGCCGGTGGACAGAATCGCTTCAATATCCTCGTCCAGCCGTTCCCTCGGGAAACGGTAGTTGGGAATTCCGTAGCGCAGCATTCCGCCCAGCTTGCTTTTCTGCTCAAAAACAACAGCATGATGCCCCATCAGCTCCAGATAATAAGCGGCGGAAAGGCCGCCGGGGCCGCCTCCGGCAATGGCGATCCGTTTTCCTGTGGACGGCGCTTTGGGAGGCACCGGGACTGTATTGGCCCGTGCATTGTCCACGGCCATTCTCTTCAGGCCGCGGATGTTGACGGAGCTGTCAATCATATTCCGGCGGCAGCGGGCTTCGCAGGGATGTTCGCAGATGAGGGCGCATGCGGTGGGGAAGGGATTGTCCTTACGGATAAGAGATACGGCATCCGCGTACCGTTCCTCTCCCACCAGCGCAATATAACCTGGAATATCCACCCCCGCAGGACAGAGTGCCACGCAGGGCACCGGCTGGGTGATGGAATAAGAGCATTTTCCGTGCTCAATATGATAGATAAAGTCATCTCTGCAGCCCTGGAGTCCTGCCAGCACCATATGGGCGGCTTCAAAGCCGATGGCGCAGTCTGCGGAATCCGTAATGTTGTTGGCGGTTTCTTCGATAAGCGCCAGGGTGTCCATGGTTGCGGTGCCGTCCAGAACCTGTTCCAGCAGATTCTGAAGCTGTCCCAGGCCTATACGGCAGGGTACACACTTACCGCAGGTCTGCGCATGGCACAGCTTGAGAAATGACAGCTGCAAATCCACCGGGCACAGACCCGGCGGGCTGGCAACGATATGACGCTCCAAATCCTTGTACAACCGTTCCACAGTGAGCTGGGCCCGGTCTGGTGTGCTGATTTTCAGTCGGCTCATTGATATGTAACTTCCCCTTTCCTTCTGCTTTTGCATATTTTATGTATTTTCTGATTCTGAGGATTTTAAGACTGTTAAAATTATAACATATATTTATCTTGTATACTAGCATAATTGAATAATTTTACCTTTTATATTTAATAAATATTAATATATTTTTACAAGAAGCAAATCAATTGTGTACACTTTAATATTCAATTGTGCCTTGCGTTTTACATTAATACGTGTGTTTCGCAGTCATTTTGACTGTAAAAAAAGAATAATCAGGATTAGAAAATACAGGGAAGCTTTTCAGAAAACGAATCCGCAGGCTTTATGATTAAATAAAAAAAGCGCAGCGGCATCAGATGTTAAAAATCCGATGCGCTGCGTTTAAAAAATATTATGAGGAAGCACTTTCCAGAATAACCTCCACCGCCTTTTCAATCAGTTCATCACGGCCTTCCCGGATTCCCTGGATGGTGGGTTCCACATAAATATCCGGAGTCAGCCCCACCCTCTGTGTCTGCGACATATCCGTATCATAGACGCCCAGGCTTGTCATGGAGGTATGCACAGCTCCCGGAAATACCATGTTGGCCACATTGCCGTCGGCTCCGATGGAAGGGGAACCTATGACAACCGCGTTGGGCGCCTGCCTGAGCGCCATGATAGTAAATTCCGCCTGGCTCTGGGTACATTCATTCATCAAAAGAACCACTTTCCCTTTATAGTAATCCGGATTATCAACACCAACATACATGGGTTTATCTAAAATAAATCGGCCGGGGACCGTCAGGGACGGCCGGGACATGATAACATAGTTCTTCTGTTCCGGCATAATAAGGCAGCCCAGGGAATAAACGATGAAATCGCTGGGATAATGGCGTAGATCCACAATGATACCCAATGTATCCTTAAATTCTTCCATGATGGTAAAGATTTCTTTTGCCTTCAATGCACCCGGATCGATATAGCCGATGGAATTCTCAAGCAACCGATGGGAAACCGGTTCAGGCTCATTGGAGGATTCACTCCTGACCCGTTCAATGCAGGGAACGGCAATATCAAAAATTTCATCGTCCCTTTTTACGGTCAGTGTGATTTCATCCGCATATCCCCGGAAAATATCTTCAGGCAGGTCATTGAGCACCACAGTGTCCCGGGAGCGGGATTTGATTTTGCTTTTCTCCGCGATATAATCCCATATCTCTATGCCGTCTGTTTTCAGGATGATGTCACCCGGCAGTACGGTTTCAATACCGGGCGGATAATCCGCGTCAATTCCGTCCACAACAATATTTTCTCCCGTATGGGTAAAAGTGAACGGTGCAATCAGCACGCCTCCCATCAGAGCTGCTGCCTCATCGAAAGCATAAGCATGGGAATCGTGTATTTTCGTTGTCAGCTCAGCACAGGCCATTTTATAAGAAAGCTCATCCGTACCCTCTATAAAACGGGGCAGGAATTCCAGGAATACACTGTCCCAGTCCTCCCCGATTATGTCCTTATAAGGATAATAATACTCTATCATATTCCAGTAACGGAAAAGGCCCAGCATACGGTAGCCCTGATCGGCATAATTCATGTCAGGGTAGCTTTCCTCACCGGTGAAATGGGGAACCATTATATTATCAAAGGAAACATAGGAACGGTTTTTATCTATATAGCCTGATTTGGAAATATTGATAAGAAGGCTGCTCAGCTCCGGGGATAAGTAGCTGCTGTCATAAATCCAGTCCGTTCCGGCCTCCTGAGCTATCTCGCCCTTTTCCTCAGATTCATTCTCCTTAACCGTCCCCAGCTTATGAATCCAGCCATATAAAACAGCATTGACTTCCTCTTCGTCCGATGCGCCGATAACAGCCGGAAGGACGCGGAAAAGCTCATAATCCCAGTTGACATCGCCCTTCAGGATTTTAGGATGGTAATACTTTGCAAAACCCCAGACCCGGCACAGCTTATGAAGCCGCTGCGACATTTCCTGATCCGGCGAGCCGATGGAAACACGGCTTCCATCATCAAATTCGTGATCAAACTGCCTGCCCCCCGCTTCTATCCTGTAGCAGAGAAAACAGATTAGAACCGTTATGCATGCAATCAGCCCCCATTTAACCCATGCGCGCGGCCCCTTCTTCCAATTTGACATATCCGGCCCCTCCTATACACATATACTTGCAATAACAGTCCGGCCCTG
>ERZ507075.758-NODE-758-length-12165-cov-3.94971_pt1 | contig 12165 bp, 19 predicted proteins | sample MGYA00512863_ERZ507075 | MGnify/ENA metagenome assembly ERZ507075 | reverse complement strand
GACGTGTGCTCTTCCGATCTTAATCGACAGGATTTCTATCCCATTCGTTTCGGCTTTCTTATAAGATGAGGAAGAACGCTTCGATTCATCCTCACAGATTAGGTATTTGACGTCTTTGGTAACGGATTTCTTAACCGTATATCCTAGACCTTCTAAATAGTTTGTTGCATCCGTTCTATTTGCAAAATCTTGCAAAGATCCGGTAATACATACCGTTATTCCATTTGGTTGGGCTACTAGACCATCAGTGATGATGACCTCAGCTTTAGCACCTCTAATACCAGTTGTGAATTTCCACGGTAATTCGATAACATCCTTGCCTTGTGGGGAATTTAGCCAGGCTTTATAATTTTCTCCAGCTTTGCCATCAGCTCTCACATCTTGAAAACTGGTGCAATTTTGGGACAATTTCTTTGCTGCAACCTCTCCAATTAGAGGGATTCCTAAAGAACCGAGAACTGAACCAAAGTCAATGTCTCCGCGAACTTTAGTATTTAATTCGCTAATTAACTTAGCGGCAACCTTGCTACCCACGGCTCTAACCAAATCTTCTTCGGTTAGGTAAAATAGTTCTGAAATCTTCGTCAGCTCCAGCTTCTCAATAGTTTTTGGGCCAAAGCCCTTTAACTTCATTTTTGAACAGAAGTTCTCAATTAACTTGCTTGATTGCGCTGGACAGTTGGACTTATTACGACAGAATAATTGTCCGTTGACAAGATCTAGCTTAGAACCACAAGAGGGACATTGTGTTGGAATTTCGATTTTCATCAAATTTCTTCCTTATCAATTTATATAAATATTATAGCAAGTATTTAAGCATTTAGCAACTACAATTTTAACTAACTTTGCTTACCCTCGCCATAACTTTCTATCCCTCAACTGAATGATAATAGTATATACCTAAGCGGCGAAAATGTCAATAACCACTTTATAATTCCGATATGGTAGATGGGTAGCAAAGGGTTATGTATTAATCGTATACTCGCTCTACTATGCACGGGATTACACCACCAGCACGAATCACTCGAATCTGACAACCGATCTCTAGATCAAGAGAGTTAATATAATCAACGTTATTAAGAGTCGCTTTAACAATTGTAGCGTCATCAATAATTACCGGTTCGAAATAACCAACTGGAGTTACTTTACCAGAAGCCCCTACCTGCCATTCAACTTTAGTAAGAGTTGTAACTTCGCCTTCTTCATCCTCTTTAATAGCGAATGCTCCACGAGGAAACTTATTAGTCCAGCCTTCTCGGAAGAATTTGTTGTTGTCATTAATACGAACAACTTTACCATCTGTCGGAATCCATTTAAAGAATGAACGCACATTAACAACTGTTAAGAAGTTCTCATTCTCTAGCCAAAGCATATCTTTTAAATACGTTTCTGTAATACCTACAGATTCGGCAGAACACTGGATACCATATGCAACGAAGATTAAACCACCTTCTCCGATACGTTGTACGAAATCATCACTATCTTTGAGGTTAATAGCACCAGAGGCAAAGTTACGTTTATTTTCTACTTCTTTTGTAATTAGAACTTCACCAGTGATTTGAGTAGGTACTTTTTGGGAAATCTTTTTAGGGATGTTCAGCAATCTTACGTTGCTTGTGACATCATTCCCTAGAATACCATTACCACGAGTTAGTGCTTGAACAAATTCGCCATTAATATATAACAGAGAAATCGCACAACCATCTAACTTATCAGTTTCTACCTGACCTAATGGGTTAAACGGAGGTTTATCTCCACGATTATAATAAACTTTCTGTAAAGAATACATACGATACAGATGTGGGATATCACCCCTAGGCCCGATCTCTTCCTCTAGTGGAAATCTTTTAATAAGACGATCATATTCTTCGTCAGAGATTAAAGACATTCCCTGGTAATACGCTTCTTGACAACGTTTAATAAAGTCTTTTACATTAGTCATTCATTTCTACCTGTAGTTCTTTATTATACTGAGTAGTGAGATCGGCTAACTCTTGTGCTTCTTTCAACCACGCATCTTTGTACGCTTTATCGTTGATTCCACCAAAGTTATCTAGATAGTTATTTCTAGCATTCGATAATAGGTTTAACTTTGCTTGAATTTTTGGAAGTGTTATGTTCATAATTGATCCTCTCATCAATTTATATAAATATTATATAACAAAACTGAGTTGAAAGCAAATACATTTATAAAGAAAAAGCCAAGAACTAGGCATTCTTGGCTTTTAGTTCTTCAGCTCGTTTCTGTACTTCATATAAAACCTCAGATTCGCTAAGAATCTGTGTAAACGCATAGAAAAGCTGTGATGTTGTTTCTAGGGTGTAAGGAAAAGAGAAGCCAGATTTCGTTGGAAACCATTCATCATTAATATCAAGAAGCCAGTAACGAATACCCATGTATAGATTCCCACGAAATTCAGATACTGTTAGTCTTACTTGTTCTCCCTCCTTCTCCCAAAGTATGATGGACTGGTCATCAACGTGTCCTTCATAGTTTTGATTTACCTGTTCGCTCATTTACATATCCCAAATACACAAAAAGCCCCATATAGGGGCTAATTGGTTTCTTATCGGCCTACTGGAGAAGCACGATCTAACTCTGATTGGAGGCTAGTCACACGACGGACTTTCTCGACAGGAATAAAACGGAAGCTATCATTAGTACGAGAGAAGACAAGGATCTCATCATCCTTCGCTTTACGAATACGTTCACGTTTAATACGCTCAGCCAGATATTTATCTTGGGCTGGATCAAATTCCATCGTACCCTGAAGGTACGTGGTTCCTTTCTGACGAAGTTTCTCGTAATGAAGATAAAACTCACCAAATTTTTCACATTGTGCGATAATTTCAGCTTTAGTCATAACTGTAGTTCCTTTTGTTGGTGGATTTATCTAAAAATTACTTAGTGATAGCTCGGATTGCTTCTGCCAGATGAGCGGCTGCTTTACCGGTCAGTTTGTCGATAATTGCATCATCCAGAAAATCTGGTGCTAAGCCAGCATCAGAGAATGCTGAACGAAGATCGGCATGAGCTTGGGCTTTGGAGGTACGAGAACCACCGGAAGCTTTTTCTCCAGTAGATGCGCTAGATTTAGAAGCGGAGCCAGCAGCTTTCTTAATATACACACCTGCTTTAGTTAGCTTCATACGAAAACCGTTCGGAGTTACACCATTTTCCTGGGCAATTTCGCTAACAATTTCCATGCTAACACCCGGACGTTCATCCTCTGGGAATTGCTCCATACGAGCAACGTATTCGGAAGACATTTTTTCGAACAGTTCATCAGTCCACTGAGTTGGAGTAGTCATATTTTATATTTCCTTAATTAAGAATTAAACAGAATAGTTCTTTCAAACTATGAGAATATTATATCAAGAATTATAGGATTAAGCAACTGAAATTTTTCTGTAGTTACTCCACCAGGCCAACAGCGAGCATATCATCAATGCTGGCAATCTCCCAATCGTCGGCAATAGCTTCGCATACTGTTAACGTAACAACCTCACTATAGGGATAATTACCAGCTACCCAGGTATGTTGGGTAACTACATCTGAGTCAGCATCTAGAGTTAGTAATACTAAGCCATTATTATCATTATCCCAGCTTCTACGATACAGAGTTTTTACTTCCCCATCTTTAAGCAAATCTGTTAGCTTACTCACGGCGTTTTCCTTTTTCTTTATCAAGTTTCAAGGCAGCCTTAACAGCTTCGTTAATCAACGTAATAATTTCTTCACGAGTCCACTTATACCCTAGAGATTTTACATCAACCCCTAGCTTTTCCAGATGTTTAACAGAAGCCAGCTCGTAATTCATATAATGGACGTTCTGTTGTTTGCCTTCTGATAGAAGCCATACACGGTAACAACCAACAGGATTATCCATTGCTTTTTTGATTTCACCGATACACTGGTATCCAGGAACCCAAACAAGCTCACCAACTGCAAATTCTTCTGCTACAGCATCATCAGGAATAATTGGAGGATTCAATGGATCTACAATATCGTTCAAACGAAGCAGAGCACCATATCGTTCCAGAACAGATTTAACCATTGCTACAGAGCGATAATTACGATCGGCAATCTCTTCAAAAGAATCACCAGATAAATACTGCTCAATAACGTTAGCTAACTCGATGCCTTCAATAAGTGTGCCACGTTTCTTTTTCTTCATTTCGGCAACTTGAATCTGGCGGTCTTGCCATTCTTCAATCATCCTTTCCATCGTTGGATTGGATGATACGCCGAGCATTTCACATGCTGCTTTCTTAGTACCCCCGTTCTCCAGATGCTCTATAACCTTTTTAAAGACTTCATCCGGGATTTCATGGATATGTTTCTTTCTACGAGAACCAGCCATATTTAAACTCCTCTCTCAAATTTATGAATCTATTATACAGAAATTTTTTGCATTACGCAAATAAATTTTTACGATTCCTTGAGCAAAGAAGCAAGTTCAGCATAGACTTTATCTAACTCAAAGCCGATGCGAAGAGACACGTTAGTTTTCCGTTGTTTAAGTAACCACTCGGATATGTTAGGGATGCCAGCTAATCTGTGTGGTACTACCCTACATAGCTTTTCCGAAGTGTCGTAAACAGGAACTTTACGTTCCTTTACTGGAAACTTCCTTGTTTCCCATTTTTTATTCTTCACTGTCATTTCTAGCACCTAGCTCTGCCATTGCTTCATCATGCATATGTTTCTCCTCCTCAGTCATAAACTTATATGGGATTGGCATACATTCGATTTTACAATAGGTTCTGTACCAGTCTACAATATTCTCCGTGTTCATATCCTTACCAATACCCATCATACCAAGATACATTCTGGCATATTTTGGGTTAGCACTCTGACCTGTTTTAAGGAAGAAATCTTTCTTCTTACCTTTCAGAGCTTCTATGAATGGTTTGATAGTGACATTTGAACACTTCTTAATATCTTCCCAGAACATCTCGTGCATCTTATGGAAGAATGCAGCTCGATCATTAGGTTTATCCTTGATATATTGTTCAACATGCTCAACTGTTACATCTTTAATAGACTCAAGATGGTAATAGCGAACAAGAAGTAGTTTAGCTTCATACGCATCTGCATGGCGTGGAGCACAATAATCAGGAGTTGAATACAAAATAGCTTTGATTCGCTCTTCCGTATATTCCTTACCCGCACCTTCGATAGTTCCCCAGCTTTCACTGAAAATATCAATAGTTGCACCCTGATCAAGCAAGTAATAACGTAAAGTACTAGTATAGTTCCTAGACTCCAGCTCCCTACGACGTGCGTATAATTGCTGTGCTAACTCCAGCCAACCTTCATCAATGTTATATTGTTCAGAACCTGCGGAGAATCCACTTGTAGATTTATCAATGAAATAATAAATGTTCTGAGCGCCACGGTCGCGCCTGATTGCTTGGAAACGCATGTTTGGCGCTTGGTTGCTGGTTCTAGTAATAACGAATACGTTATCAAAGTAGTTAAAGTCAACACCACTCGTTACGGATGGACTACATAATAAGCAATCAATTTGTTGGTCAATTAGCTCATTAGTTGTGTAATCCAGAATACGTCTAATATCTACATCAGACGTAGAGTTTGAGTGGATTTCCTTAACTAACGCACCCGTATTACGACGCAACGCCATGCCCTTCTCATTCAGTTCATCTGGCCCACAGTCAGATACTAGGATAGATTTCTCACCCATCTCCAGGGAAGTCTGAAGTGCAACCCAAATACTGGATTCATCAGGAAACTCATAAGCATGAGCTTTTGATAGCATTTTACGGTGATGATTATAAAATGCAACCGGTTTATCAAACTCAATCAAAGAACCATATGCTTCAATTGTTTCTGCACTAATATCTCCATCAGATAATATAATGATTTTTGCAGTTGCAAGAATATCACGAAGAACCTGAATACATTCACGACGTTGTTTAACAACCGGGGCGAATAATAGGTCATTCATTACAGCATCACATTCATCTATAAAGATTGCATCAATTTGACCAATAAAACTCTTGAACTTATGCAAAGAGTGAATAGTTGTGGACATACGGTCAATAGCACCACGCTTAAAATTAAGCATATCTACAGACTTATCATACTGTCCTGCACTAAATTTCTTAGCATTTGAAGATACCAGTGCTCTAGTATTGGTAATTGCTAAGAAATTACCTTTAATAACCCCTGAATCTAACCAACGCACAACTGCCGTGGTTTTACCTGTACCTAGACTTGCTTTTACAAAAGTCATATAACCTTCTGGTGGTACAGTGTTTAATTTCAAGAAGTTATCAGTTTCTAGAGAATTAGTTTCTAGCTTTTTAAGTGGAATACCTTTTAAAACATCAGGTATATCGCGTTTAGAATTATTAACAAACGCTTTCAGAGCCTGTTTACGACCGTTATTAAAGTAGTCTTGAATATTACGACTATTATCTTTAGTTGCAATATATTCTGATAAGGCTGGGCGGATTTCTTTTTCTAGCCATGCAAAATCAACACCATCCTCTAAAGCTCTGTGATAGAGTTTAGGAATAATACGTAGATACACTCCATCCTCGGCTTCTTCTAACTCGCTGATGGTTTCTTCTACTTTATCAGAGGCAGCCTTTTTACCTTTAATTTGATCGAGTAAGGAGTAGAACTCCTCTTTAAACTCTCCTCTAGTTGTTTCATAGTCAACTAGATTATTAGGTAAATTTACTTTTGAGCCTTTAACAAATACCAGACGTGAAGCACCCTCCGCTTTAAACGGATCGACTATACCATCAATAAATAAAGGATCTGCAAAGTAATGGAGCTGTACGGAAGAGTAATAAGCTAAGTCGGCAATATCAAAGCCATACTTTTGTCTACTACTTTCGTTGATAGATGTAAATAAGAACTTGATCTGACCCTGTGTAACTTTAACATTAGATTCTAGTATTAAGTGCATTCGGATACCTGGTTTTAGTCCAGCCGAAGACGATGCATGAGCAATAAACCCTGCATCAAGAGGAAACATATCCTCACTAATACTATTTAACATCCTAATAATATGACGAGCCATGCCAACAAGATCAAACTTGTTACAACCACCTGTATCTACGATACCATCCACGTCCATTGCAATTATATGACTTGGATTAGATACATTAAAGTTGCCCTTCTTACGCCGCACATTATTTTTAGGTGCAAGACATCGACCTCGTACCGCAACGATATGAGGGTCAGACGTTAAACGTCTCATAAGAGGGAGCATTTCTACTAGGGTTTGAGGATCAACTTCGTCAATTACATCAAACTTGAAGGGCATTGAAGCTGGTTTACCTTCAGGATGCTTTGAGGAAAATCTTTTAGCAAAAAGATAATCTTCTGCTTTAACTCCTCGCCAATTGCCTGTGGCTAAATCGCGATGAAATCCTGCATGACCTTGTAGGATTGAAAACACAACAATACTCCTGTGTTGGAAATGAAATAAGTTTTCTTTAGGACTATTCAGAAAGAATAGAACAACTGTTACTGTCAATTTCTCAACAAATTAATCGCAAATACTGAAGTGGGGTGGCAACTTCCACTTTCACGCTACACTGCCGCTTCACTATACCGCACAAATCCTTGAGGATGGCCGCTAAGCCAGATTTGCTCACCTAATGCTTCATGTACTAGCTCATACTAGATGCAGTATACCTTACGTCATCACTTCTCAGAGTTTTTCACTCTTCCCGTCTCACTTCACAACCACCTCACACTAGGTTGCTTCGAGGCCTTACCAGGGTTCCTACGGGATGTAGATCGCTAAGTATTCTATTAATTATTTGTTTAAAAACTAACACGTAACAGTTAAAACAACCCTTAATGGGGCAGCCTAACTGTTCCGTATCGCGGATTGTAAACAAGAAAAATTAGCAAAATCAATTTTTACTAATGTCTCTCAATTCAATATAAATATTATATCAAGATTTTGAGCATCGTGCAAGTAAATTTTTAAAGAGAATGCTATCATTGGTCTTGAGTACGGATAAAACCGAGCCAAAATGACTCGGTTATGTGGATTTGACACTTAAAATACTTCTAATCTCTTCTATATACTTATCTACTTTTTTAGCATCTATTTTACTTAGTTTTCCTATATCAAAATCAGGATCAGTAAACATTCTAGCTATCTCTATCTCTAGAGACTTACTAATTTTCCCTGTAGTATTCCACTTAGAAATTTTACCTTTTATTTTCCAAAATTCCTTATTCATCATTTAGTCCCGGAACATAGATCCCAACACGGTTTAATTGTTCTTTGGCTTCTTTGAGAATATCTGGAGTGTACTCCCAAATATCATCTTCCACCTGTAAAAGATGGGGCGAACAACCGTCATCAGGCACACGACATATGGCCAACCCACGTGGATGGAACAAAGAGAAATTTAGTGCAACAATTAAACCCATAGCAGACAATTCATTCCAATCCAATTCCCATTCCCTAGCGTAGCCTGATAGGAAAACACTAACACAGGGATCATCTATTTGCTGCTCTGGAAAAGTGAAGGAGGCTTGTCTTACCCCCAACCAACGTTGTAGCAGCTTCTCCGCACGCTTCACCAAATTAGGATCAATCTGACGCCAATATACTTGTTCCATTGTGTCCCCTTAGGCAGTTAAACCAGGAATCTGATAACCAAAACGACGAAGTTTCTGGATACCATCATTTACCTCTTCCGGTGAGTAAGACCAACCGTAATGTTCATTAACTTGAAAACCAGGAGATTCATTGGTTTTATAGTTAACAACAATACGGTGTTTATTGGGCATAAATAGCTTATAGTTTAATGCAAAAACCAACCCCATTTCATCCAACTCTTTCCAGCCGACAATCTCTTCCAGACCATCCTCTACCTGCACAATTAAACCAAGACAGGGAGTTTCTTCAATCTCACCCTTAAAAGCAAAGGAGATTTCATTATTCTCACACCATATTTTCAGGGCATTAATAGCCTCATTGTACAGGTTGGCTGAAAGAGTACGCCAAAAATTAACCAATATTGGGTTAGCTTCTTTAGAGAATACATTATTGAACATATTTACACCTTAAATTGTTGTAGGGCTTTACACATTTCAAGATCTGGACTAAATTCTAACATATAGCTAACAGCTCTTAAATCTTGAAGATTTATTCCAGTTCTACCGTTGACTATAACCGTTGGATACTGATACATCATAGCACCAGCATCATCCAGCACACACCAATGTTTGAGCTTATGCTTTTCAACGAAGCGAAGAACAGAATTACCCCTAGATAGCCCACCACCAGTAAAATCCGTTGTACCAAGAAAACGATCGATAAGATCTAATCCGGTCATAATCTGAACGTTCTCCATCTCATTCCTGACAGAGAACCATGAAGATACCCCAACAATCATTATTGGAGAAGGACGAATAAAGTCCTGAAAAGCCTTGAGAAGCGGTTTAAAAACCCAGTCACTTCCAAAGAAAATCTTTTCATCATCAGGTGCATGGTGATGGGAGATGCTCGAGTTGAGCACCCCATCAATATCTAGAAAAATAATTGGAGTATTACTTATTTCCATTTTTGTCCCTTTCTAAGAACGTATCATACTCAACCGTATCAACATATATGACACCATAGTCATCGGATTTATAGTCCATTTCCCATAGCTCACATCGATAACACCAACTACCATCCGCCCATACAAATATATCATCGGGATGTGTATACACAGATTTAACTATGGACATATTTGTTTTCCATTCTCTCCGGCACATAAGGTCTACCCTCTAGATGAGCTGCTACACGAGCAATAAAACCCGGGTCACTGAAAGCATCTACTGCACCTTTACTCCAGTAAGGGATACCGAGTTCTTCCAACTGGTACATCTCACTACGAGTCATACCTTGATAGCCTGGCTCCACCGCTAGAGCACTATCATAGTAGTTAACTACCATAAGTTTTGCAGCAGTCAGATTAAGAACAGGGAATAATTCCCAGTAGAAGTTAATTACTTGGTTAGAGCAACCAACCACAATGATCATATCTTGACTGGTAATACCATCAAAAACATTGTACATTTCTGCGTACGCTGGAGCACACTCCCCAAAGAAGATTACATTAGGTTTAACCCATTTATAATCATCTGGGTCAATAGAGCTATACCCAACATCAATAATTCGTTTATTGCTACTATTGTAGCTATCAGCTACAACAACCTCTTTTAAATATCCGTGAATGTGCAGAATATCACTATGTGGAACTCCAGCACGCTCAATAAGGTCATCAACGTTGGTAGTCAAGTTTACTACTTGACCCGGATATTTCTTATACCATTCACCAATACGCAAGTGTGCAAGATTAGGTTCAACAGTTTCTAACTCTTCACGCCGCTTGTTGTAAAACATATGGGTTTTATGATAAAAGTTACCACGAAAGGCGTGAATATTACATACTTCTTCTAGATCATAATCATCCCACAGTGCTTTACCACTAGCAGTATCGGTACGAAAAGCTCGTACACCACTTTCAACGCTCAAACCTGCACCGCTAATAATAATTAATCTACGCACTATACGATTCCTCGCTTAAATCCTTCGATAATATTTCGGAGTAAAATTGCTTCCTCCGGGCGTACCTTTTCTTGCTTAATAAGCATATCCAATCCAGCAATACAACTAGTTACACCAGCATTATAACCAGAGTTCCATTGCTCAATGAGCATGTTTTCTAGATTACTTTTTAGATTCTGATTCAAGAAGTCCATAAAGTTTCTCCTCTAGTTCCATAACACGATTTTCATAAGAAGCACGCAACTTTTCAATTGCCAGCGCACGCACTGTAACCTCATTAGAATTAATAGCTAACTGGGCCAGATCTTCTGTTTCCATACGTCCGTTGTAAATTAAGCGATATTTAAGGTGTTTCACATTCTTAGTCATTATTAAACTCCACTGCAACTGTTTCTAGGTCTTCGTCAGAAAAACTAGAGTATATATCTTTAAGATACTGTTTAATACTCCAAGTAATATCTTCGTATCCCTCGGGACTACGTTGGTATACTTTTAACACTCTATTATACACAAATTCAAGATTACATTTTACTTCATCTCTGTCTTCATCAAACAAGCAATATGGGTTATATGGCGATACATCTAGATTTGTTTCCACCCAATCACCAATAACGGTGGGGTATCCAGCACCCTCTATATGAGAGTAATCACCTGTGGCAGCAAAGACAGCCTCTGCAATATCATCCACACCCAGATGGAAACTCCCGCACGTAGACTCAACTATATATGGTTTTAGATTCATTCTTTAGCCTTATAAATCATTTCTGTAGAAATACTACCAGCTTTTTCAATATAATCTATTGTTACATGTCCAAAGCCTTTACGAATGTACCGGATTCTAAAATGCTTTGCCTTACCTTTCATAACTGAACGCAGCGCAACACGTTCATCAAAGTAACCTAGCCAATCAAGAGCCTTACGTTCTTCACTAGGCTCTCCAAGATGAGAAACATCTATTTTCGGAAGCAATTCGCTCATATCTTTCTCCTCTCAAATTTATAAATCTATTATACATAAATTTTTAGCTGAAAGCAAATAAAATAAAAGCCAGGTCGACTAGCAACCTGGCTGATTAGCTTATTTAGCTCGGATATCCTGATGTTTCACTCTGCCCATCACCTCGTGCTGTTTGCCGGGGTTAAATGGACGAGCACCCGGATTTCCAAGATACCCACAAACTCGACGAGTTACTTCGAGAGTTTCGGGGTCATGATTACCACAGATAGGGCACTTAAATCCATCTTCGGATGCTATTGTTTCACCTAAGAATCCACATTTACCACAAGAATCCACTGGAGTATTAATACCGAAGTAATGAACCTTACTAGCAGCATAATTAATAACCCATTCCAGTGCATCTGGGAATCGTTTCATATCCGGTAGTTCTACATAGGAAATACACCCACCAGAAGCAATCGGAGTAAAGTTAGATTCATAATCAAATTTCACGTTAGGAGCAACTTTACGTTCCACATCAAGGTGGTGAGAGTTAGTATAGTATCCTTTGGACAGAATATCTTCATGCTCCGGGAAATATTCACGGTCTAGACGACAAAAACGGTCACATAGGGATTCTGACGGTGTAGCATACAGGCTATAACCT
>ERZ507075.754-NODE-754-length-12293-cov-5.41093_pt1 | contig 12293 bp, 28 predicted proteins | sample MGYA00512863_ERZ507075 | MGnify/ENA metagenome assembly ERZ507075 | reverse complement strand
TTGGTATCAGAACCCCCTCACAACTCCACCCAGGGACGTCATCCATGTTCTTTACGCCACACCGCTTTCTTGTCGTTGGTATCACGACAATGATACAGATGTTTTGCTTTATACTTATCACTGCCCGGCTCTTCTGTCCGTGGCAGCGGAGAGGTTTTAGTTAATCGGTTCCCCCAGCGGCGGGATCGCCTCGCTCATAAAAATATATCAAGGAGTACCAGATTGTGCCCTGCGGCGTTGCCCTGTTATACAGGCCCGTCTTATGAGGGATCACATTACCGGTAAATCAGCCACCGAGCTGTGACACCCGGCAGCCGAACAACAAGAGGAGGTCTAAAATGACTTGTACGTCATGGTACTATACTAACACACAAAAAACGAACAAAACGAACAAACATTATTTTTCTTCCAGAAATCTATCGTGCGCCATCCGGCAACTGTCTGCAGTATGCTTTACACCCATCCGGTGTGCCACCTGTACCCAGCTCAGATTGTCCACATACCGGTACCGCATGATCCTTCTGATCCTGCTATCCCCGATGCCCTCAATGTACTCCTCTACTTCCTTCAACAGCTCCAACAACTTCATATCCGCCAGTTCCAGCTGTAATTTATATGTCTTTAGACATTCTTTTTTGTGGTTATACTCCGGCAGAGGAAAACCCTGTATCTTACGGGTGCCCAGCGGTTTTTTACCTCGCCTGCCGCAGGTAACGGAATCGGCTACCATGTATCCGCCCATCTCCATGTTCAAAATCTTATCATTCAAGGACTGAATCCGTCTCACCAGATTACGCTCTTCCGCCTGCATATCCGTATATTGCTCTAAAATATGCTTTTCCATTGATGTCACCTCCCATACCAGTACCGTTTCCCGCTCTTCCGATCCTCCAGCTCTACACTTTTAATCCTCAATCCCACCATCCCGGCAACCAGCCGCAGGATATGTATCACATCAGCGATTGGCTTTGGCAGCTTGTCTGCCTGGTAAATTGCCTTACCGGCTGTCGGATCGGGATAACCTTCTGCGTTTTTCATACTCGTACCTCCATAGATTCTAATTCAGTTTTATTAATTTTTTTACATGGCTACACCGAAATAAAAATGTTTGAGGTACTAAAAAGTAAAGATTTCTCGGAAGAAATAAGTTCGCATCGTTTTTAAAGCGTTCCTCGCCTGTCTTATGCAGCTCGCCTTTTATTGTTTTTCCATCAAATATCGTTATCTCAACATTCTCTCCTAAATGTTTTTCCAACTCCGTTCTTTTCACTTCATACCTCCGCTAAAATCCATTATGATGCAAAAGCCCATATTACATCCATATATTAATTTTCCATGCATGTCTATCACTCCTGCCTTTGGACAATCCCTGCACGTCTCGGGCGCCCTCGCCCTCAGTAATTGTCTCTTATGCAGCCCATGCCAGCGCCGCCGCCAGCCATCCAGGTAGTGCTGGAGGTCTGTGATCCTCCGCTCTCTGTCATCCATCATTTGGTATATTCCTCCGCTAACCGCTCATATTCAATCCGTCCAATTTCTCTAACTTCACAATGAAAGTATTCCTTGAACTTGTCTGATGGTGCTTTTTCAGCCGGACTACCGTCCACTATTGTCAACTGAGCTACTTGCCGTTTTCCAATTAACTCAAAATATCTCCTCATGATTTTTCCTCCCTCCTGATCGCTGGTAATGCCTGATCGTATGTAGGGCCCGGGCAACCCGATCCGTTTCTTACCATCTATCTTTCTCCTCCTTATATACTCCAATGTTGTCACTTATTCCACCTTATCTGCAAGTTAATATTCAGTTCTTCTTTTATTGTCTGGATGTAATCATCCCAAGTACAAAAATCATCAATCATGCACTCAGCCTTCTGATTCATTCGATCAATAAATTTCTGGCAGCGTTTCTCTCCAAAACCAAATTCGTCATGAAGAACTGCAACAGTGAGAATAGTAAAGGTATCCATAGTCATTTCTTTAATCTTCTCACTGGCCTTATTGAGATCATTTCGGGATAAGTTCAGGGGTATTCCAGTCAGGTTCCTGAACTTTATCTCTTTTTCAAGCTCCCCTATTCCCTTTTCCTTCGCTATCCGCAGGGCGTAGGCCATGCCATCCGTCCTGGCCTGCATTTCTTTATTCCGACTACTCATATCAACCCTGCCTCCATCATTCGGCGTATCTGCCGGTTAATCTTTTCACCCATATACTCCTGCACGGTACCGTGGATATTCAGGAGATACTCTACCTGCTCCAGCATGACCTTCATATCGGCCATTTCCTCCGCCAAATGATACCCCGTTCTGTAGTCATGCGGGTCATATTTCGCCGCTGCAGTTACCAGTTCTCCACACTCCTCTATCAGCTTATAGATCTGCCGCTCCAAGCCATAGATATTGGCTATCATTCTCAATTTCTCATTCTGGGAGGGTAATGCTTTTACTGCTTCCTCTATCCGCTCAATATTTATCATGTTCATGCCTCCATATATTTCTCAATAATATTTGCATCAAATTGCTTACATACTACCGTTTACGGTACTATATCATAATAAAATCGCAATCGCTGCCAATAAGCCAACACCTACGCCAGCTCCTATCCATATACCGACATTTAAATATGCCACTGATTCCTTTATGTATTCTTTAATTATTTTTTTTATGGTGTACCTCTATTTCACATCTAATTTTAATTGTCGGTACTGGCTCCCAGCTTTGGCATACAGCCCAATCAATGCCCCCGACTGGCATCCGCATATGGCGCGGCACTCCCGTTGCGTTCCGGCGCGTTATCTGCTCACCCTCTTTTTTATTGCCTATCTGGTTTTTGCTCCAGAGATTTTTTTACAAGGTCCCTCGTTCGTCCTTGCCCCGTATTGCCGATAGGTCAGCAATTGCATTGGCCCACATAACCGCTTTTTCACATCTGATCGGTATTAATCTATTTCATATCGCATCGTCTTTCCCATGCTGCTATTGCCTCTGCTTCTGTTTTCTTTCTACCTGTCTTTGCCCCGCAGTGGTGGCATATAACCTGATACCGCTTTCCTCTCTTTGTTGGTATCTCTGCAGTAAATTTTTCTTTACACCCGCAAAACGGGCAAAGTTTTAAATCACTTTTCATACACATCTGTCCTCCGGCTTCTCACAGCGCTCAAACTCTATCACCCATACCCACGGGTTCGCATCCCATCCGTAGCGGTCAAGGTCGGATTTCTTGATGGTGTTATTCCATGTTGCTATAAAATCACAAGTATATTTAAAACCCTCTCGTACAATCGTGTTATCTTTCCCATGTGGATATTTTATTTGGTTCACACAGTCTCTTAACAGCTCCACCCGTACATCCGTAACCTTTAACCAGATACGGGCGGCAGATTTTGGCATGTAGATGGATGGACGCCACTTAAATTTAACAATGTATCCCTTGACTCCAAAAGGGTATGTATCAGTTGCCCGGTATACATATTTTATATGACTACTGTCTGTATTCTTGATTTCTGCCCATGTTTCCCGCACATACAGGATATCTCCGGCAAGGCAAGGCGGCCTGACAAAATGCATTCGTTCTCCACATGGGCTTGACCCGAAAGCAAATTTTCAAATTTCATTTCTGTCTCCGTCGACGCAAATTCCGAGTTTATATTTTAAATCAGGTTCCGGCTGCGGCTTGATAACCCGCCTTGTAACCGTCTTCCTACCGTCCAGTATTGCACGGACCATATCAGTCTTAAATAATATCTGCAACACTCTACTCATAGCTATCCTCCAATCCTTTCCCGGTATGCCCTCATATAATTCCGCATATACCATCGTTCACATTCTCTGCAGTAACTGTTCCTGCGGTTCCGCTTTTTCATCATTCGGAACTCCTCTTCCTTTTTTGGCTTGTGGCATATGCTACACATTTTTGTCATAGCAGTACCTCCCGTTAACCTTTGTAATCCTCAAACCTTTCTACTGCCGCAAATGCGAATCTGGAGTTTACCCATCGTTGCAATCTCACAAGATTATCACCTCGGCGTTTTTTATATTTGTCATAAATCATCACGTATGGACTATATCCCATATCCCTGAGTGTATAAATACGGTACAAGTCTTGCTCTAATGTACTGTTGTATCCAGTGAGTACATACACAGTCATCTTCCGGTGATCCCAACCGGTAATACTCTTAAACTCCTCAAATTTTGGTATAATCTTATCCCTATCACCATAGTTATCCCAGGCAAAGTGCACCTGCTTGATTTTCATTTGTTTCAGCATTTCGGCCTTTTCCGGTGTCATTAACCGGATATCAAGTCCTTGGGAGAAGTCCACCCATGCCCGGCTATCAATAAGCTGCTGGAAAAGTATCACCCAATCTCTGCAGGCCGTTATGTTTGGATCAAGGAGGATTATATTTTTCTGTCCTTGCCAAAATTCTGACAGCTCCGCTACTTTTCTACTGTTTCTCCCCTCCTTATCCCCCACTACGCAAAATCCGCACCCGCGGGGACATCCCCTTGTCAAAAATCCGTATGCCGTATCTTTGGTGTAAGCCGGGTACAGGCTGTAGTCAGGGTAAATATGCTCAATTTCTTCCGGCAGCTCTGCACCCCCGTCTGGGTAATAGTACCCAGTACCACCCCGCATGATCTCCTTTGAATTAACTGGATGGGTATAGTCCGGTGAGAACGAAAACACTTTGCTCATATATACCCTGTCCGGTGGTCTTTGCCACGCTGTAAGAGGGTCGTGCCACTCCACATGATCTCCCCGCTGTTTGTGCCATGCGGATAATTTCATGAGTGGAAGATTGGGAAAATTGTGCCCGTCTACATCTATTAGTCCTATTTTCATGGCATCACCTCCGGGAAATCTAAAAATGTCATCTGTACCGGTGGAATATCTTCCCAACCGACGCCGATGTAGTCAAGTACCTTGCCCCATCCATATACTTCTCCAGTAACCTTATCCTTTACACACCGATACATCCAGAATTCCCATTCTTTCTCATTCCGTTCCCGCAACCGGTCAAACCTGTGGGGACGCTCTTCTAAATGGATTCCAAATCCACACATACTGCACCCGGTTCTCTGTGCTCCTGTTGTATACAGTGTTCCATCTGGTTTCCGGTCTATCTTCCCATAGATTTCTGGTACCGGTACATCCAAATCTATTGCAAGTTGCAATATGTCCTGCCTTAAAAATGGAGCAAACGGGGCAGAGCGAATCACGTTCTTGCCGTAATAATTGCACCCATGCTCTATGAGAGCCTCCTCTCTCTGACCACCTTCGCTTGCCATCATTCCAAGATACGGATAACTGTTATGCTGCTTCGCCCAATCATCACAAGGCTTTTCTTTTAGATAATAACAACACTTATTTGATACCATGAATGGCGCTGTACGGTAGTTAACACCTTCGTTTTCATTCTCTGGGCCACCGAATCTTTCCAGCCATTTCTTAGGTAACTGCATCCGACTATTCTTAGCGAAATGTCCTTGTGCTCCACATTCGCCGGTAATAATGGCGTGACGGACTGTTTTATTGTCCTCAGAAGGATGTTGTAAAAGTTCTATACGTCCGGCAATCTTTTTTGAAATCACCGGAAACCCTACTTCATTAAGTACCTGCACTTTTGATTTATAAGATTTTACAATCTCGATCCCAAGTTCTTTATGCACACTCTGGATGCTCTTATCTTCGACGCCCGAAACAGATATTGCAGGAATGATTATGCCAATACTTTTTAACCATAAATATAAAGTAATACTATCCAAACCACCTACACTCACATGACAATTACAATCACGACTTAAAATTTCTTCGTAGAATTCCCATGCCTTACGTTTTTGCCGTTCTAATTTCACCTCATATGGAAGATTCTGAAGAGCGGAAAAGCGTGCTCTCTGTTCTTTCTTTTTCTGTTTCCATTCCTCTATTGATAATTCTTTTTCCATTTCTTAATTAAGAAGCCCGGTATACCCTTACCCCTGCAGGAGGCTGGCTCCTTTCTTAATTTTTAATCACTTGCATTATTTATGGCACCCTATTGCCCCAGCGATTGCAAACAGCCCCGCCGCTATCAAAAATCCCACCGGGGCATTTGTAGCGCCACAATATCCAATAAGTATAAGTACACTAATAATCCACCCCATCTATTTTCCCCTCTTTCCTTTTGATTTGCCTTTCCTATTCGTCCCTGCGTACAGGAACTTATTCATATTCCCCTGTTTCCCGGACGCATTGATCTGTACACGCCCGGCGCTGTATGTATATTTCATGGTCTGTCCTCCTCATACTCTGGTAATTCCATCCAGGCCGCGCAATGCTCCTGCCACCATTTTTTGTCCATACCGTATGTATAATCAATAGTGCCACTATATGTCGTCAGTCCTTTGTAGTATTTATCACTATCATATTTGCAAACTGTTATATAAGCCTTTATATCGTTCCCAGTCTTTGGTTCCGGTGGCAAATCCCCGTCTGCTACCTTGTGCCAACGTTTACGTTCTTTTCTCAGTTCCTTTCTCAGTTTATCAATTTTATTTTTACAAAAATTAATACTCTCTATTTCCCCTGGATCAAGGCCAGAATCCTCGTATGCGGCCAAAACGCTCAATATATGCTGTAAGTTATCATAGTCTTGCGGTGTCTCTACGCATATATCCAACTCTTCCCTTACAGCTATTCTGTGGTACGTACGTTCTGTTATTCTATCCATTCCGCTCCTCCGACTCGATAATCTTAAAAAATTCACTGGCTTTCATTTCTTTCATCCAAGGCATCAATGAAAAACTGTCATATTGCGTTGAGATAGATCCATATAGTTTTTCTCCAACATGAAATAATCTTTCGCTATATTGGCCATAAAGAGCAAACCCATATCGTAAGTAATGTGGCTTACGCGGTATTGGCATATCAGCAACCATACGTTTCCAGGCTTTGCTTATCTCAGAGTTACATTTAAACTGTCTTAGTCCCTTCTCCCCATACTTTTGGGTAAAATCCGTCTTAAAACTATCCTTATCTCTTTCAGTTGGGATTATAAATAACCTGTTTTTTGTTGGTAGAAATATTTCAGCCTCTATTTTGTATGTACTTGAAAACTTATCGTAAACCTTGCGTATTTTTTCAGTATCATCATTCCACTTAAAATAGTCATCATATAATTTACAGCCTTTTTCAATCTCAAAGTATTTATCCATGCTATTCCTCCGCTTAATCAAATAGGCTTAACTGCCCATCAATCTCCTGTTCCGCTTCTTCCGGCGCCACCACCCCCGGCAGGTGATCCAGCCCGAAGAACTTACATGCTACCCAACTCGGCTGCCAGTGCTTAGTACCCCCGGCCTCCTGGTATAGCTTGCAGTCATAATGTTTACCGGTAATGGTCAGGTTCGGGCACTCGTCACAGTATCTCGGGCTTGCGGTGCCGCCGGATCTCATGTACATCTCACTGATCGCTCTCATGGCTATCACCTATAATCTTTACCGGATGTCCAAGGGCTTGCTCTATCTCCGCAATGGTCATTTCTTTTGTCTCTTTTCGCTCCCAGATAATGGTCAGGGTATCTCTGTCCATCATTTCATTCAATATTTGTGCATCTGTTGTGTAAACTTTCATGATGTCAAATTCTTCTTCACCATCTTCATCTTTTAAATCAACGTCCGTTCCTTGGCAATAGTTTGTAAAATTCCTTAGCATTCCATTCCACCATATAAACATGCCTCCATTCCTTAATTCACAAACCATACCATCTTTCAGATTGTCTCTTGTCATCACCTTATCCTCCGTTCCTGGAATTACTCTATCCCAGCATTTTTCACAATCATGAATGCATTCTGCTCCGTCCGCAAATTCATAATATTCAAGACATTCTTTTATTTTTTCGCCTTCTTTTACTATCCCTGGATATCTCATCTGTAGTTTTTCCCTAAATGTCATGATGTCCTCCTTTACGTTCTATCGCCGCCTTTATCTCTTCCGTGGTTGCCCGGATTATCTCCAGAGCCTCTGACAGCTCGTATAATCCATTTTGCAGACGTTGGTCTACAACTTTACGCCTAAGAAGAGAAACTGTCTCCTCGAAGCTCCCACAGTATCCTATGGTGTCATAGGTTTTATTTCCTTCCTTGTCCGTCTTTCCTTTATCGACAGCAAGGGTAAATCCCATGTTGTTGGGAAGTGCATAATAGTTTTCAATCAGGTGTACCATGTCACTCTCCTATTCCAGCGGCAGTTCCATCTCAGAGGGAACCATTTCCGCTTTTATCTCCATGCATATGTCCTGTACCGGACACTTTGCACATTTGCTCTGATCCTGTTCACAAATTTCTTTCATAGCCCGAAAGCCCTTTAGGACAATTTCTCTCTTCTCCATTATGCCCTCCTGTATCTTTAATCAACTTCGGTCATTACACCATCAATAAGCTGATAATATGTTTCTTCTTTTATCTTCTCTCCGTCTACCTGGTGGAGCTGTATTCCTTTGATCCTGTAATTCCCATCATTGTCCGTTTCAAATTCGGCACATATTATATAGGCGCCTTTGACTCCTTTAGCTTTTGCATTTAATCCTAGAGCTGCGGCTACAGAATTTACGCATCCTGCATAACTTGTACTTTCTTCTCCTGTGCTGAAAGATGCTCCACAGTTTCCGGTATTGCTGGACGCTCCACGGTATCCGGTATTGCTGGATGCTCCCCAGTCTCCGGTATTGCTGGATGCTCCACGGTATCCGGTATTGTGGTTTTCCGCTTTTTTTTCACACCGTTTTGATGTGTATTCTATAGCTGCCTGCACCAGACCGGGTATACCAATCTTCGCTCCTATTTTTATCTCTGTGGAAGCTACTTTGCTGTCACATTCAGATTTATCAATATCTCCTGTCTGTTCGACCTCATGGTATACGCTATCTGCTGGCTCATAATACTTAAAGCAGTCAAGTGGATATTCACAAGCATGGAATCCCGTATCACAGCATAATGCGCGTTCTTCGTGGTACTCTTTTCCTTCCTCGTACTGGAAATCTCTACACGTCATGTCATTTTTAAATCCTTTATATGCTTTCATGTTTTATCCTCCCCGTACCAGCCTGTAATAACTGGCTCTCTAAACTATCAACATCATATTTGCGTCCCTGGAAATTGCTGAACTTCGTCGCTTTCCCTTTGGCGGTCGATTCCTGCCGCTGGCTACGGTTCCAATTCCTAACAGCCGCTTTCCAGTCTTTCATTTTGTTTTTACCAACCATCCAGCCTTTGGAATCATAAAAGTCAACAAACGCATCCGGGTTGACTTTGTATCCCATTTCCCGGCAGTATGCTGTCACCTCATCTGCCGTAGGCGGGCTGAATGTTTTATTCTTTTCATTCTTTTCATTCTTTTCATTCTTGTTTGTGGTCACTTGCTGGTCACTTGCTGGTCGTTCGCTGGTCATTTGTTGGTCAGTCTGCTGGTCACTTTTTTGATAAGATTCCCAGTTAAGTATTGTAATCAGGCTGTTTTTGTTACTTGCTTGCTGGTCAATCTGCTGGTCAGTTTTGAACGCATTTAAGATTCTTTTTACCTTACTTTCGTTCACGGATAAATCAGTGGCAATTTTAAGTCTTCCGGTTATCAACTGCCCAGGCTGCAGCATTATTTTCTCGCCCTTAAATATCGCTGGACATGTCCCATGCGAGGCTTTCAGGAGGAGATATACCCATACCGCCAGATGATCAGCATCTTTGCAGACAATAGGATTATCAAGCGTTTTCCTATGTAGCTTTATCCACCCTTCCATCCTTATCACCTGCCTCAATCAATGTCACTTCGATTCTCGGATTATGTTTGTCCACATGAAACTCATCAGAGAATCCCACTATGTGCTGCCACCCGTCATTTTCTATCACCCGGCATTTTACAAGCGCATCCTGGATGAACTTGTGAGCAACAGCAGCGATATTATCCAGATCTCGCCGTCTATCTGGCTCGTAGAAGGAATAATGTATCATGACTGGAGGTTTTATTGCCTGGCGCTTTAGACTCGCTCTGATAGCGTTTGAGATGACCATTTGGTATCCCTGTTTCATATCGTTGCCACAGCTATGCCCCCGGCAAAAGCTCCGCTCTGCTTTCAGGTATTCATTCAGCCCCGGCAACTTCCCTTTGATTACGAATCTGTACTGCATGTATTCCCTCCTTCCTCCTGTTCTCAAAGGCCATATCCATAAGGTGGCCTTTTACAATCAAGTCATGTGCCCTGGAATCATCCATTTTCCGGTATGCCTTATATTCCAGCGCATCCACTGGATCTGAAGGTATCGGACGGTAGTATCCGGTATCACCGCAGATGATGCAATCTCCGTTTTTGTTCTCACGGTTTATCATCCGTCTCAAGCATCTATCTACTCTTTTCATGTCATGGTCAATTATATTCGGTCTATGTACTCCATTCTCATGGCCGTCTCCGATTCTTACATAATAAGACTCCGCCATACTATGCACTTCTTCTGGTGTCATTAGCCCTCCCTTCTCCCCGGCCGTAACCGGGGAAATCATGGCTTACAAAGTTACAAATTGTGATATATCATTCAGCGTTTCCATCATGGGCAAACGCGAATCCGCTTGTATTACAATGCCGTATACGTGGTACATCTGTTCAAAGGCTTTCATGCCCCGTTGATGTGCGATTGTGTGATGGGTTCGGCAGAGACATATTTTCCGGCTGTTACTGTCATCCACTGTCCTGCGGTCCCGGCCCATGCCGATTGCATCTACATGGTGTATCTCTCCGTCCCTACCACATACGGCACATTTTTTATGTTTGATGCAGTAAAATAGATACTTGCCGATATCGTCAGCCCGCTCAACACCCCGCTCAGAAAGCGGTATACCGTGCTCTATGGCGTACTCCAGGATAGTGTTGATAAATTCCCGGGCCGTGTCCATAGAACAAGTGGAAAGGCTGAAATAGGCTTCTCCTGTCCTGCTGATATGCAGGTATTTCAGCCACTCCTTTTCCTCCTCTGGCATGTAGCCGGTATACCCAGCTATATCACGGATTGTGGCATATATCTTTTTGCGCTGGGCGACAGATATCTGCCTACCGTCATCCAGCCTTATCTCCGCTGTGCGGATACCTTTCTTTAACAACAATTCTCCGATCTGTCCAGGTACATGCACTAAAAGGTCGGTACCGGATGGCGTTTCTCTGTATTTTTGTAATTCGGCAACGCTGTACATCCAACCACCTGCCTTTAGTCATCACCATATTTTTTCTTTATGGCTACGAGCATATTCGCAGCCTGTTCTCTGGTCAGCGTATCCCATGTCACATTATTTAAGGCAAGCCAGTCATCTAATTTCAAGTTGGGATGGTTGTCACCTGCAAGCTTGATCTGCTTTATCTGCGCTGGTGTTGCTCTATCAGCATCCGTTGTGGGTATCGCATTCTCAAATTTATTAAACTCTTCCTTCAGCCACAAGTTGAAGCCAAGGCCTGTATGTATTGCCACACATTTTACAAAGGAGCGGCACATACTGTTCCAGACACGCTGCTGTGACATTGAGTTATCCTTAACTGGATTGGAACCATTCATTACAGGTGACTGCATCCGATATGTATTATCATCTATCACAACCTCTATGAGCGTTTCGTAACAACGGTTTGTATTTTGGCTTTTATCCGTAAATACAACATCCGTCATTCTCAAGCTGCTCCCCGTCTTCGGATCAGGCACAGGGATCCAGTATACCTTTTCTGCGCCGTTTTCATGCAGAAGCTCAATGCATTTGGCCCAGTTGAGATAAAGCTTGCCTTCCCTTTCCTCGCAGTGGGGGCGTACATCTATTTTTCTCATTTCTTCATATGGCTTCAGCATATTCTTCTTCCCTCCTTGACCAGTTTCCGGAATAAAACCATTCTACAAGCATTTCCCTAAACTCCTGCTTGTCCTCTTCCGTGCCAGACAAGCAACGTTCAAGCGCATATGCATAAGCATCTTCCTGATTTACTACTGTGCCCTGCTCAGGGCCAATGCCTTCGTAATACATTATCTCCTGGCCCCCTCTATTCTCTCGTTGCCATTCATGATAGTTAATTCTGCCCCCGCTGAGAGGGCTATGCAGTAATCTGGGCACGCGGTTACTGTTATATACGGTATGGAGTTTTCTGCTACATCCCGCATCATCTCACGGATGACCGGTCTGTATTTTTGTAAAATATCTTTCCCATCCATTGACTTTCCCCCGTTAATTCCTCTATAATGAGGATGTGATATTTTTTTCAAGTCCCTGATTGCTTGCCGGCTCCAGGGGCTTTT
>ERZ507075.747-NODE-747-length-12345-cov-4.02018_pt1 | contig 12345 bp, 10 predicted proteins | sample MGYA00512863_ERZ507075 | MGnify/ENA metagenome assembly ERZ507075 | reverse complement strand
GCTCTTCCGATCTATGCGGTTTTTCCATGCCGGATTCTCAAAATGTAACAATGGTATATGATGGCTACATGCTTGCCGGAAAACGCGGAGACCGGTAAAGTAAAAATAAAATGGAGCAGCACAATGACGAATAAAGATATTATGCGGATTGCGACGGAACAGTCTGCACTTGAAGCGAATTGCAGTCCGGAGGACTTTTTCCGCAGTGAAAACATAGTAACAATTTCCACCGGAAATAAGGGGGCAAGAAGAAATCTGGCACTGCCTGCCTACTGTAATCTGATTTCTTACGGCAGCAATATTGTCGCTTCCGTAAATCCGGCAGTAAAAGAAACTGTAGAAAAGTATCTGGAACAATTTGAACCGGGGCACTGTTTTGGCACCCCTAATATTTATTTATTGAATGATGCGTTTCGCAGGGATGGTATGTGTATCTGTTTTATGGCGGAATTTTTTCTTCCTGATGTGGAACGGCTAAAGGAACGTGAATGCGGCTTCCGGATGGAAATGCTGAGGCCGGAGGATTTAACGCAATTTTATGTCCCGGAATGGAGCAATGCGCTTACCAGTGGATGCAGGGAACTGGATGTGCTTGCTGTCGGCGCATATGACGGTGCCAGGCTGGTGGGACTTGCCGGATGCTCCGCCGATTGTGATACGATGTGGCAGATAGGAATTGATGTATTGCCTGAATACAGACGGCAGGGAATTGCTTCAGCCCTGACAAGCAGGCTGGCGCTTGAAATTCTTGCCGCAGGCAGGGTCCCGTACTACTGTGTGGCCTGGGCAAATGTGAAATCGGTGAGAAATGCCGTACAGTCCGGCTTTATCCCGGCCTGGGTGGAGCTAATGCTAAGACCATCAGCTTTTCAAATGCATTGACAGGAAGAACGGTGCCGGAAGAGCAGGGCATATAGGTGCCGCCGTCCATTATCCGGGAAGAAAAAGTCCAAAGGAAAAGTCCAAAGGAAAAGTCCGGATGTCAGTACTATTAAAAGAGTGAATTATACAGTTTATATCTTTATTACATTTAAACTAGGAATGATATCGCGATATAGTAGTAATTGATATATACTATTTGCCATAGTAGTCATCGAAATTTTGTTGTAAAAACAGAAATAAATAACTGTTCTGATAAAAAGCATAAAAGCAGGCATATCATTATGTGGATAGCCTGCTTTTCTATAGTTTTCATTTAATAGTTGGTTCAATTGGAATTTCTTCATCATTGGATGTATTGCCAGTCCAGAATTTAAAGATTTGTGAGGGTTGTCCGTCTCGTATTTTAATCATAAAATTCAGGGATTCAGGTTGTTCTGATGATGTATAACTTAATCTAAATGCATGTATAGTATCTTGGCCATCAGTAGTTCCCACAAGCATTGAAATTTCGGTTAGAATGGCATTACCGGAAACAGCTTCTTCCCATTCTGTATTAATGTACCGAATACTCTCTCTTAATTTTGGAATTATTTTTTCTTCCAGTTCTTCTGTCATTTCAAAGTTTGAATCGGAATAGGTTATTGTTAGACCATTGATTAGATTATCAATATCTTCATTTGAAAGCATTTGCATATTTTCGTCAGTGTCCTCTATTTCTTCCACCGATAAAATATCATTCTTTGTTTCTATTTCATTACTTTCTGTTTCTTTAGATGTTTCTGTTCTTGCAGTATCGGTTTCTGATACTATTTTCTTTTCTTCCAGTATATTTTCTGTAGAAGGTACTGTTTCATTCTGCTTTCCACATCCTGTAAAAGTCCCCATCATTAAGCAAAATACCAATACTAAAATCTTTTTTTTCATTATTATTCCTCCTGCTTTTTTACTTGTTGTATTTTTTTTGACTTTCTATTACATTATACAACTTATAGTAAGTAAAAACAACCATCAGTTGCTTTTATAAATGTACTATATTTGCAATACTCGTATGGAGGTTTCTTATGATAGATGGATTGGGACAGCGTTTGAAAATTGCACGGATGCAAAAAAAGCTTAGCAGAAAACAAGTAGCTGAAATAATAGGTGTTACTGCAAGTTTAATAGGCATGTATGAAACTGATGAACGCCTTCCGTCTCTTCTTGTTTTTATGAAATTAGCCTCATGTTATGGAATTTCAACGGATTATTTGCTTAATTGTGAATCATCAAGTAAAGAAATACTAAAAATTGATGGGCTTACGGAACAACAAGTGAGGGCACTAAAACTTACTATTTCCTGTTTTAGAAATGGAAATCAATAGTATAAATCAATTTGTGCAGGTTAATTAGCGTAAAAAATAATGTTGTGATAAATAAAACAAATAAAAATGTAAAATTCTGAATTTTTTCTTTCTCTTTTTCTTTGAAAGTTTCCTGAAAATATCAAAAAAGCCCTGTCCTACATGACGGTATAGGACAGGGCTTTTTGTATAAACTATTGTATATCTGAATTATGCCATCTGGTTTACAGCTTTGGAAAGACGAGACACCTTTCTGGATGCTGTATTTTTGTGATATACACCTTTGGTAGCTGCTTTATCAATTGTAGATGTAGCAGCAAGAAGAGCTGCCTGAGCAGCTGCCTTATCACCAGCTTCAATAGCAGTGTATACCTTCTTAACAGAAGTCTTTACACCAGATTTGATAGCTTTGTTTCTGTCAGCTTTGGTTTTATTAACCAGAATTCTCTTCTTAGCAGATTTGATGTTAGCCAAGATTTTCACCTCCATTTTCAAGCGAAATTTTCCATTCTTTATGAAAATGTTTCATTAAACCCGGACACGGTCGTTCTAATGGAAACATACGAATATATTCTATCTGACGTGTTGTTATATGTCAATACATAATTTGCTTATTTTTGCAAAAAATAGTCATTACGAATCAGTTCAGACGAGTCTGAACTGTTACCATAGCACGAATAATCAAAATATAAAAAGGGAAAAGCGGGAGAGTACAGATGAGTTGTTTTCAGGTAAGAACGGACCTGGCGCTGGAAGCCAGGGAAAGTATTACGGATGCGGACGGAGAGCTGCGGGGGGTACGGGTGGAGGAGTCCCGGAGTGAGAAGAGCGAGGTGCAGATTACCCGTGTCATCATTGATACTAAAAACGGAGCAAAAGCCATGGGGAAACCGATGGGTACCTATGTCACACTGGAAGCGCCGGCACTGATAGAGCCGGATGAGGATTATCACCGGGAGGTTTCCGAGGAGCTGGCAAAGCAGCTGCGCAGGCTGATCCCGGAGATTGAAAAAGAACAGTCTATTCTGGTGGTAGGCCTGGGAAACCGGGATGTCACTGCGGATGCCCTGGGGCCGGAGGTGGTGGATAATCTGTTTATCAACAGGCATGTGATTAAGGAATATGGCAAAGCCGCCTACGGCAGGGAAAAAATGCATCAGGTCAGCAGTATTGTCCCGGGCGTTACGGCAATGACCGGTATGGAAACTGCGGAGATTGTAAAAGGCGTGGTTGATCAGACGAAGCCGGATGCCCTGATAGTGGTGGATGCATTGGCAGCAAGAAGCACGAAGCGGCTAAACCGCACTATCCAGGTTTCAGATGCGGGCATCCATCCCGGGTCCGGGGTGGGAAATCACCGGAATGCCATTACAAAGGAAAGCCTGGGAGTTCCTGTGATTGCCATCGGCGTGCCCACCGTAGTTGATGCGGCGACCATTGTAGGCGATGCCATAGAAAGCATGCTGCAGGAATACGGGGAAAGCGGACATTTTTTTAACCGCGAGCATCCCAAGGCCATGTCTGAACTGAATAATATGTACGTCACAAGCAAGGATATTGACGAAACGGTAAAACGTCTGAGCTTTACAATTTCCGAGGCGATCAACATTGCGCTGGATATTGCCTGATTGTCTGCATAATTGAGAAGCGCAGGTGCATATATTCTTCTATGAATAAAAAATGGAACGGAAGAAATATTTTTCATAAATGTGTGCTTGTGCTTCTTGTAATTGCCCTGGGGGATTTTCTGTTTACAGGGCGCAGCTCCTCAGACGGAGGCGGAGGGAGCAGTTTCTCATGGAAGGAAGCGCTGGCAGGGAAAGCGGAAGAAAGCGTGCTGAATGTATGGCTTCCTTCCTTTGCTTTTGCGGACCGCAGCAGTACACAGGGCAGCTGGTTTCTCAATATGCTGGGACAGCAGGTCTCATTGTTTGCCTATGCGGGAAGCCAGGAGGACGGTGGGCTGCAGACGGAAAGCGGAAGCACCTATGAACGGATCCTTTTGCTGGAGGGAGCGAGTGAATATACGGAAAGCGAGGACGGGGATGCGCTGGAGGTACCGGAAACATCTGAAGGGAGAATACAGCTGGATGATAAAATGACGCAGCTGCTCCAGGAGGAAAATCAGACAGGCCGGCCGGAGGAAGAGGAAAGTGCAGAACAGGAGGAAACTCCGGTCCCGTCAGCAGATCAGTTCGGCTTTATCAGGGCGGCAGGAAGAAGCCAGGAATACAACTGGAGCTATTATCAGGATTTTGACGCGTTGATTAAGGAATTTTATGCCGTTGATGCTACCACGCAGGCCAGCCCCGCCCGTCTGAACCTGGATTCCCTGCTTGGCAAAACCATGGCGATTACAAAAAATCCGGATGTGCCGCAAATCCTGATTTATCACACCCATTCCCAGGAGGATTTTGTGGATTCCGTACCAGGGGATTCTTCCACGACTATTATGGGCGCCGGGGAACTGCTGGCACAGATACTGCGGGAGGAGTACGGCTATAATGTGATTCACCACACCGGAGAATACGATGTGGAAGCCAGAGACTATGCTTATTCCAATTCGCTGCCCGCCATAAAGCAGGTGCTTGCGGAAAATCCCACCATTGAAGTGGTGATTGACCTGCATAGGGATGAAGTGCTGGAGGGCAGGAAGCTGGTTATGGATCTGAACGGAAAACCCACGGCGAAATTTATGTTTTTTAACGGACTGTCCTATACCAAAGCCCACGGAGAGATTGAGTATTTACAAAACCCCTACATAGACGATAATCTGGCTTTTTCCTTCCAGATGCAGGTGATTGCAAATGAGTATTACCCGGGACTGACAAGACGTATTTATCTGAAGGGTTACCGGTATAACATGCATCTTCGTCCCCGTTCCCTGCTGATAGAGCTGGGTGCACAGACAAATACGGTGGAAGAAATCAGGAATGCCTGCGCACCGATTGCCCACATTCTCGATCTGGAATTATCCGGTAAGGGTTTGTATTGACCGGGAACCCTGATTTTGCTATACTTAGCAGGTGAAAATGTAAGGCGCGCAGAACCCTGAGCGCCTGAAAAACCTAATATTTTATGAATAAAGGAACCTGCTGCATCAGGCCGGTTCCTGAAGTATGCAAAAGATTTGGAGGAAATATATGTCCATAGATCAGAGTAAAATCAGGAATTTCTGTATTATTGCCCACATTGATCACGGCAAATCCACACTGGCGGACAGGATCATTGAACGGACCGGGCTCCTGACAAGCAGGGAAATGCAGGAGCAGGTGCTTGACAATATGGATTTGGAGAGGGAAAGAGGGATTACCATCAAATCCCAGGCGGTCCGTACCGTATATAAAGCGAAAAACGGAGAAGAGTATATTCTCAACCTGATAGACACTCCGGGTCACGTGGACTTCAATTACGAGGTCAGCCGTTCCCTGGCGGCCTGCGACGGCGCGGTGCTCGTTGTGGATGCAGCCCAGGGAATCGAGGCTCAGACGCTGGCGAATGTTTACATGGCGCTGGATCACGACCTGGACGTATTCCCCGTCATTAATAAAATAGATCTGCCCAGCGCGGAGCCGGACCGGGTGAAAGAGGAAATTGAGGACGTGATCGGCCTGGAAGCCCATGACGCGCCGTTGATTTCCGCTAAAAACGGTATTGGCATCGATGAAGTGCTGGAACAGATTGTGAGCAAGATCCCGGCTCCCGGCGGCAGCCCGGACAACCCCCTGCAGGCTCTTATTTTTGACTCCCTGTATGATCCATATAAAGGCGTTATTATTTTCTGTCGGATTATGGAAGGCAAAGTGAGTAAAGGAACCCCTGTCCGCATGATGGCCACAGGAGCGCAGGAGGAGGTTGTGGAGGTAGGCTACTTTGGCGCGGGCCAGTTCATTCCCTGTGAAGAGCTTAGCGCAGGAATGGTAGGATATATCACCGCCTCCATTAAAAATGTAAAGGACACCGCCGTGGGCGATACCGTAACCAACGCGGAACATCCCTGCGCTAAGCCCCTGCCCGGTTATAAGAAAGTAAATCCCATGGTTTACTGCGGCATGTATCCGGCGGACGGCGCAAAATATCCGGATCTGCGGGATGCCCTGGAAAAGCTGCGGCTCAATGACGCCTCCCTTTTCTATGAGCCGGAAACCTCGGCGGCATTGGGTTTTGGCTTCCGCTGCGGGTTCCTGGGACTTCTTCACCTGGAGGTAATCGAAGAAAGGCTGGAAAGGGAATATAACCTGGATCTGGTTACCACGGCGCCGGGCGTTGTTTATAAGGTGCATAAGACGAACGGGGAGGTCATGGATCTGACCAATCCCTCCAATCTGCCTGACCCTTCCGTAATCGAATACATGGAAGAACCCATTGTCAGCGCCGAAATTATGGTAACCAGCGAGTTTATCGGTTCCATCATGGATCTTTGCCAGGAACGCAGAGGCCGTTATCTGAGCATGGAATATATGGAGGAAAAAAGGGCGCTGCTCAAATATGAGCTTCCTTTGAATGAAATTATTTACGATTTCTTTGACGCCCTCAAATCCCGTTCCAAGGGCTATGCGTCTTTTGATTATGAACTGAAGGGCTATGAACAGTCAGAGCTTGTGAAGCTTGATATCCTGATTAACCGGGAAGAAGTAGACGCTCTTTCCTTTATTGTCCATAAGGACAGTGCTTATGAGAGAGGCCGCAGAATGTGTGAACGGCTGAAGGACGAAATTCCCAGACATCTGTTTGAAATTCCGATTCAGGCGGCGGTAGGCGGCAAAATTATCGCCAGGGAAACCGTGAAGGCCATGCGCAAGGATGTTCTCGCCAAGTGCTACGGCGGTGATATCTCCCGTAAGAAAAAGCTGCTGGAAAAGCAGAAGGAAGGTAAGAAGCGCATGCGTCAGGTAGGCAATGTGGAAATTCCACAGGAAGCCTTCATGAGCGTACTGAAGCTTGATGATAAGAAGTAAATGACTTATAAAACGTCCGTCGGCAGCCTCCGCAGCAGGTCTGCTTCCGAATGGACAATAGCAAAAAAGTCCATGGCTTCCATGGGCTTTTTCTGTGAGACAAGGCATAAAAGCATAAAATCAGAGTAGCTTATTTATCTTGATTGATATAAAAAAACGTAAAGGTTCAGTTTTTGGACTATAACGGGAATCCCCGAGTTTACAAACATTTTATAATTTACACTCTTCCCAGCCGGACTTTTTTCTGTTATTCTGAAACAGCAGAGGAAGCCGGCCCGGCAGAGGAACAGGAGCAGAACAAATGAAGCAGGCCCCCCTTGGCATCTATTTACACATTCCCTTTTGCGTACGCAAATGTCTTTATTGTGATTTCCTTTCAGCCCCCGCAGATGAACAGACGAAAACAGAATATGTGGAAGCCCTGCTTGCGGAAATACGGGCCCAGGCTCCGCTTTACAGTGATTATGTGGTAAAGACCGTCTTTTTTGGAGGCGGCACGCCGTCCCTGCTTCCGGGGAAGGAGCTTTTCCGGATTATGGAATGCCTGCGGCAAAATTTTTCATTTGCCCCGGAGGAAGAAGCACCGGAAATCACTATGGAAGCCAATCCGGGAACGCTTACGGCAGATAATCTGGAATGGTACCGCAGGGCGGGAATCAACAGGCTCAGCATTGGACTGCAGTCGGCCAATGACCGGGAACTGAAGGCGCTGGGACGGATCCATACCTGGGGAGAGTTCCTTAACAGCTTCAGGCTGGCCAGAGAGGCGGGCTTTTCCAATATTAATGTGGATCTCATGTCGGCGCTTCCGGGCCAGACGCCGCAGGCCTGGATGGATACCCTGAAGAAAACGGCAGCCCTTGAACCGGAACATATTTCAGCCTACAGCCTTATCATTGAGGAAGGTACGCCGTTTTATACATTTTACGGCGGGGAAAAACCGGCGGGGGGACACCCGCCCCTGCCGGATGAGGAAACGGACCGTCTCATGTACAGCCAGACGAAGGCGTATCTGGCAGAAGCCGGCTATGGCCGTTATGAGATATCCAACTACGCCCGGCCGGGTTTTTCCTGCCGCCACAATCTCTCCTACTGGAAACGGACCGACTACGCGGGCTTCGGGCTGGGGGCGGCTTCCCTTCGGCAGAATGTGCGCTGGAACAATACATCGGATATGAAGGAATACCTGTCCGGTTCTGCAGCTGAAGGGTTTGCCACACCTGTGAAGCAGGCGGTTCAGACGCTGTCCGCAGAGGAGCAGATGGAAGAATTCATGTTTTTGGGCCTGCGGATTACCGAAGGTATTTCCCTCCGACGGTTCCGTGAGGCCTTTGGCAGGACTGTGGAGGAGGTTTACGCAGGACCGGTGGAAAAGCTCACGCACGAAGGGCTGCTGGAACGGTATTCCCAGGAAAAAAACGGTGTGCACGAAGAATTTTTAAAGCTGACTGATTATGGAATTGACGTCAGCAACTATGCGCTTTCCGAATTTTTATTCTGAAAGACTCCTGAAAGGTTTTGAAAAGTACTGGCACTATAAGCTTTGGCGCCACATAGAATAGTATTAAATTGACTATGGGGGCTCCTGTTGAAAACCTTTCTGAAACCACTGTCGAAAGAGGAGGAAAGCGCGTGTCTGGAAGCGCTGCAGGGGAGTGACGGCGTAAAAGCCAGGGAAGCCAAGCAGATACTGATTGAGCGAAATCTGCGGCTGGTAGCCCATATCGCAAAAAAGTATCAGAACGTAGATGAGGATATGGAGGATTTGATATCCATTGGAACCATAGGCCTCATCAAAGCGGTGGAATCCTTTGATTCATCCAAAAACAGCAAGCTGGCCACCTATGCGGCCAGATGCATAGATAACGAGCTGCTGATGATGCTCAGAAGCAAAAAAAAGACATCCCGCGAGGTTTCGCTTTATGATCCGATAGGCACCGACCGGGAGGGAAATGAAATCAGCCTGCTGGATGTTACGCCGCAGGAGCAGCCTGACATCGTGGATCAGATGGAGCTGGAGAGAAGTCTCGGCAAGCTTTCCGGCCTGATTGATACCCTGTTAACGGAACGGGAAAAGGAAATCATCTGTCTGCGCTACGGACTGTACGGCGGCGAGGAGGTCACTCAGCGGGAAATCGGCAAAAAGCTGGATATTTCCAGAAGCTATGTGTCCCGGATTGAAAAAAGGGCTCTGAACAAGCTGCGTGAGGGCTTCGAAAAAATGGAGGTCCACTACCTGTAACGAAGCACAAAAGAATATTGCAATTTGCAGTTCCTTCGTATCGTGATTTCTTATTCTGAAAAGAAATTGCAAATTGCAATCTTGTATTTTCTTATTTATAATTTCTTTATTTATTCTTATTATCTTAATCTTTTTATCGATCAACTATCTGTTGCCTTTTTCAAGGCCATTCATCTGATTTGCAGGAGAAAAAAATGTACAGTACAGTTTATACAGGCGGGCTGCATGGTATGGAGAGCTATCTGGCCCGGGTGGAAGTGGACGCTTCCAGGGGATTGCCGGGCTTTGAAATGGTGGGCCTCTTGGGGAGCGAAGTCAAGGAGGCCAGGGAGCGAATCCGTGTGGCCTTAAAAAATGCGGAGGCGGCGCTGCCTCCTGTGCGTATTACAGTGAATATCTCTCCGGCCAGCCTCCACAAGGAGGGCACCTCCTACGATTTGCCTGTGGCGGTGGGAATACTGGTTTCCACGGGCATGATCCCCCAGGATTACGTAAAGGACTCCATGATAGCGGGAGAACTGGGCCTGAGCGGGGAAATCAAACCGGTGAGGGGGATTCTTCCCATGGCGCTGGAAGCGAAGAAGCAGGGCTTAAAGCGGTGTATCGTCCCTTTGGAAAACCTTGCGGAAGCACAGCTGGTGGAAGGAATAAAAATTCTGGGGGCCGGCTGTCTCATACAGCTGATAGAGCTTCTGCAGTGCCGTGACGGTGTCCCGGAAAACCTGTTGTATAAAGATATCATGTATATGGAAAAAACAGAAAAAAATACAGACGCAGACAGCATGTCAGGCAATGTGGCAGCCAATATGGAAAGAATGGCGGACCTGGCTGAAATATTGCCGGATTTTGCGGATGTTTCCGGGCAGGAGGGCGCTAAACGGGCGGCTGTGGTAGCCGCCGCGGGTTTTCATCATTTACTCATGATCGGCCCTCCCGGCTCTGGTAAAACCATGCTGGCCCGCTGCATCCCGTCCATTCTGCCGCCTCTGTCGACCCAGGAACGGCTGGAGGTGACGAAGGTGCGCAGTGTGGCGGGACTGATGGAAGAAGGGGCAGGGCTTTTTAAAAACAGGCCTTTTATCAGTCCGCATCATACTGTTACCTCTCGGGCCCTCACCGGAGGCGGTCAGGTGCCCAGGCCGGGGCTGATCAGTCTTGCACACAGAGGCGTCCTGTTTCTGGACGAGCTGACAGAGTTTAAAAGAGCCACGCTGGATTTGCTGCGGCAGCCCATGGAGGAACGCCGGGTACAGATTGCCAGAAACAGCGGTACATATGTATATCCTTCGGATTTCATGCTTGTGGCTGCCATGAATCCCTGCCCCTGCGGCTACTATCCTGACAGAAACCGGTGCCGCTGTACGCCCGGTGAGGTTCAGCGGTATCTGAACCGTGTGTCCGGTCCGATTCTTGACAGAATGGATATTTTTACAGAGGTATCACGGATAGATTTTGCGGGACTGGCAGGCGAAAATGCCGGTACGGGAGCAGACAGCCGGAGCCTGAGAATGCAGGTGATGGAAGCCAGAGCCAGGCAGGAGGCTCGCTATGCAGGAACCGGGCTGCGTTTTAATTCCCAGCTGGGACCAGGGGAAATCAGGAAATACTGCCGTCTGGGCCTGGCGCAGCAGCAATATATGGAACAGCTATTTCATGCACTTCAGTTAAGCGCCAGAGCATATCACAGGATTATCCGCCTGGCGCGTACGCTGGCAGATTTGGACGGAAAAGATACTATCGAACAGGTTCATTTGAGTGAGGCGGCCTGTTACCGGATGGCCGATGGAAAATACTGGAGGAAAAAAGGGTGACGGAAAGGGAATTTTCTTACTGGCTATGTAATATAGAAGGAATAGGCAGAGTGACAGCGGGCCGGCTGCTTAAGAGGGCCGGCAGCGCACAGGCCGTGTATGAAATGAAAGAACAGGAGCTGGCCGGGCTTCTGTCTGCGGCCCAGCTGAAAAGCTTTCAGCGCGCCAGAAAAGAGAAAAATGTGAAACAGGAATATCAGATGCTTCTTAAACGGGGAATCCGTTTTCTCCCTGTTTCTGATCCGGAGTATCCTGCAAGGCTTAAGGAAATTCCGGATGCCCCTCAGGGTATTTACGTTCGGGGCGGGCTTCCGGAAGAGGGGACGCCGAGCGTGGCAGTGATAGGCGCCAGGATGTGTTCCGAATATGGTAAACAGTCGGCCAGATATTTTGCCTCCGCGCTGGCTGCAGCGGGTGTCCAGGTGGTAAGCGGCCTGGCAAGGGGGATTGACGGCATCAGCCAGGAAGCAGCGCTTGACTGCGGTGGAAGGACCTATGCGGTACTTGGCTGCGGCGTGGATGTATGTTATCCTGCGGAGAACGGCAGACTGTTTGACCGGATACCTGCGCGGGGCGGAATTGTGTCCGAATATCCGCCGGGAACCCTCCCCCAGGCAAGACTGTTCCCGCCCAGAAACCGTATCATCAGCGGCCTGTCCGACCTGATCCTCGTGGTGGAGGCCAGAGAAAAAAGCGGTACGCTGATTACGGTGGATATGGCTCTGGAACAGGGCAGGGAGGTATTTGCAATTCCCGGGCGGGTAACGGATGCCCTGAGCAGCGGCTGCAATACGCTTATCAGGCAGGGAGCCGGTGTCGCAATCAGCCCGTCGGCACTTCTGGAAGAACTGGGCCAAAATTGCCGGCCGCGGCAGATGGAAATCCCTTCGGGAAAACGGATGGTATCGAATTATCCAAGGGAGAGGAATTCCCAGGAAAACCGTCCCATGAAAGAGAAGAGCCTGAAGCAGCGGGTGGCCGCCTGCCTTGATTTCACCCCCCAGACACCGGGGCAGCTCTATGAAAAAATGCGTAAAAGCGGCTGTATCATTCCTCTTCCCATCCTTATGCAGCAGCTGCTGGAGCTGCATATGGAAGGAGCGGCGGGACAG
>ERZ507075.732-NODE-732-length-12524-cov-4.46764_pt1 | contig 12524 bp, 8 predicted proteins | sample MGYA00512863_ERZ507075 | MGnify/ENA metagenome assembly ERZ507075 | reverse complement strand
CACCGTGCCTTTCCCTGTATCATTTTGTGCCGTTTGCCTTTGTGATGGCAATTATCCTGTCGGTACTTTTTTGTACAGGCTTTGCCATTGCAGGCAGCATAACGGCACTTAGCGGGGCGGCGCTGGTGATTTTCAAAGTTATAGCGGGGCTTACGGGGCTGATGTGGGTGCTGTACGGACTGCTGGCGGTCATTATGGCGCTGGCGGCGGTGATTGGTGCACCAAAAATACGAAATAAAACCTGTCTGGCACTTCCGTTTCTATTTTTAATGCTGCATGTCAGTTATGGAACCGGAACGGTCATAGGATTGATAAAAATGCCTTTTTGGGTGAAAGGAATAAAAAATGGAAGAAACTAGAAAAGACAGGATACAGCTTCTCGTCAGAAGAATATGCCTGATTATTACGGATATCCTGTTAGTAAACGGATGTGTATTTTTATCGCTGCTGATGCGTTTTGAAATCAGCATTTCGGCAATCCCGGAGGAATATCTGCTCAAGTATCAGAAAAACATGATTCCTTTTACGATTGTTGCCATTATTATATTCTGGTGTTTCAGAATGTATCACAGTTTATGGCAGTATGCCAGCATTGCGGAACTTTATAAAATTGTGGAGGCCTGTATTGTAACGGAATTTGCCCATATCTGTGTAACGGCATACATGGGCTGGATGCTTCCGAGAAGCTGTTATTTTACATCCGGGGTATTTTTAATCGTTGCAATGAGTGCCAGCCGTTTTATGTATCGCATGATACGTACCGTCTTGCAGAATTACCGCCACACCGCAGAGCAGGTGCGGATTATGATTATCGGTGCGGGTGAGGCAACCAACGTATTAATGCGTGAAATCCAGAATTCGCGTTATATGGACAACTCCAAGGTGGTCTGTATTATTGATGACGATACACAGAAGGTCGGAAAATATATCCGCGGCGTCAAGGTTGTCGGCACAAGAAATAAAATTAAAGAAGTTGCAAAGGTCTATGACATTGATGAAATTATTTTTGCGATTCCGTCTGCATCCATGGAAGACAAGCGCAACATTTTAAATATCTGCAAAGAAACCGACTGTAATTTAAAGATTCTGCCGGGCGTTTACCAGATGGTAGATGGCGAAATTAACGTCAATTCTATCCGGAGCGTTGATGTTTTGGATCTGCTCGGCCGTGACCCGATTGAAGTCGATCTGGATTCCATTATGGGGTATGTTAAAGATAAGACAATCCTTGTCACCGGCGGCGGCGGGTCTATCGGTTCGGAGCTTTGCAGACAGCTTGTAAGCCACAAGCCGAAGTGCCTGATTATATTTGACATTTATGAAAATAATGCATATGAAATCCAGCAGGAATTAAAGATGACCTACCCGGATGCCAATGTGGTAACATTGATTGGGTCTATTCGGAATACCTCCCGTCTGGAAAGTGTTTTTGCACAGTACCGTCCTGAGATTGTATATCATGCGGCAGCGCACAAGCACGTACCGCTGATGGAAGACAGTCCGAATGAAGCCGTTAAGAATAACGTTGTCGGCACATGGAATGTTGCGAAAATGGCGGACAAGTACGGTGTCGGCAAGTTTGTAATGATTTCTACGGATAAAGCGGTCAACCCGACTAATGTCATGGGGGCAACCAAGAGAATCTGTGAAATGATTATCCAGTCTTATAACGAGCGTTCCAGGACGGATTTTGTAGCCGTGCGTTTCGGCAATGTACTCGGAAGCAACGGTTCGGTCATTCCGCTGTTTAAAAAACAGATTGAAGCGGGCGGTCCGGTAACGGTCACAGACCCGAACATTATCCGTTATTTTATGACAATACCGGAGGCGGTTTCGCTTGTTTTACAGGCGGGCGCTTACGCAAAGGGCGGAGAGATTTTTATTCTGGATATGGGAGAGCCGGTCAAAATTGATGATCTGGCAAAGAACCTGATCCGATTATCCGGCTATACGCTAGGCGTCAACATGGAGATTAAGTATACGGGATTACGTCCGGGTGAAAAGCTCTATGAAGAACTGCTGATGAAAGAAGAAGGTCTGCAGGATACGGCCAATAAGCTGATTCATATCGGCAAGCCGATTGAATTTGACAAAGAACATTTCTTTGAGCATCTGGAAGAATTAAAAGAAGAAGCTTATGCAGAAACGGGAGATATCCGTACGCTGATACAGAAAGTGGCGCCGACCTATCACCCAAAAGAAAACTAGGAACAAGGAATTAAAAATGTATGGGACAGTATTATGCAATCAACGGCAGCTTTCTGCTGGAACCCGCACTGGGGGTACAGCGGTATGCAACAGAGATTTTAAAGCAGATGAATAAAATGGCTCCGGCATATAAGGAGTGCCTGCGGCTGGTGCTGGTGCTGCCTGAAACGCCGCGCCTTGAGGAAATCCGCCGGGAATTTTCAAATATTGAAGTACGCTGTGCGGGAAAAAGCAGGCGTGTAAAAGTGTGGGAGCAGGTCTGTTTTGCACGTTTTTTAAAAAAAGAGAAGGCAAAGGGAATCTGCCTGTGCAATACCGTGCCGCTGTTTTCAAAGGGCGGGCTGGTCTGTGTCCACGATATTGTCTTTAAGACACACCCGGAATATTTTAAAGAGCCGGGTGCATGGCATGAAATTTTATACCGTAAATGGATGTATACACACGCATTTCATAAGGCAGATATCATTGTGACGGTCAGTGAGACGTCCAAAAAAGAAATTTTAGAGCAGTACAGGGTGCGTGCAGGACAGATTTATGTGGCAGGGAACGGCTGGCAGCATATGGACCGTAAAGATACGGATGAAACCATTTTCCAGAAGTATCCTAAGCTTACGAAAGGGGCGTATTACTATTATCTGGCATCGCTTGCACCGAATAAAAATCTGTCATGGATTTTAAAAAATGCCGCAGGAAATCCGGATAAAATCTATGTGCTTTCGGGAAAACCGCTGGGCGATGATTCCGGGGTGGAAAAACTGGATAATGTCATCTGCACGGGCTATGTGTCCGACAGCGAAGCGCGGGCGCTGATGCAATACTGCCGGGCGTTTTTATTTCCTTCTACGTATGAAGGCTTTGGCATACCACCGATGGAAGCGTTGTGCATGGGGGCGCCGGTGGTGCTTGGCGATATTCCGGTGCTGCATGAGATTTACGGAAATGCGGCATATTACGTGGACTGTGACAATGCGGACATCAGCATTGAACAGCTGCTAAAACAAGGCGGCAGGGAAGCACCGGAAACGGTATTATCCCGGTATTCGTGGGAAAAATCCGCACGGATTATGATGGAAGCTTTGACAAAATAGTGTAAAACGAGTATAGTGATACTGTTTGATAAAAAGTTACAGCTGGAGAATAAATACACCGAAAACGGTTATCATAAAAACAACGATAAAAAAGCCGCACAGACGGCAGAATGGATAGAATATGAAGATTGCAGTAGATGCCCGTACATTAGGCAGCAGACCTAGTGGTGTGGGGATGTATCTGAATGATTTCTTAAAGGTTCTGATGAAATACCGGGAATTTGAGTTTGTACTGCTTTCCGATGTGGCAGAAAGCGAGTACATCCGATATTTTATGGAAAAGGGAATCCCTGTAATTACACAGGGGAAAGCCGTATACCGCAGTGCGGGCGTGTATTCCTACTTTTCATTTATTCAGAAACAGTTAAATGAAATTCAGCCGGATTTATTCTGGGAGGTCAATACCATTATCCCAATCCGCTTAAAAGGAAATTTTAAAACCATGATTACAATTCATGATATGTTTCCGATTGAATATGTCGAATATTTTGGCATTGTTTACAGCCTGTATTTTAAACATAATCTTGCAAAGACATTAAGAAATACGGATATGATTCTGTACAATTCAATACAGACGAAAAAGACAACAGAAAAGCTTTTTCCGGCGGCACGAAAAATTGCAAACTGCAATGCCTACATCATTGCCAATCCGTTAAAGGACACATGGGAAACAACGGATAAAGGTTACTTTTTATATGTAGGCAATATGGAAAAGCGCAAAGGCGTGGATCTCTTATTAAAGGGCTACCGCAGATACCGGGAGCTTGGCGGCACAAAGGAGCTGATTCTTGCAGGGAAAATGCAGGAAGACGATATTGACAGTCTGTTAAAGGAAACCATGGCACAGACAAAGGGCATTACGTATCTGGATTATGTGACCCATGATAAAAAACATCAGCTGTTTGCAGACTGCTCCTGCTTTGTATTTCCGTCTAAGGCGGAGGGCTTTGGCATGCCGTTAATTGAAGTCATGAAGTTTGGAAAGCCGATGATTGTGGGCAATCTCGATATTTATGATGAAATTATCGGACAGCATGGAGACCGTTTTGATTTAAACGGCACCGAACAGCACCAGATTGACAATCTGGCAGAAAAAATGCTGCATTTTAACAGCAATGTCGATGAAGAAGCCTATAAAGAGATTATTGCAAAATATGCACCGGAGAAGCTTGGCAGAATCGTCCGGGATTTTATTTTAACGATACAGAAAGGTTGAACCGTTTATGAGTCTTTCAAAAGCAGCATTAAACATGGCGGAAGTCCTGCGCCCGGTGCTGGTAAAGCTGATACCGCAGAAAATGCTGAGTGCAGTTAAGGCAAAAGTCATCGAAAAAGGTGCAAAAGACCTTGAAAAAACAGAGATTACACCATTTGAGCCGCAGGCACACAAAAAGGGCATCAACCTGATTGGCAGCATCAAAAGCGATACGGGACTGGGACAGAGTATGCGCCTGGTCGCTGAAATTTTAGAAAACAGCACATGGGATTATACAGTGTATGATTATTTTGTGCCGCCGGGGGGCAGCAGGACCAACGAAGCTTTTGACGGTAAAATTACGCAGACCGGTCCGTATAATATCAATCTGATTCACGTTAATCCGAGCGAACTGCCGCTTGCCTTTATGGACGTAGGTAAGAATCAGTGGGATACGCGCTACAATATCGGATACTGGCTGTGGGAATTAGAGGAGTTTCCAAAGGAGTGGCTTCCGGCATTTCATCTGCTCGATGAAGTGTGGACACCGTCCGAGTTTATTTCGCAAAACTTAAGAAAATATACAGATAAGCCGGTCTATACCCTGCCCTACAGTGTTACGGCACCGGCAGATGCGGCATATGACAGGGATTATTTTCATCTGCCAAAAGACCGCTTTTTATTTCTGATGATGTATGACAGCGGGAGCGGCATGGTGCGTAAAAATCCGCTGGGTGCGATTGAAGCATTTAAACAGGCATTTGACCGGGAAAATAAACAGGTCGGGCTGGTCATTAAAATGAACCGCTCGGAACAAAGCGAAAAAGATATTGAGAATATCCGCACAAAACTTGACGGATATGATAATATATATTTTATATGCGAAACACTGTCTAAAACGGCAGTCAACAGCCTGACGGCATGTGTGGATGTTTTTGTATCCTTACACCGGGCAGAGGGCTTCGGACTGGTCATGGCAGAGGCGATGCTGCTTGGCACGCCGGTCATTGCAACAAACTGGTCTGCCAATACGGAATTTATGAACCGGGAATCTGCCTGTATGGTGGATTACAAAAAAACGGCAATAGAACAGGATATCCCGCCGTTTAAAAAGGGGTATCACTGGGCGGAAGCCGATGTGGCACAGGCGGCGGCTTATATGAAGCGGCTTTGTGAAGATTCTGCATTTTATGAGCAGAAAAAAGCGGCGGCAGGGGCATATATCCGGGAAAAGACCAAAATGCAGCATTCTGTCAGTCTGTTAGAGGACAGACTGGGAAAAATATTGGAGGAAAGAAAGTGAAGCAGTTAAGAGAATTATATGAATACAGGGAAATGATTTTCAGTCTTGTTAAAAAAGATTTACGCGGCAGATATAAAGGCTCTGTATTGGGATTTTTGTGGACATTTATCAATCCGTTATTACAGCTTGTCGTGTTTACCCTTGTGTTTTCGGTTATTATGAAAGCAGGCTATGAACAGTATTATATGTTCTTATTTGTGGCACTTGTTCCATGGATGTTTTTTGCTTCCAGCGTACAGGACGGTTCAACGAGCATTTTAAGGGAAAAGGATATGGTCAAAAAAATCTATTTCCCACGTGAGGTGCTGCCGATTGCAACGGTAACGAGCGGCTTTGTCAATATGCTTTTAACATTTATTGTCATTTTTGCGGCACTGCTTGTCAGCGGAAGAAAAGTGCAGTTTCTGGGACTTGCCTGCCTTCCGGTCGTTATGATTGTAGAATACATACTGTGTCTTGGCATTGCATTAATTGTTGCATCCCTGACCGTGTATCTGCGTGATTTACAGTATATTCTCGGTATTTTAGTGATGGCGTTACAGTATATGACACCGGTGATGTACGGAAGCGATATGGTTCCGGACTGGGCAATGCCGATTTTCAGACTCAATCCGATGACACCGGTGATAGAAATTTATCGTGATATTTTATACTACGGCAATGTGCCGCAGATGTCATCTTTACTGCTTGCACTATTTATCGGTATTGTATTTATTATTGTAGGCGAATTGTTATTTAAGAAGCTGCAAAAGGGCTTTGCAGAGAATTTCTAATAGAGAAAGGCTGTTTTTGGATATGAAAAATGAGGAAAATGCAATCGAGGTAAGGGACGTTACCAAGACCTTTAAAGTGTATTATGATAAAGGAACGGAATTAAAGGAAAAACTGTTGTTCTGGAAGCGCAACCGCTACGAAAACCGTGTGGTTTTAGACCATATCAGTTTTGAGGTCAAAAAAGGCGAAGCCATCGGACTTGTCGGTAAAAACGGTTGTGGAAAGAGTACAACCTTAAAAATGCTTACAAGGATTATCTATCCGAACTCCGGTGAAATCGAAATGTGCGGACGGGTATCAAGCTTAATCGAACTGGGTGCCGGTTTCCATCCGGATATGAGCGGCAGGGAAAACATTTACACCAATGCGGCAATTTTCGGACTGACAAAGAAAGAAATTGATGAGCGTCTAGAGGAAATCATCGCATTTTCTGAGCTGGAGGAATTTATCGATAATCCGGTAAGGACCTATTCCTCCGGGATGTATACACGACTGGCATTTTCTGTTGCGATTAATGTTGATGCGGATATTCTGCTGATTGATGAAATCCTTGCCGTAGGGGATGCCAATTTCCAGGCAAAGTGTTTTAATAAATTAAGAGAAATCAAGGCAAGCGGCACAACGATTGTGATTGTATCCCATTCTCTCGGACAGATTGAGCAGATTTGTGACCGTTCAATCTGGATATGCGAAGGTAAAATTGCAATGGAAGGAAAACCAAAGGAAGTCCATCTGGAATATCTGGATTATATGAATACCCAGAGAATCGACCAGCAGGAAAAAGAACGGTTACGCCTTCAGAAGCTGGAATTACAGAATATGCAGGCAGAAGAAGAAAAAAAACGCAAGGCAAAAATGAAGCGTTATGGTTCGGAAGATGCCAAGTTTACGCAGATTAAGATGTTAGATGCCGACGGAAAAGAGCAGACGACGTTTCGTACCGGGGAAAAAATGGTGCTGGATTTAAGCTATCATGTAGAAAAGAAAGTAACGGATGCCGTATTCGGCTACGGGATTTTCAGAAGTGACGGACTCTGGGTTTACGGAACCAATACCCGTATTGACCGCGTAGACAACTTTGATATTGATAAGGATGGCAGGTTTGTCATTACCATGCCGGAACTCAATCTCATTCCGGGACAGTACTGGCTGGATATTACGATTGAATACGGAGAAGGCAATCCGGTGGATTACTATAAAGAAGCCCTCAAATTTGAAGTGGTATCGAATATGACGGACGTGGGTGTCGCAAGAATCGCGCATTCATGGGAACTTGAGATTTAAGGATAGAGGAGAGAACAATGGAACAGGAACAGATTAATATTGAGGATATTATGCAGGAAATCCGTGCGGAAATCCGTGCAAAGGGATATGCAGACAATGAAATTCCGTTTAGCGATATTGCCTGTCTGGTAGGCGGTACGGAAGTGCCGTTTGACCTGAAGGATTACTTAGACGATATTTCTATGATGGATGAGAGCAGAACCGTGCTTGCATACCGTGACATTTCATCGACACGTAAAGGGGTAGGCAAACTCATTACCTTTGTCAAAAAGGTGATCCGTAAGATGGTATGCTTCTATGTAGAACCGCTTGTAGACGACCAGAACCGCTTTAATGAACTGACAACAAGGGTTGTGGCACAGACGGTCCGCAGATACAATGATGATGATGCGCGTATTGAGGAACTTGAGAAGAAGATTTACAAGTGCGAGCGCCGTATCCGTGAACTCGAAGAAGAATTAAAAAAGAATCAGGCGTAAATGCTTAAGAATGAGGATTAGGAGGATTTACCGTGAAAATCTATCAGCTCCTTCCGACGCTTGCATTTGGGGACGCAGTCAGCAATGATGCCCTTGCGTTGGAAAAAGTGATTCAGAAAATGGGATATAAAACCGAAATCTTTGCAGAAAGCATTGATGCGCGCCTGCCAAAGGGCAGTGCAAAGTTTGTGGAAAAGCTGCCGAGGCTGAATGAAAAGGATATTATTTTATATCACTTATCTACCGGAACAAAGTTAAATTACCGGCTGGCACAGATGCACTGCAGAAAAGTTATGGTGTATCACAATATTACGCCGCCGCAGTTTTTTGAAGAATACAGTGTCAAGGCGGCGCAGCTGTGCCAGAACGGATTAGAAGGTGCCTCTTATCTTGCCGATAAGGTGGATTACTGCCTTGCCGTGTCAGAATACAACAAACAGGATTTAATCCGTATGGGATACACCTGTCCGATTGATGTCCTGCCGATCCTGATACCGTTTGATGATTACGCAAAGACACCGTCACAGCAGGTTATTGACCGCTACAGTGACGGTTATACCAATCTTATTTTTACGGGAAGAATTGCACCGAATAAACGTCAGGAGGATGTCATCCGTGCATTTTACGACTATAAGAAGTTTTATAACCCGAAATCCCGCCTGATACTGGTGGGCGGACATAACGGCATGGAGCGGTATTACCACCGCTTAAAAAGTTACATTAATGCACTGGAACTGGAAGATGTGGTATTTCCGGGACATATTAAATTTGATGAAATTCTCGCATATTATAAAATTGCAGACGTCTTTTTATGCCAGAGCGAGCATGAGGGCTTCTGCGTGCCGCTTGTAGAAGCGATGTATTTTGATGTGCCGGTTGTGGCATACGATTCCTCGGCGATTGCAGGAACGCTCGGCGGGGGCGGATTTTTATTAAAGGATAAAAATCCGGTAGAAACGGCAGGTGTGATTAACCGTGTTGTGACCGATGAAGCACTGCGGACACAGATCATCAAAAATCAGCAGGCAAGACTTGCCGATTTTGACCACAAGGTAATTGAGGCGCAGTTTAAGACGTATCTGGATACGTTTATAAACGGCGGACGGAAAGGATAAGTCATGAAAAGAAAACTGGCATTTGTTGTCCAGCGCTACGGTCTGGAAGTAAACGGCGGCGCGGAGCTGCTTTCCAGACAGCTTGTTGAGCATTTACAGCAGCAGTACGATATTGAAGTGCTGACAACCAAAGCAATTGAATATACAACATGGAAAAATGAATATACCAACGATGTGGATGTGATTAACGGTGTGACCGTCAGACGTTTCGGTGTGGACAAGCCGCGTGATTTAAACCGGTTCGGTAAATTTTCAGGAAAAGTCATCGGCAATCCGGAGCATACCATGGAGCAGGAAGAACAGTGGTTTGAAATGCAGGGACCGCATGTACCGGAACTGATTGATTACATCAAAGACCATGCAGATGATTATGAAGCATTCATTTTTATGACCTATCTGTATTATACAACCGTTAAGGGACTGCCGCTTGTTAAAGATAAGGCAATCTTAATTTCAACGGCGCATGATGAGCCGCCGATTTACTTAAAGACATTTGATACACTGTTTCAGATGCCGAAGGCACTTTTCTATCTGACCGTGGAGGAAAAGAAGTTTGTGGAACGCAAATTCCGCAATGAGCGCATTATCAACAATGACGGCTACGGCGGAAGCGGCGTGGAAGTGCCGGATACGATTGATTCACAGTTCTGTAAAAATAAATATGGTATTGACAATTACATGGTTTATGCCGGAAGAATTGATGAAGCGAAGGGCTGTAAGGAATTATTTGACTATTTCCTGCGCTATAAAAAGGAAAATCAGAACGATTTAAAGCTTGTCATGATGGGAAAACCGGTTATTCCGATTCCAAAAAGTGACGATATTGTAAGCCTTGGCTTTGTGAGCGACCAGGAAAAGTTCGATGTCATGTCCGGGGCGAAGTTTCTGATTATGCCGTCACCGTTTGAAAGTCTTTCCATTGTGGTACTGGAGGCGATGACGCTTTCCGTTCCGGTTGTGGTAAACGGCAGATGTGACGTCTTAAAGGGTCACTGTGTCCGCAGTAACGGCGGACTGTATTATAAGTCTTACTATGAATTTGAAGGGTGTGTAAACTACATGCTGACGCACCCGGATACGGCGGCAGGCATGGGTGCAAACGGAAGGAAATATGTCGATGCCAACTATACATGGGAAAAGATAACGGACAGATTTATTGATATTGTAGAAAGGGTTTGCAATTAGTGTAAAAAATCACACTGATGTTGCTCAGAAACAGAGGTAGTATGAAAAGAATTGCATTTGTGGCGCCTTGGTACGGGGATAATATTCCGGGCGGTGCTGAGGCGGCATTGCGGGGCATAACAGATCATTTATTTGCAGCGGGCATGGATATTGAAATCCTGACAACGACTGTGGAAAAATTTACGGCAGACTGGAATAAGGATTTTTATAAGCCGGGCAGTTATACAAGCAAGAACGGAATCCCAATCCGCCGTTTTAAAATCAGAAAGCGCAATACGGCGGCATTTGATGCGGTCAATGCAAAGCTGATACAAAAAAGCGGACTGACATTGGAAGAAGAAAATACGTTTCACAAAGAAATGATTAACAGCCCGGATTTGTATGACTATATCCGTGAGAACAGAGCGCAGTACAGCTGCTTTGTTTTTATTCCTTACATGTTTGGTACAACGTACTGGGGTGTGCAGGCATGTCCCGGACAGGCGGTGCTGATTCCGTGTTTTCACGATGAAAGCTATGCACATATGAAGACTTTCCGTACCGTTTATTCGGAAGTGGCGGGGATGCTTTTTAACGCACAGCCGGAGCAGGATTTAACGGAGCATCTGTGTGATACGAGCCGCATGAAGACGGAAGTCATGGGACTGGGCATGGATACGAAGCTGACTTATGATGCAGATCGTTTCCGTAAAAAATACAATATTAACGACCCGTTTATTTTATATGCGGGACGTAAAGATAAGGGTAAAAATATCGACACTCTGGTACAGTATTTTAAGCGCTACAAACAGAATGAGCAGGATAGCTTAAAGCTGGTGTTAATCGGCGGCGGGGAGCTTGAAATCCCGGCAGAAATTAAAAACGATGTCTATGACTTAGGCTTTGTGGATTTACAGGATAAATATGATGCGTACGGTGCAGCCACACTGCTTTGCCAGCCTTCTAAAAATGAAAGCTTTTCCTTTGTGATCATGGAAAGCTGGCTGTGCAGACGTCCGGTACTCGTACACGAAGGCTGTGCGGTTACGAAAAATTTTGTAAGCTGCTGCAACGGAGGACTGTATTTCGGCAATTATTATGATTTTCAGGAAACTGTAAAATATATTTTAAATCACCCGGATATCGCTGATATCATGGCAAAGAACGGACACGACTATGTGTGTGATAATTTTGCATGGGATGTCATGGTGGAAAAATATAAGCGCTTTTTTAAAGAATTAGAGGAGCAGCATGCGAAGTAAAAAGAAGTATTTGATTGACGGAAGATTTCTGAATTCAATGACAACAGGGATTGACCGGTATGCGTATCAGCTGTTGGCATGTCTGGATAAAATCTGTAAAGGATCAGATACTGCCATTTTGGTTCCGGCAGATGCAAAGGAAATTCCTGCGTATAAAAATATCCGTGTGATTGTTAAAAAACGGACACGCTTCTGGACACAGCTTGTGTTTGGCCCGTATGCACGGCTGCACGGCAGGATACCGGTCAATCTGTGCAATGAAGCTTCGGTGCTTGCACCGAAGGGCATTGTCTGTCTGCACGATGTCTGTTATGCGGAATCTGAAAAAATGTATCCGTTTCTGACAGAATTTCCGAAAGAGGAACGGGACTGGTTTTTAAAGATTTATCAGAGAATCTGTAAAAAAGCGGACAGGCTGGTTACGGTATCGGAATTTTCAAAGCAGCGGATTCATGCACTGTTAGGCGTGCCGGACGAAAAGATTGCGGTAATTGGCAACGGCTGGCAGCATTTTAACGGCGTTACGCCGGATATGCGCATTTTTGAGCAATATCCGCAGCTTAAAAGAAAAAAATATTTTTTTACACTGACTTCCGTCAACCGTAATAAAAATCTTGACTGGGTTTTAAAGGCGGCTGAAAATAACCCGCAC
>ERZ507075.731-NODE-731-length-12534-cov-3.94903_pt1 | contig 12534 bp, 4 predicted proteins | sample MGYA00512863_ERZ507075 | MGnify/ENA metagenome assembly ERZ507075 | reverse complement strand
GATGGAAAGCGCCGAGCAGATTCGTCGCGCAACAATCAACGATATTGGCGGTATTCTGGAGTTGATTCGCCCGCTGGAGCAGCAAGGTATTCTGGTACGCCGTTCTCGCGAGCAGCTGGAGATGGAAATCGACAAATTCACCATTATTCAGCGCGATAACACGACTATTGCCTGCGCCGCGCTCTATCCGTTCCCGGAAGAGAAGATTGGGGAAATGGCCTGTGTGGCAGTTCACCCGGATTACCGCAGTTCATCACGGGGCGAGGTTCTGCTGGAACGCATTGCCGCTCAGGCGAAGCAGAGCGGCTTAAGCAAATTGTTTGTGCTGACCACGCGCAGTATTCACTGGTTCCAGGAACGTGGATTTACCCCAGTGGATATTGATTTACTGCCCGAGAGCAAAAAGCAGTTGTATAACTACCAGCGTAAATCCAAAGTGTTGATGGCGGATTTGGGGTAAGCGATGAAAATCGTCGGATGCGACATGCGTAACACTCGTGCGTCGCATCCGGCAATTACGTTTATTCCCGTGAACTAAACAACGCCGCCAGACCACTGCGCCGCTCAGTACGCGTGGCGATTGCCGCACTCAAAATACGCTCATCGGCATACAGAGACAAACGTCGACGCGCGCGGGTTACCGCAGTGTAAACCAGCTCTCGTGTTACTACCGGCGTGCGTTGGCTCGGTAAAATCAACGCCGCATGGTCGAACTCCGATCCCTGCGATTTATGTACCGTCATCGCCCACGTAGTTTCGTGCTCTGGCAAGCGACTCGGTTGCACAGACTTAATATTGCCGTCCGGCATCGCAAACCAGACGCGCGTCCCCTGCCCACGATCCAGAGCGATACCGATATCGCCATTAAACAACCCAAGCGCGCTGTCATTACGGGCAATCATCACCGGTCGGCCTTCGTACCAACGAGAGTGCGGATTACGATGAATTTTGCGCTTCTGTTGCATAAACTGCTCAATTCGCTCATTCAGTCCAGCCACGCCAAACGGCCCTTCCCGCAGGGCGCACAAAAGCTGGTACTCATTGAACGCCTGAATGATTAAATCCGGCTCGGCACGCGCTTGCAGCAGATCCAGATAACGTCCGTAACCCGCAAGAGCTTCCTCAAGCATCGCAATATAATCTTCGCCGCTCTGTAAAAGCCGTTTTTCGATATCAGAAAAATCCTGCTGAAAAACGGTTTTCACTGCCGTTTTATCACCACGGTTGATCGCCGCAGCTAACTGACCAATGCCAGAATCGCTGCCGAAACGATAGCTTTTTTGCAGCAGGCAGAGACTGTCGCGCAAAGATGCCGCTTCTGTGCCAGTTCCTGACGGAACGTGAGTTCCCGTCAGGCGGCTCAACTGCCCGGCACGCTCGGCGGTAAAGCCGGCATTGGCATAAGCGCAGATATCGCCCAGCACAGCCCCAGCCTCAACCGAGGCCAGTTGATCACGATCGCCGAGAAAGATCACTCGCGCATGATCGGGCAAGGCGTCGATCAGTCTCGACATCATAGGCAGATCGATCATTGACGCTTCATCTACCACCAGCACATCAAGATGCAGCGGGTTACCGGCATGATGACGTAAACGCTGGCTACCCGGCTGCGCACCCAGCAATCGGTGCAAAGTGCTGGCATCTTCCGGAATGCGTTTCTTTTGTTCATCGCTCAGCGGTAACTGGCGCAAAGCCTTGCCGAGAGATTCGGTTAAGCGCGCGGCAGCTTTACCCGTTGGTGCAGCCAGACGGATACGGCAGCGTTCGCCGTCGGCCATTTGAATTAACGCTGCCAGCAACTTCGCTACGGTGGTCGTTTTACCGGTGCCAGGGCCGCCGGAAATCACCGAGATCCGCCGCGTCAGCGCCACTGCCGCCGCAACTTTTTGCCAGTTAATTTCATCGCTTACTGGAAAAAGTTTGTCCAGGGTTTGCGCCAGTAGAGCTTCATCAACCTCAATGGCATGATTCACTTCGTTGAAAAAGCGTGCCACTGTGCGCTCGTTACACCACATGCGATTCAAATAAAGACGATCGCCACAGAGGATCATCGGCGTTGGTTCATCTCCCCGGCTGACCGCTTGTGAAGCCAGCAAGCATTCTTCCCAATTTTGTAGCTCACCGATTTCACTGACACAGGTCGCCAACAGCGGATGCGATGCCTCGTTATTTTCCAGTCGTGAAAGCGGCAAACAAACGTGTCCCTCTCCGGCATCATGACTTAACAGTGCCGCCGCGAGGGTGACGGCAGGATGTTCATCTCCCGCCACGGTCAGGGCAAACTGCACGTCCAGCGGGCGTAGCTGTTTGTGCTCCACAGCTTCCAGTAATTGCTTTTGCAATTTCATTACGCCTCCTCCAGGGTCATACCGGCAAACATCTCATCCATCAGGGCAATCAACCCGGCATTGGGTCGGGTTGTGTAAATCCCCTGTTGCGGATGTTCTTTATCAACACCACGCAGGAACAGATAGATAACGCCGCCAAAGTGACGATCATAGTCGTAATCAGCAATGCGATGGCGCAGATAACGATGCAGCGCCAGGGTATAAAGCTGATATTGCAGATCATAGCGGTGTGCCTGCATCGCCGCTGCCATAGCCTGTTGGGTGTAAGCCGAACTGTCTTCACCCAGCCAGTTGGATTTATAGTCGAGCAGGTAATAACGCCCTTCGTGGCGGAATACCAGGTCGATAAAGCCTTTTAACATGCCGCGTACCTGCATGAACTCCAGCGGCGGGCAGCCAGCGGATAGCGGATCAAACTGGCGAATTAGTGCATCAAGCTGGCTGGCGATGAGCGGTTCACTAATCGGCAGGTAAAACTCCATCTCCACCTGTTTATCGCGGTCGGAAAGCTGACTCAGGCTAACACCCGTTTCATTGAGAGGTGCCTGGAGGACAGCCGTGATCCACTCGGTCAACACCGGTTCCCACTGCGATTCAAAGCCGCCGAGCTCCAGTTTTTCCTGTACCCAGTTCGGGTCAACCGGCTGGGTAAAATCGAGGTCTTCAAACAAACTGTGCAAGAATGTCCCCGGTGACGCACCGCGCGGGAACTGATGCGGTGTTAACGTCGGTTCTTCAACGACGCTGACCACGCCTGCGGCATCAACATCCAGCCGTGGCATCAGATCCTGAGCGATACCGTGACCACGCTGCTGCAAACCGGAGTAGCTGGTGACACGCCAGTTATCGCCGGGCAATCGTTGTAGTGTCCTCGCATTCAGTTCTGCAGTTATAGCATCATTAACCTGCCAGGGCTGGTTATCACCCGTTTGTGCCGTTTGCCAGGCAATATCATCATCGCATAACGCTTCAATACAGGTGCGAAGCCCTGCCGCATCTTGCGGTTCCCCTTTTTGCAGCAAACGCCCGAGCGCACTTTGGTGGACGTCGGTGTCACCTTTTTTATCGCCACGACGGCGCACCAGCGGTGCAACGCCGAGACTGCAATGCCAAACCGAACGCGTCAGCGCCACGTAAAGCAAACGCAGATCTTCCGCCAGACGTTCGGCCTCCGCGAGGTCGACGCTTTCTGGCGCAGCATTAAGATCCAGAACAGCCTCAAACGAGTGGCGATCGTGATAGAACGCCTGATCCTGGACGCGGAAATTGGTAATAAATGGCAACCAAACCAGCGGATATTCCAGCCCTTTTGATTTATGGATCGTGACAATCTGCACCAGATGTTTATCACTTTCGAGGCGCATTTGTTGGCTGGAGGCATTACTGTCTGGCTCGAGGATATGTTGCGATAACCAGCGTACCAGCGCATGTTCACTTTCCAGCTGCGTTCCGGCTTCTTGTAGCAGTTCGCTGATATGCAAGATATCGGTAAGACGCCGCTCACCGCCTGCCGTTGCCAGCAAGTTTTCTGCAATCTTACGCGCCGACATCAGCGCCCGCAGCATCGGCATAACGCCACGTTTGCGCCAGATTTGCCGATAACCATCGAACTCTTCGACTACCGCATCCCACGCATGTTCGTCATTGTTCAGCGTTTCGATATCCAGCGCGTTCAGCCCCATCATTGACGTTGCCAGCGCACTACGCAGGGTGTTCTCACGTTCGGGCGTCATCACCGCCTGCAACAACCAAAGCATTTCCTGCGCTTCCAGAGTTTCAAAAACACTGTCGCGGTTCGAAAGGTAAACGGAAGGGATTTCCAGCAACGTTAAGGCGTCGCGCACCTGGGCGGCCTCCTGGCGGCTGCGCACCAGCACACTGATGTCCGAAGCACGCACCGGACGCGCGTCGTCGCCGTTCATCAGCAACGCTTCGCCCCGCTGTCCGGCTTGTAGCCAGTCGCGGATTTGCGCAGCACATACCTGCGCCATGGTACTTTGATAGTCGCCAACGCCACAGCTTTCGCCTTCCATCAGCCACATTTTCATCGCAGGCTGCGTTTCACCTTTAAAGACAAAACGTAACGCCTGATTTTTCCCGGCTGATTTCACTGGAATAAACGGTATTTCGCGAAACATGAACGCGTCATCAGTCTGGCTGAAAAGCTTGTTCACACTATTCACCATTCCTGGTGCGGAGCGCCAGTTGGTATCTAAGGTGTAGTGGGCGTGAACTTCGCTACGCGCCTTCATATAAGTGAAGATATCCGCACCCCGGAATGCATATATGGCCTGTTTCGGGTCGCCAATCAGCAACAAAGCGGTTTCCGGCTGATGGTGCCAGATACGGCGAAAAATTCGGTACTGCTGGGGGTCGGTATCCTGAAATTCATCGATCATTGCCACCGGGAATCGCGTACGGATCGCCGCTGCCAACACCTCGCCGCTTTCGCTACGCAGCGCGGAATCGAGCCGACTTAACATGTCATCAAAACCCAATTCACCACGGCGGCGTTTTTCACGCGCTACTGTTTCGCGGATCTCAGCCAATGCGCGGGTTATCACCAGATCACGGATCGACAATGGTTCTGCAAGCAGTTGATCGATCGCCTCAAACAGTGGATGTCGCGGGGTTTCCCCCCCGGCTTTCGTGCGATCTTCTAAGAAACGCTGAGAGAATTTTTCCAGCGACTCCGGTAACTGATAACTGTTGGTCTCTTCTTCTGCCCAAGCGCTGATCTTCTCGATCCATTTAGCCTGATTGCTACGGTTAAACTTGCGTCGATCAATACCAGAAGATTCGATCAGCGCATCCAGTTCACCCACTGCGTCGCGCCACTGCTGTTTTACCGTATCAATACGCGCCACAATTTGCGCGTGGCGGGAAGCCAGCGTTTCATCATCGGGCGGCGGTGCTTTGATAACCGGTGCTTCGCCTTGCAGATAACGATTAATATCGCGCAGCAACGCCTGCGGCCCTTTCCAGGTTTCAAAGACCACCTGGGCAATTTCACGCGGCAGCGGGTAGCAGTGGCGACGCCAGAAATCGGCGCAGGCCTGGTAGCGTAGCAGAGACTCATCTTCAATCAGCTGCTGCTCAAACAGCATGCCGGATTCAAAGGCATTCAGGTTGAGCATGCGCTGGCAAAAACCGTGAATAGTAAAGACTGCCGCTTCATCCATCTGCCGTTCGGCTAACAACAACCACTGCGCGGCTTGCGCTTTATCGTCGATCTCTTCCAGCAGGCGTTCGTACAGTGGATTGTCGGTGGTTTCACGCAGACAGGCGATGCGCAACTCGTGGATATTGCTACGGATACGACCGCGCAATTCTGCCGTGGCAGCCTCGGTAAAGGTGACCACCAGCAGTTCTTCAACGGTCAGCGGGCGGGGAAAGGCGGCAGAACCGCCTAGTCCAAGTAACAGGCGCAAATAGAGCGCCGCAATCGTAAAGGTTTTGCCTGTGCCGGCAGAGGCTTCAATCAGGCGCTCGCCCTGTAAGGGCAAGCGCAAAGGATCTAGTGTCTCGGCGACATCACTCATTCTTTTCACTCATCAGGGGCATTGTTTGCTGCAACGCGCTGACGTTCTCCCACACTTTCCAGCCTTCAGGATGCACATATTCGGCTTTCCCGTTCTGGCTGCCGGAAATCTGCGACAGAATAGCCATGCCTTGCGGCTCGACCACCGCCTGATGGAAGAAATCAGCAAGTTTTTGCGGCGTCAGCAGTTTTATCTGGGCCACGATTTTATCACGCGAATCGAAGCGCATATTGCCGCGATCGAAATCTTTACTTAACTTCGATGCTTCTTCGCCGAGCGTTTGCGGTGCCTGCAGCATCTGGGTTATTACCGCCTGCTGGATTTGCGCAAACTCTTCTGGCTTCATCGTCCGCAATTTTGCCTCTGCGGTTGGGAAAAACGCCTTGTAACGCTCCCACAAGAATGAAGGCTGTTTATCATTGCTTTGCAACAGGAAGCCCATGCCCCACTGACGCCCCACGCTCATTGGAAACGCAAACACGGCATAGCCCAACTGTTCTTCGGTACGCAACTGATTGTAGAACCACGGCTGTACGATCTGCCCCAACAGAGAGCTATAGGCTGAGCTGGTGTATTCATCGTAGCCAGTCGGTACAAATACCGCTGCCAGTGCGGAGTCGGTACTGTTACCGGCTTTTTCAAAGATGACGGATTGTTTTTTATCGACCACGACATCTTTGTTACGACACCACTCCGAACCATCAGCGCCCAACTGTTTTTGCACATCGCGTGCCAGCGTTGTTGCCTGGGCTTCGGTCATGTTGCCAATAACCATAAACTCTGGTCGAGCCCCTGATTTTAAGGCGTCGCGATAGGCCAGCACCTCTTTCAAAGTGATTGAAGGCAAAATTTTGCGCCGTTCATCTCGCGAGAAGTACGGCACTTGCGAGAGCATCTGCGCGGGCATAATCGCCTGCTCGAACGCTTTGCCCTTTTCTGCGGAATCCATCATCTGGTTATACCAGGACTTCGCCTGCTCAAGCTGATCTTCCGTAGCGGTATAGCTAAAGTAGCCCTCGAGCAATGCCTGGAACAGCTGCGGCAGGCGCTGGGTGTAACCATTGGCATTAACCATAAGGCCGTTGTTAGCGTTGGTGGAAAAACTTATGCCACCAACCGACGCCTGGTTGCTTAACTGATCAAGCGCCAGCCCTGCGAGATAATCATTGAGCGCAAACATCACCTGATTGCGGGCGCTATCCATGGCTTTCGGATTACGCAAAATCAGGCTGACATCAGCTTTGGGTTCGCTGGAAAAATAACGGCTTGGCGCATAGACCACACGCAGATTCGACTCATCAACAATAAGCTCTGGATGGTCATATTTCTTCTCTGACTTAATCAGCGAGAAATCGTCAGGAATATAGGGGTTAAGCTCTGGCAAAGAGAGCGCAATGTCGGCGGCTTTTTTCTGCCAGTCAGCGAAAGTTTGTGCGCTAATTTTATCTACCTGATACGGCGCATCGACAAAGTAAGCCGTTTTGTTGTGCGGCTCTTTCGGGCTGATATACCAGATACGCGCATTCTGCGGCGTCATCATCGCCAGGCGTTCTTTTACTGCTTTAGCGTCGTACCGATCGGCAATATTGACTGCATCCAGCGTATGCTCAACAGGAACGCGAATCATGGTATCTGCCAGCCATTCGACGTAATCCATATCACGGGTGATTGACGGATAACGGAAGTCGATATCCAGCACATTCGCCAGTTCATCGAAGTATTGTTTATCGATCCCTTTTTCACGTAACAGATTGAGGTAGCTAAAAATGGCCGCCACAACCTGATCGCGATTCGCCAGACCTTTATCGGTTAAAGAAGCAGAGATCGCTAATACGCCGCTGTTGCCGTTGACGATAGGATCGGAGTTGGCGCTAATGCCCTCAACTAATCCCTGCTTTTGCAGCCAGTCAGAAAGTGTACCTGGGCTGCGATTACCAATCAGATAGGTAATCAATTCATCCGTTTTACTACGGAACTTCGCTGAGTTGTTCTCGATGCGAAACTCAACGCGCAGAACTTTACGCGGCAGCGCCGGGACGTAATGAATGATAATGCCCTTTTGCGCGTCGGTGACTACCGGCACGGTGATTTCCGGTTTTTTGCTCTCGTTGTTCGGCACGCGACCAAAGGTGTCCGCCGCCATTTTTGCCAACTCCGGCAGCGGTTTATTGCTGTAAATAACCGCCTTCATCAGATTGGCGGAATAGTACTTCTCGTGGAAATCTTTCAGCGCCTGCTGCACCGGATTTCCGGGTTTGTCGCTTAAAGTTTCGAGGTTACCACCAGAAAACTTTGAACCGGGGTGTGCCGGGTTAATGGTTTCTGCGCTGACCTGCGCCATGCGCATCCCGTCACGCGTACGCGCCATGGTTAATTCGGCATTCACTGCATTACGTTCACGTTCGGCGTATTTCTTGTCGAGCAAGGGTTCTGCAATAGCGTCCGCCAGGCGGTCTACCGCACCGGGCAAGGCGTCGTTCTCAACTTCCAGATAGAAAGCCGTGCGATACGGTGCCGTGCTGGCATTGTGACTGCCGCCGTGCATTTTGAGATATTCGGCCAGACTGTCAGCCTGCGGGTACTTTTTCGACCCCATCAGACTCATATGTTCAAGGTAATGTGCCAGCCCCTGGTACGCCTCGGGATCTTCCAGCGACCCAACGGGAACCACCAGCGCCGAGAGCGATTTAACCGCCTGCGGATCAGAAACCAGCAAGACCACCATACCGTTATCCAGACGTATAGCCTGATACTGGCGGTTATCTTTATCACTTTTACGGATGGTTTCCTGAATCGGCTGCCATCCCGTTTCTGCCTGACTTAAGGGTGCCCAAAGGGCAACAAACAACAATAATGCTTTGAACCAGGTGCTGCGGGGCATTCACGGACCTCATAATCAACTTTATTTTCTGACCAGATTCAACAGGTTAACGCAAATCATCTGCCAGAATTTAATCTTGTGCTGCACGAGTCAGCCTATGTCTATATATCCATCAGTCCGTGACTGGTGCGCATCATAATGTAAGCGAATGAATTGCGCAATTTTTATACAACACTCATGACTGATTAAAGCGAAACAGCGGTAACAGGAAACGTTGCGACTGTTCAACGATGGCCTCCATTGTCTCTGGTGTTAATTGCCGCCAGAGCCGTTGATACCAGATATCATCACCTTCGCCACGCACCATCATGTTGCCTTCGTAAGCCTGAAGGAATTTCGTACGGGCTTTTTGCAACGTGGAATCGTCATCCAGCATGGCATCGTTTTGCGCGTCATAACAGGTTTTTAGCCACGCGCCGCCACTTTCAGGTAACACCAGCAATGGCGCGGACATTCCTTCACGATACCCCTCAATCAGTTGTGAGAGGTAATGCAAAGCCTGTTCGGCTGCAAGCGGCGGAAAACGCCACTCGCCGTCTTTGCGTAGAAAAAGGCGACTTTCACCATTACCACCGCTGGCACAGTAGACAAGGTGTTCCAGCCAAAGTTGCATTCCCTGTGCCACACTTAATAAAGAGGGACGCCAGCGCAACAGGCCATCCGGCTGCACCTGCGGCAACCAGCCAGTTATCTGCACACCGTTGCAGGCGAGATCAATTTCCATACTCTGCCCCGGCTGGCGACAGGCAATGACTCTATCGGCAAGCTGCTGCATCTCCTGGCACTGTGTTTCCCAGAAAATTTCACCAAAAGCGCCATACGGTAAATCCCCTGCCGCCCGGAAGCGGCGGAACAAGCGTTCGGCATCATCCTGCTCAACCAGTGCATTCAATAACTGCTGATTGATTTGATAACGGCTAAGCCCTTCCAGAATAAATGGCTCGGTGTCGGGGATTTCGCTGTCTTCGGTACGGAAGTTCACCTGCAAACGCATCTGGAAAAATGCCCGCACCGGATGTGCCCAGAATCGTTGTAGCGTTTCCAGCGGCACGGTTTCCGGTAAGGTAAACGGCAGCGGCTGAACAAATTCAGAATGTGCTTTACCAGCCTGGCTGGCCGCAGGTAGCCATTCACGAGCATAACTTTGTCGTTCGCCTGGCTGGTAGTTTTGCGGATCAAACGGCATTCGGGTATGGAGGCAAGTAAGATGCGCTTTTACCCTTGCCTCGCTTTCATCACAGTTGAGCGCCTCATCGCCCGGTAGATAATGACTTTGTCCGATGTAGTCGATCAGTTCCTGCACCAGTACCGACGGGAAACGTTCACTGTTATCCTGAATGGAACGCCCGATATAGCTGATATAGAGTTTTTGCTGCGCGGAAATTAACGCTTCCAGGAACAGATAGCGGTCATCATCGCGACGGCTACGGTCGCCACGCTTCGGTTTCTGGCTCATCAGGTCAAAGCCCAATGGCGCAAGCTGGCGTGGATAAACGCCGTCGTTCATTCCCAGCAGGCAAACCACTTTGAATGGGATGGAACGCATTGGCATCAGAGTACAAATGTTAACCGGTCCGGCGAGAAAACGCTGGCTGATACGTTCCTGATCCAGGCGCTGTGCCAGTTCATCACGCAATAGTGACAGCGGCACCGCGTCGCCATACTGCGCACCTAAACCTTCGGCGATAATCGCCTGCCATTGTTGTTCGATCAGCGTCATCGCCGCTTCGGTTTCCGCATCCGGCAGGAAGAAGGCGTTGAGCATATCGCGACAAACCGGCAACCACTCTTCCAGCGGACGCTCCTGCGCCAGCCCGCGACGCCAGATGTTTAGCTGCATTAGCAGTGAAGCCAGATGCCCCACCAGTTCTGCAATTAAGCCGCTCGATTCATCATAAGGTAGAACCGATTGCCACTCGCCCTGCGCGCTCTCCATCGCGTAGCCCAGCAACATACGCGTCAGGCCAAATCGCCAGGTGTGTTGTCCGGTGGCCGGGAGTTCCAGCTCGCGAACGTTGTCGTCATCTATCCCCCAACGAATGCCGGATTCGTTGACCCACTGGCGTAAATAACGCAGCCCTTCTTCGGTGATGTCAAACCGCGCCGCCAGCACCGGCACATCCAGCAGCGCCAGCACATCCTCTGACACAAAGCGACTGTCAGGCAGTGATAACAGGCTGATAAACGCTTCCAGTACCGGATGTGACTGCCGCGCCCGACGGTCGGAAATGGCGTAAGGCAGGTAACGATCCGCAGGTGCGCTACCAAACACAGCCTGAATAAACGGACTGTAGCTGTCGATGTCAGCCACCATCACGATGATGTCGCGCGGAGTAAGTGTCGGGTCTTCCTCCAGCATCGCCAGCAGGCGATCGTGTAAAACTTCAACTTCACGCTGCGGGCTATGGCAAACGTGAAAGGTGATACTGCTATCCAGTGGATCAAGCGGGCGTTTGTTATCGCTACGGGAAAACTCTTCGATGTTCACACCCGCAACGGCGCGGTTTTCCAGTTCCAGAATGTCAGACTGAATGTTATGCAGCAGGTTATCTGGCGTGACATCGACAAAAGCGTCCAGCTCCTGGCTGCCCTCCAGGTCAGAAAGAAGATAAATGTAGTCGCGCCCAAGCTTGCCCCATGAGGCCAGCAGCGGGTTACCGACATCCTGTTCACCATCGCTGTTAAAGAGCTGTCCGGCATTTTCGCTGTCGCGAAATAGCGGTAATTCGCGATCTTCAAAACTGTGTCGGCGCTGGCGAGTCAGCAGTTTCGCCAGATAAGCAGGATCTTTAATGTCGCCCCAGTAATAACGGCAGGGGTTGGTAAACAGGAGATGGATTTCAATATGTTTACCCAGCGCCTGTAGCGCCTGGAGATAAACAGGCGGTAACGCGGAAATACCGCATATAAAGACGCGCGAAGGTAGCCCCGGCGGGCAGGTCGTCGCGGACTCCAGCGTTTCGATAAAGCGCTGATAGAGATTGGCGCGGTGCCAGCGCGGTTGCCCGAGTTCGTCGGTATATTCCACCAACGCCTTCCACAACGGCGCTTGCCAGGCCTGTGCTTCTCCCAGCCCTTCAACCAAATGTCCTGTTTCCCACTGTGCCAGCCAGTCCGGACGATAGACCAGATACTGGTCAAACAGGTCCGCCGCTTTTGAAGAAAGCTGGAACAGTTTTCGCTTGTCGCTATCGTCAGTCAGATAATGCCGCAACAGGGTAAAGTCTTCGCGCTCCAACAGTTGCGGCAGCAGAGTCATCAGTTTCCAGCTCATGCTCTGTTTGTTAAAGGCGCTCTCTTTGGGGATTTCCGGTAACACCCGGACGAACATATCCCAGATAAAGCTCGCTGGCAGCGGAAAATCAATGTTTGCCGCAATACCAAACTTTTGCGACAGGGTCATTTGCAGCCACTGCGCCATACCGGTACTTTGCACCAGAATCATCTCTGGTTCGAAAGGATCGTCCAGCCGTTCGCGTTCGACAATAAACTCCATCAACGCTTCCAGCACGTCCAGACGATTGGAATGGTAGACCCTTAACATAGCGGCTCCTGACTACTGACGATTCGGGCAATGCAGGCGGGTCATCTCGCCTTCTCTGCCCCCGGGTGAAACTAGCGTAACGCTGATGCTGACACATCCCGCCTGCGATGTCTGCATTCGGTTGACCTGCCAGTTAGCAGGTGGCGAAATCGCGCGCAGTTGCGTTTGCTGCCAGCCATGCCGCCAGAGCTGTTGGTACTGGTTTCTGCTGGCAAGACT
>ERZ507075.724-NODE-724-length-12674-cov-10.0539_pt1 | contig 12674 bp, 7 predicted proteins | sample MGYA00512863_ERZ507075 | MGnify/ENA metagenome assembly ERZ507075 | reverse complement strand
TAGCATCTTTAATTTCCTCTAAATTCACAGTATCAATAATAAATTCCATTTTTATCTTCTCCTTATTCTATGATTAAATTTTTTAAACCTGTTTGATAAACTAACTGATGAAAATGTTCCATCTGTTCTTTATCAAACATCTTCAATTGTTTATCAACTTCATATTCCAGATCAACTAATTCATATTTTGCAAAAGCTAATGGATTGTAATTCAACAATTCGTATTTAACTTCTGGATAAATATTAACAAGAAAATTTGCAATACTTTTTATATTATGATCAGTCGCCGTCATTGTCGGTATCAACGGTGTTCTGATTATAACTTTGTTTCTATATTCACTTTCTAAAATATATTCAATATGCTGTTTTATCATTTTTGATGAAACGTTAGTTAATTCCATGTGTCTCTTTTCATCAAAAACTTTTAAATCAATATATATTAAATCAAGATATGGGAGTATTTTTTTGATTAATTCTAATGATCCATACATAGTTGTTTCAATCGCAGTATGAATTTTCTCTTCTTGACAAGCTTTTAAAATCTCATACAAGAATTCTCCTTGCATAAGCGGTTCCCCTCCAGAGAATGTCACACCACCATCATCTCTAAAAAACACCCTATCTTCCTTGATTTTTTCCATTAATTGTTTTATATCATACGCTTCACTATCATAACGAATAGCATTACCTGGACAAGCTTTTACCAAATTATCAAAAGTTCCTTCATATTGCAAATTGAAATACGGACGATTATTTTCATATTTAATTTGATTTTTTTTAGAAAACTCCACACATCTTTGACAATGAATACAACTATTTTCAAAATATATTAGTCTTCTTTGAGATGATAATCCTTCTGGATTTTGACACCATTTGCACCTTAATGGACATCCTTTAAAAAAAACTGTTGTTCTTAATCCATATCCGTCATGAACAGCAAATCTTTTGATATCAAATACTAAAGCTTTAGATATCTTCATAAGCCGTCCTTTCAATAATCTCATCTTGCAGCTTACCAGCCAGTTCTACAAAATAAGCTGTATATCCTGCAACCCGAATCGTTAATGACCTATGTTGTTCCGGATGGAGCTTCGCATCCAACAAATCTTCACGTCGTACTACATTGAATTGAATATGTGGAATTTTTAAATCTACAAATGCTCTTAAAAAGTTTTCAAATTTCATCATTCCTGTTTCAGTTTTAAAAAACTCTGGTAAAAATTTCATATTTAACAAGCCCCCATTTGTTGTATACGAATCCTTCATACGTGATACCGATTTTAAAACTGCAGTTGGTCCTGCCATATCTCTTCCATAAACTGGTGACATTCCACCATCAGCTAATGGTGTCAAAGCATTTCTACCATCAGGTGATGCACCTACATTTTCACCCATTGGAACATGAGCACTTACTGTATACATTCCGGTATGATATAGACCACCGCGATAATTTGTATAATCTTTCATTCTTTCCCTAAAATAACCAGCCCATTTAGCCCCTAATTCATCGACCCATTTTACATCATTGCCATACTTCGGTACTTTATTTAAAAGCATCGTTTGGATAATTTCATATCCTTTAAAATCTGCTTGTAATGCTTCTAATAATTCATGTCTGGTAATCATCTTTTCATCATATACGAGTACCTTGATTGCTGCAAGTGAATCAGCTAAATTTGCAATTTGTATCATCTGAATCCCTGAAAGATTGTATTTTGCCCCACCACGTGTTACATCTACTCCCTTTTCCAAACAAGAATCAATGACCGTTGATAAAAAAGCTGTCGGCAAGCAATCTTGATGAGCTTTTTCTACAACAATCTCAGCTTTCATCATTTTTTCTATAAAATAATCAATTTGTTTTTGAAAAGCATTTTCCAAATCCTCAAAACTCTCATAGGTTTCAATACTTCCAAGATCCAAACCTATTGGTTCATTAGTTAAAAGACATTTTCCATGATTCATAGTTAATTCCAGCGCTTTATTTAAATTGAACATTGCAGCATCAGACCAGCCCAAATTGTTTCCATGTGTCGTTAATTCAACACATCCAACAATTGCATAATTTCTTGCATCTTTTTCTTCAATACCTAAATCTTTAATCATACTATTTACAATTGCCTCATCATTAAAGAACTGTGGCATCCCACTACCTTTAGCAACTACTTTGATTGCTTCCTGTATTAGTTCATGTGAAGAATTTTTATTTAATCTTACTGATAAATTAGGTTGTGGTAATCCTAGATGGTATTGTGCTTTTAATAACAGTAGTGATAACTCATTATAAATATTGCATCCATTTTCATCAATTCCACCAATCGCTATATTAAATCCGATTGGAAAACCAGCAAAATATTTTGCACTGTGCTGATTCCTCAAATACACAATTTGATTAAACTTTAACCACAAACACTCTAATATTTCTAATGCCTCTTGCTTTGATATAATTCCTTTTTCAATATCTTTTTGATAATAAGGATAAAGATATTGATCCATTCTTCCAGGAGAAAATGATGATGCATTAGACTCCATGTGTAGAACAACAAATAAAAACCAAAGTGATTGTACAGCCTCATGAAATGACTGAGCAGGTCGACTAGCAAGATTTGCACAAATGTCTGCAACCCTTTGTAAAGATTTCTTATTATCATCTTCCAGACTTTCCAACATTGTCAAAATATAATCATGATAACGCATCATAAAATGGCAGACACCTTCTAAAACAATAATTGTACATTCATAAAATTCCTTTTGATTTTCATCACAATTTTTTAACTTTTCATAAGCTTTTGTCATCAATCCTTTTGGTCCAAGCTCTAGCCAAGTCTTCGTATCTGGACAAATGTGTCCTTGAGCATGATCTTTTTGATTAATTTTAACAACTTTAGCAATTGCATTAATTTCCTCACCATAATTCTCTTTTATGACATCTTCCAATGAACGGTCTTGCCAATATGGATAAATTATCTCCTTAAATTCTTTTACATCTTCCTTTTTTATTCGGAATTTATCTTGTGGTCTTGTTGGTAAAGTCTCAAACTCTTTGTTAACCCAAGAACATCCACTTTCTGGAAATACTACTCCGTACCTAACACCTTTAGTGCGATTCCCAACAATCAACTCTTCTTTTTCTACGCCAATTTCTAATTCTTCTAATGCTGCTTTCAAAGATAACGCTCTTTTTTTAGGAATTGATAAGCTTTCATTTTCTTGATAAATCCTCGTTATAATTCGTGCCTGTTCAATTGAAACATAACGTGGTTCATTTAACATTTTTTCCTTTAATAAAGTAATTCTTGGAGTTTGTTCTAAATTATCCATAGCTAATTCTCCTCATCTCATTTTTTATCGTTTTTTATTGTTTGTAATTGAATTATAATACATATACAATATTTTTCAATATATTTTCAATAAAAAATAATAAAAAAGTGGCTTTAAACCACTTTATCATAAAATATCTAATCCATATTTATTAATAAGTTCCCGTTGTTGAAGCGTTACCGCCTTTTCACAAATAATTCCCGTAAAATCATCTATATGAGAAAAAACATAATTCCCGTCTAATTTTAATTTTGCCGTTTCAGCCAACATATAACTCTTTTTACTAGAATTAATCACTTGCTTTTTAGTTAATCCATCATCGATATCATAAGTTGTAATATTTCCTGAATGTAAGTCAATTCCAACCACACCTAAAAATGACAAGTCAAATTTATAACTCTTTATTTGGTCTATAGTAATTGCACCTAAGAATCCGTCTTTAGGATTATTAAATTCTCCACCAATAAAAATCAATCTTGCTCGACATTCACCTCTAAAAATATTGATCAATTCAATCATATTAGTTACAACCGTTACGTTCATATCACGCTGATAGATAAGTTTTGCCAACTCAATATTAATTGTTGAAATTCCTAAAAAAACCATTGTTCCTGGCTCAATTATTTCAACTGCTTTTTGAGCAATAAGCTTCTTTTCAGGTGAATTTAAACCAATTCGCTCACCGACATTAACACGATGAAGATTAGTTCGTATCTGTGTTGCTCCACCATGAATTCTCTTTAATTTTCCATTTTTTTCTAGTATTGTTAAATCTTTACGAATACAATCTTCGGTTACATTAAAATCCTTACTTAAATCTCTAACTCTTACTTGCCCTTCTAAATCTAGTTTAGCAATAATCTGATTATGCCGTTCTTGTTGTAACATCATGATCATCCCTTCTTTGTTAGTATTATGCCATTATTTAAAATAAAATACAATGACTATAAAATTTATAAATATGCCTAATACTTTTCAGCCCCTTTTTTAACTATCTTTTTATCCACTGTTTAGGTTATACTTAAGTAATTGAGGTCAAAGTTATTAATAAAATTATTAAACGTAATAAAATGATAAGTGTAAGGAGGGATTATTATTAAAACAATTGGCTGTTTAGTAAGTCACAAACGAATTTTAGTTGAATTTATTATTAGTATTTTGGGTCTGGATCTACTCTATGCCATTTTTTCAAACACATTCAAAAAGCTTAATTTTTTATCTACAAAATCCAGAATTGTATTCACCGGCCATTATTTTTATGATGATTGCAATAATCATTGTCACTGCCGGTTACGGAAATCGACAAATTATTGTCATTGATAAAAAATATTTTAAATATTGCAGTAATCAAAATTTATGGTTTAATTACCAACAATTTTACCGCATTATTTTTAACTGGGAACCAACATTTGACATTCAAATACCGCTAGTTAATATTGCAAAGATTGCCCTATCATACAGTGATATTTATATACTATGCAATCAAATTTATTGAGGCTCAAGGCGTTAAAATCCAGGATTCCTATCACTTAAAAGAAGCTTTAGCTAATAAAGACATGCGTTTTGCTGAATATATTGAAAAAACAAGTAATCATTTTTAAAGAAATTACATCTATTCATGACCTGAAAAAAATTTTTCTCCACCCAAAATGGATAGACACTCAATTATATTTATCATTGATAATCAAGAATTAGTGTTCCTTTCATTAAGTTACCATCCTTTATGCTTTATTGGAAAAAAATGATTTAGAAACAGAGCTTAATCACGCTATTTCTTTGTTATTAAACCTGCATAAAAATATTGAACAAATTTTAACTTTTAAAATTGGGTATTCTTATATTCAAATAAAAATCAATCAAATAATTTGGATTGAATCATTAGTTACTATTTAATTATCCACACTCAGCTTGGTCAATATAAATTTCGAAAAAACTTAGTCAATTACTCGATGAATTAGCTGTTAATCAATTTATTCAAGTTCACAAGAGCTATATTGTTAATCAAAACCACATTGTTATTCGAAAAAAGTAATGAAATAGTTTTAAAAAATAAAATAGCTATTCCGATTGGTCGGAAATTTAAAAATACTAATTAAAATAAAAAAGAGAAATAGAAATGCCTATTTAGCATAATTTCTCTTTTTCGTTATAACTACTTTTGTTTATTTACTTCTCTTCTTTTCATTTCTAAAATTCCAATAATCACTAACAATGAAGCTGCCATAAAAATCATTGGTAACATTGATGAAGTGTCATCACCAGTTTTAACAATAGAATTATTTAATACATCTGGATCTTTATTTACTTCTGCTTGTGTATAGTCCTTAGCGACTAATGTATAGATTGAAAAACGATCAGTCTCAAAAGTAATAATATTTTCATTTGCTAAGCTAGATTTTAAGCCATTAGCTTCATTATCGTGCAGTCTAACTATTCCAAATTGACGGTTTTTCTTAATAAATTCACTAGGAATTGTCATAGATAATTTGATTGGAGACGCCATTTCACTAATTTCTACACCATTTATTTCTGGGATGATCACGTCATCTTTTGAATAAGCTGTAGCCGTAATAGAAATATCGTAATAAGCTAATATTTTCGCTCCATCCTCTAAAACTTTTTCAATCTTATCTTTCTGATCTATCGTTATGTCACTTTCTGTTAGATTTTTCAATGAAAGTTGAGCTTTAATAACAGTTCCCTCAGGTAAATTTCCTAAAATTTCTGCATAGTGTTTATTTAAATAACTCATCACGCTTGTTTGAACTACTTTTTGCGATTCTTCAGCAAGCTCTAATTTACTCCCACCTAAGTGCTCAACCACAGTTTCTACAGTTATTTTATCAGCAGGATCTTGTCCATTATCTCCTGAGTCACCACCAGACACACTTGATAATATTACTGCTGGACAATCGAATTCTATACTATTTTCAGCTTTATCATTTACATATACATATGTAATTTTTGCTGGTGTAAATTCTATTTCAAAATCTTTATTACTATCAATTCTAATTGTTCCTAAAGTAATCTCTTGCTGTTCAAATAACTTAGTTTTATTCGATAATAACAAATCGATTTTATTTTCGGAAAGATTATAATCATATATTGAAGCTAGCTTCTTTAATCCTTCATCCAACATAAATGCATTTTGATATTCTTGAATTGATTTTGACGTATTAATAGATAAATGCATCGTTGCAATTTGACGTTCAAACATTTCTTGACTTAAATGTAGTTTTACTGTCAACTCATCGCCAGCTTGATTAGGTGTCAAAATAATATGTGGCTTATCTGTTGTAATTTCGTGTTCATTATCATTAATAGCATAAATATTAGTTGATAAAGATAAACACATTACTACAGCTATAAAAAATTGAAATATTTTTTTCATTATTTACCACCTCTCTTTTGATTTCCGATTGTGATTGAAGGTAATTCAGTTGGAATTTTCACTTCAAAAGAATCACTTACTAAACGTTGACCAGCATTTGTTTGAGCATCGTTAACGCGATACAACTCTGGTTTAATTGAGCCAGGAAGTTCAACTTTAACAAAATTTCCTTCATCATCTTGATATCCAAAGCTATTTTCTATGATTTTTCCAGTTTCATCAGTTTCAGGAATTAAATAATAAATCCAAGTTCCTTCACTAACATCAGCTAGATCCCCATCTCCAGGATCTTCTGCAAAAATAGCTTGATAGCCACTTAAAATTTCATCTTTATTATATCTTAATTCCACAACATTATAAGCTGGATTTCCAGCATATGTTCCTGTAAAGATCAATGATCCCTTTGGAATTGTATTATTTGCATCTAGTTTATAATCACCGCTTAATATACCAATACTATTTTCTTGCGACATATCAATATTATCACCTGTTGGTCCTAAGACATCAATTTCCGATAAACTAATATCATTTTCATCAACAGCAACAATCTTAATATAACTACTTGAATATGAAACCAATGATTTATTATTTTCTAATTCATCATTAACAATCTGGCTAAAATATAATTTATTTTCTTCACCTGTTTTTAATGAGTCTTCTTTTACTAAAGTCCAGTTGTCCTTATCATCACTTACATAGATCTGTACTTGATTAAATGACGGGTTAGTTAATTTAACCCCGGTTATGTCAGCCAAAGTATTTAGTGAAACAATAAATTCACCTTGTTTTGTATCTGTACTCCCTTTATAAACATTTTGATAATTGTTATCAATTAAATCGTTTACTGCTTTTTGTTCTGGTAAACATGGTGTTGAATCTTCATCACCAACTGCTTCATCATTATCTGAAATAAGATTAGTTTCAATCAGCCATTGATCTTTATCAAGACTTCCATCATGAGAAATTTTGATTGGTTTTAAAGTCAACTCTGCAGTTCGATTTAATAATTTATCATATCCAATGATTGAATAAGTAAAAACACGATTATTAACAGTTGAAACAGTATCTGTAAATGTTGTTTCACCAGTTTCTGCATTTACAAATCCAACTGCTTGACCGTTTCTTAAAATTTCATAACCTAACATTGCTCCATCGACTTTATTTGTGTTAGAAATAGTTAATGTTACTTGATTACTATTTTTGTCATTTGATAATGATGCATTAATTTCAGTGTCTACAGACATTCTAGCTTTACCATCTAAACGATAAGCCATTGAATCGTCATCTAAATATTGTATTTTATCTGTTTCTGCTTCAAATTGGCTAATAAATGCTTTAGTTTCTTCATTTGGAATAATTCCCCATGCTGTAAAGAAATCTGTTAAATCTTTGTTAGCTGCTGCTGAAGCTAAACGTACAAAGTTTTGTTGAGCATCACTGTTTAATTTTAATGCAGTCCCACCTTCAGGAATATTCACCTTCCCAGGATTACGAGCATAATAATCTACTCGAGCAGAGAACAATGAATTTAATTGTTCCTCGTGTGAATCATATAATTTATAATGATAATTTTGATCATAAGCTAAATGTAATTGCCAATACATTGCCAATTGTGTAAAGACATTACTTGACATTCCAACCGTATTTGAAGTTACTTTTTCATAAACATCTGGATATTTAAATCTTGTTGTATCATTAGAATCACGATTTTGTGATAATAATGAGAAATAGTTATTAGTTATTTCTGCAATTGCATAACTTCCTTGATTAATGTTATGTCCAATTTCATGGGCAATTCCCCAACCAAATAAAGAACCCGATAAATATTTTCCATTTTCTGCTGCTTCAAATGGAATTCCATTTGATAAACCAGATACTGAACCCCATTCAATTCCGATATGATTTCCACCAGCGTACATAAAAGCACCAGCAAACATTCTTTGATAACGGATATTTAAATGCTGAGCAGGATAGCGATCATTAATAGCAGCTGCATTTTCATTAAGCCCCTTATTTTGATAGAATAATTCCATCATTTGATCCATTGCATTTAATGAATTTAATAATTGATTTGCCTTTTCATCTAATGTTGTACCTTTTAAACCAGCCATGATTTGTTTACCTGATACTGAGTACAGCATATGATCAAGCATAATCTCAGTAGCTCCTAAAATACAATTTTTCTCGTCATAATCATAGTTAACACTATTGTCATCACGATGAAGTTCTTCGTGTTTTGAAGCCATTTTATTAATTTGTGTTTGTAAACTTTGAAGATAAGTTTTTACTTTTTCTAATCGTTCATTTTCATCACTAACTTGATATAAATCTAATGTAGCAATCTTTTCACCGCCTGATACTCTAACAGCAATCTTTTCATTAGAATTACCAGTATATTGAACATACACAGATCCACCTTTTTCAACTCCGATAGACTGTAATTCTTTCATACTGATTTCATTTTTACCAACTTTTAAGCTAATTGGACTACTAACAAACGAAGCTGATTCAGCATGATATTGCGAATATACAAGTTGTAAATTCACAGCTTGTCCATTACGTTTTCCTTCTTGACCTACATAAACGATAAATGTATCACCAGGATATGTAACATATCCTAACGGTTGCCAAGAGTTTAATCCTCCAAATCCAAGGTTTCCTTGTTTACTTGCTGCAATTCCATTATGAATCTCTTGAATATTTTGTAGTGCAGTTCCCTCAACAACTTGTCTTGCTTGATTAAGCTCTAACTGAATTAAATCTTTAAATGGATGTAATTCTTGTGATACCTCGTCAGGTGTATTCAATCTAGTTTGTAAATCATCAAGCGTTGTAGAAGTAACATCATCTCTTACAGTTAAATGGAATGAATCTGTAAATAAAGCATTGACATCTTCTTCTAATGAATCATAGTAATAAAAATTAAACTCTGAAATACGCATTGTTCGATTTGAACTTTGTACTCCAAATCTAACTTTATTAGTTTTTATTGGTTTCGCAAGATGAGCGATAAAATAAATTCTTCCGTTATCATCTGTTTTTCTTCTGAAAGCATCGATCGAAGCGTCTACTTCTTTACCACTTTCATCATAATATGAAATTCCAATATTATTAATACTACTATCATTAACTGGTCCAGCAAATGAAATATAGTTCATTTCATAGGTATCATCAAATTCAAACGTCAAACGCCAATTACGGTGATAACTAACTCCAAAATCCCAGTCATTGATTTGTAGATAAGAATCATAGTTATCATCTACTAAAGCTAAAGCGCTATTAGTTGTCGTACTCACTTCATCTAACGGGCTATTTACGATTTCTGTAACTCCATTATTTCCGTAGTAAACATTATTGATATGATTTGATAATTTCCCTTCACCATTTGAAGTATTAAGCAATTTATATTGTGGTAATTGAGCAGGTAAAATATTAACCGTCGTTGCTTCACTTACTAAAGAAGCTGGCCCTGTACCTTTTTTATTATTACCAGTAACATATACTTCATATTTAGTATTATCCTTTAAAGAAGTGATTGTATATGAGGTTCCTTCGTATTTACTTACAGCCTCAATATACTCTCCATTCCCCTTTTCACGATAAAAAACATTGTAAGAATCTGTACTCTTCATATCTTTCCAAGATACATTAATCGAGCGATAAGCACCAACTGCTTTTACATTATCAGGTGCATCAGGAACTTTTGAAGCTTGTGGTGTAGCCTCAACTGCAGCTGAATAATCTGATTCCCAAAGTGAATTTTTATCAGCATCATTAATCGCTTTAACACTAATTTTATATGTTTTACCATTTAATAGATCTTTATCGTTAAATGATTTTAAATTAAATGAATTGACATTAGAGGCATGCTCCTCAGTCTTACCATTATAGGTTATTTTTACTTTATAACCTGTAACGTTATTTAATGCATCCCACTTAATATAGAGTTCTTCATCTAACTCATCAACTGTAATTCCTGTCAGAATATCTAATTTTGGAGCAGGAATATGATCTTCCATCCCATTTAAAAACTCTACTTTAGAAATTTCTGCTAATGATTTAGAAGATGTTCCTGTTACTTTAATCGTAACTTTTTTTACTGCAATTTGAGTTCCTAAATCAATTACAATTGATCCATCAGCTTGAACGATTGCTTGTCGTGAAGCCATGCGAGCACGTGACTTAGCTGTACTGATAACTGCTTCTATCTCTTCTCCATTCTCAGCGGCAACAATTACACTACCTTCTGTTATTGCATTTTCTTTAGTGCCTTGAATCGTCAACTGTGTAACTGCTACTGGCTTTTTAACTTCAAGGCTCATTTGAATCGGATTACTTTGTGAAATTTCTTCATCTTTTTCCGGCTTTAACTTAAGCGTTTCTTCTTGAGCTGTCTCACTAAAAATATTTTCTATTTTTCCCTCTAAAGTTCCTTGTAACTCATCATTATTTACTGAGACATTGTTTACTAACAATGGCTGAGTTTCAATAACTGGTTCCAATCTTGTAACTTGAGTAGTTCCATTATCACTATAAGCATATGTAAAAGTGTGTAAATCTAATAAATCAATTTTATTATTATCATCAATATCTAATAAAGAATTAGAACTATCATTATTAAAAATGGCAGTAGATAATATTTTTTTATCTTTGCTATCAATTTTACCATCCTTATTAAAATCACCATATGCAAATGTACCAAATCCATTGCCTTCAATATTATCAGCAACTGAGTTTGTATTGACATACTTTACAGTAGTTTCATTGTTATTAACAACAACCTCTTTACTAACAGTTTCATAACCATCACCTTGAATTGTTAAAGTATATGTTCCATTAACAATATTCTTAAATTCAAAGATTTGACTATTTTCTTTAGTCGAATCTAATTCTCCAGTGTAAGTTTGTTCAATATTAGCTAATTGTGCTGACAAAGTACTAATATTCTTTTTAAAATACTGCGTATTAATAATCAGTTTTACTTTACCCGTTATTGAAGAATTCTTAACATCAGCTGTTTTTTCTGGCGACGTTGATTCATTATTAACTGTTTTTTCATTAGTTATCATTGAAGAATCGTTTTCATTTTTTGTTGATTCACCATTTGTAACTGATGTAGTTATTTCTTGCCCCTGACTTTCATTATCAGCATAAATAGTTAACTGTGTTGACCCCAGCAAAACAACTACGACAAGAAAAAAAGCAAGTATTTTCTTCATTGTAATTCTCCTTTCCTATTTGTTATTTTTGTCCATTTAATGGGCTTAACTCGCATTGCAAATCAATGTTACGTTATTTATTTTTACTGTGCTGTTTCTATTTTATGCGCACAAAAAAAATGCACACATAAAAATAGCGTACACATACACGAATGAATGCAACTGGCTGCCATATCATAATTGATGAAGGCCCTATAGCTTTGCGTACTTCTTTTTTCAAAGAGTTTGCCATATTTATGAACGCCATGATTATACAATGACTATGTGATAATGTCAAAAAGTTTGCTTAAAAAATGTATTATAAAAAAAACAATTTTATTTTCACTAAAAAAACCTCCAAAACCAAAATAATCACCTTTATATCATGTTATTTTTATTCCAACTCCTCTACTATTTTAAAATCATATTTTTACATATATTAAAAATTAACTCATAAAAAGTGTTTTATCCTTTGAGTTATTGAACTAATAACAACTTTTTGAAAATAAATACAATTTCCCAGGTAATAAATTTCGATATTTATTTTATATAACAAAAAAATGACTAGTTAAATAAGCTGGTCATCTTTTCGTTATATTATTTATTACAGTTAATCACCGATTAAAAGACTAATTTCTTTATTTTCCCAATAATATTATCAACTTAAGACCAGATCTTTTAAACAATTTATCAATTAGAATTGAAGCCTCAAAGGCAGTCCCGGATGTCCTGAATTTGCCTTTTCAACAGTATCAGCGCATAAT
>ERZ507075.720-NODE-720-length-12714-cov-5.82898_pt1 | contig 12714 bp, 10 predicted proteins | sample MGYA00512863_ERZ507075 | MGnify/ENA metagenome assembly ERZ507075 | reverse complement strand
CGCATGAGCCGCTGCATGATTACCATCCATGGTTTTCATCTTTCTAGCCATTTGTTTTTTTCCTCCTTGAAAATTGTTATAAACAATGTTCCACTTCGCTCCCCGAAGTCTATCAAAATTATATCACGATTCGCGAAGCATGTCCATTTTTTAACGAAAATAAGTCGAATGTTTTTCCAAAAAAACAAATCCTGACTACTCTTCTTCCATAATTTCTCGGATTGACCTTGAACCGAGCTCTTTCAGCAGGTTTTTCTGAATTCTGCACAGCTCTTTGTGTACCTTGCAGCCCTCCTCGTCCTGGTTTCTCACACAGGGTTTATCGGGATTCATACACTCGATCATGTAAAATTCAGGCTCAACCGCAAGGTAGATATCCAGCAGGGTGATCTGACCGATATCTTTTTTCAGAGCATACCCCCCGTTGCTTCCGCGGTAGCTCTTCACCAAATCTCCCTTTTCCAGTTTTTTGAGAATTTTATATACAAATGCAGGAGTCAGTTCCTCCTTTTCACATACCTGGTTCACGCAGAGTTTTTCTCCTCCGGCAAGTGCCCGGACGATCCGCACCGCGTAGTCGCATTCTCTTGTAATCAGCATTTTCCTGTGCTCCTTTCCTGTGCTCTCTGTGGTATTAACTCGCCATGCAAAGAGGCATAGCCGTCAGACACCAAGGTCTGCGGCAGTCATATCTGCCTGTCGTTTACTGTTCTCTTACTTATATTGCCAAACCGGCACCGGGCCGGGATTGCCCACTTTTTTCTTAACGCTGTTCATTATACCTTTGTATACTTAATTTATCAAGTATTTTAAAAGAAATGCTTGCAAATTCCACATTTTACTGTAAAATAGGAAGAGATTACGCAAAGAAAATTGTGAAATTTTTATAAAGTGAGGGATTAACATGATTGCAGCAAATAATGTTACTTTACGAATCGGTAAAAAAGCACTGTTTGAAGACGTCAATATCAAATTTACGGAAGGAAACTGCTATGGTTTGATCGGTGCCAATGGTGCCGGCAAGTCTACATTTTTAAAGATTCTTTCCGGTCAGCTGGAGACAACCAGCGGTGATATCACCATAACACCGGGACAGCGTCTCTCCTTCCTTCAGCAGGACCACTTCAAATATGATGCTTATCCGGTACTTGACACAGTTATCATGGGCAACAAACGTCTGTATGACATCATGAAAGAAAAAGAGGCGATCTACGCCAAAGAGGATTTTTCCGATGAAGACGGAATCCGTGCCAGCGAGCTGGAAGGTGAGTTTGCCGAGATGAATGGCTGGGAAGCGGAATCTGACGCGGCACAGCTCTTAAACGGCCTTGGCATTGAGACAGACCTCCACTATTCCATCATGGGAGATCTGACCGGAAGCCAGAAAGTAAAAATTCTGCTTGCACAGGCTCTGTTCGGCAATCCTGATATTCTTCTTCTGGATGAGCCTACCAACCACCTGGACCTGGATGCCATCGAATGGCTGGAGGAGTTCCTGATCAACTTTGAGAATACTGTCATTGTAGTGTCCCATGACCGTTACTTTTTAAATAAGGTATGTACACATACCGCAGATATCGATTACGGTAAGATCCAGCTCTATGCCGGTAACTATGATTTCTGGTATGAGTCCAGCCAGCTTCTCATCAAACAGATGAAAGAAGCTAACCGAAAAAAAGAAGAAAAGATCAAAGAATTACAGGAGTTCATTTCAAGGTTCTCCGCCAATGCCTCCAAATCAAAACAGGCCACTTCCAGAAAACGTGCTCTGGAAAAAATCCAGCTGGATGAGATGCGTCCTTCCAGTCGAAAATACCCCTATATTGATTTCCGTCCCAACCGTGAAATCGGAAATGAAGTGTTAATGGTAGATGGTCTGTCAAAAACGATTGACGGCGTAAAAGTTTTGGACAACATATCTTTTACACTCGGTCATGACGACAAGGTTGCCTTTGTCGGCGGAAACGAGCAGGCGAAAACCGTACTCTTCAGAATCCTTATGGGTGAAATGGAACCGGATGAAGGAACCTATAAATGGGGCGTTACCACATCCCAGACCTATTTCCCGAAGGATAATACAGCAGAATTTGATAATGATTTGACAATTGCTGACTGGCTGACACAGTATTCTGAAATCAAAGATGCCACTTATGTACGCGGTTTCCTTGGACGTATGCTGTTTCCCGGTGAGGACGGCGTGAAGAAAGTCCGCATTCTTTCCGGAGGTGAAAAGGTAAGATGCCTTTTGTCCAAAATGATGATCTCCGGTGCCAATGTGCTGATCTTCGATGAGCCTACCAACCACCTGGATATGGAATCCATAACAGCACTGAATAATGGAATGATCAAGTTCCCCGGCGTTATTCTGTTTGCTTCCCACGATCACCAAATCGTACAGACCACAGCAAACCGTATTATGGAAATCCTTCCGAATGGCGTACTGATCGATAAGATCACAACTTATGATGAATATCTGGCAAGCGATGAAATGGCAAGAAAACGTCAGGTCTATACCATGACAGAAGAAGACAATTAAATCAATAAGAAAAGGAGGATTCCACTCTGCCCTTCAGAGAGAAATCCTCCTTTTTCTATAAACCGTTTATGGCAGCAAAACATAATTTCCCGCCAAATCTTCAAACGTATCCCGTTTTCTGATAAGACAGACCTCCCCGTCCTCTTTTACCAGAACCTCTGCCGGTCTAAGCCTTCCATTATAATTAGAACTCATAACATGACCGTAGGCGCCTGCATCCAATACACCGATAACATCTTTTTCCCTCATAGAGGGAAGCATTCTATCCTTTGCCAGAATGTCTCCACTCTCACAGATATTTCCTACAACAGTAACCCTCTCCTTCTTCCCAGACATTTCCACGCTTTTTCCATATACCTCAATCTCATGATATGAATCATATAATACAGGACGCATAAGAACATTAAACCCAATATCTGTACCGATATATTTATTCTCATGATTGTTTTTTACTGCAGTTACAGTCCCCAAAAGAACAGAGGATTCTGCCGTCACATAACGGCCGGGTTCCGCTCTGAATATGATCTCTCTTCCATATTCTTCTGCAAAACGGTACATGATCTCATCCAGCTCTTTTCCCAAATCCTTTAAATCCAGCCTCTTTTTCTTATCCTCTTTATGATAAGAGATACCGAATCCCCCGCCAAAATCCACAAATTCCAAATCAGGGAACTCCTTTGCGCAGTTCAGAATAGAATCTACACTCTTCAAATACTGCTCTTTATCCAGAAACAGAGAACCAATATGCTGATTCAGACCAATCAGAGCGAGGTTATGGCGGGCAAGTATCTCCTTCACTTCATGCAGCATTTCCGCATCAATTCCGAATTTCGTCTCCTTGCCTGCTGTCACAACTTTCTGGTGGTGTCCTGCACCGTGTCCCGGATTCAGACGAATGGCAACCTTTCCACCCGGATTCAGCCTGCCATACTGCTCCAGCTGAGACAGGGAATCCACACTGGTAGTCACTCCTGCCTCTATGGCATAGCACATCTCCTCCTCAGACACATTATTACAGATATAAAAAATCTGGTTCGGCTCATAACCTGCCATTTTTGCCAGATATATTTCTCCCGGTGACATGACATCCACCTCAAGGCCTTCTTCCTTGACAATCTGCAGAAGGGCCGGGTTAAAATTTGCCTTTATAGAATAATCAATTACAAAATGCGGATATGTCACCATTTGTTTCAATTCCCTGCACCGGGAACGCAAAATACCTTCATTATATACATAAACCGGACTGCCGTATTTGGCAGTCATCTGTTCTGGCTCCATAGTTCCAAAGAAGCCTGCTTCTCTCAGGTTGTGCTCCATAATCGCTTCTCCTTTTTACACTTTTCCATGCTTAATTCTTGACAAATTATATCCTATTCTTTATAATTTGTAAAATAAATTAATTGCATAGATATGATTCGTTTTTTCGATAGGAGTTCTTATGAATACAACGTCCCTTGAAACTTTTTTAGTGCTCAGTAAAATACGTAATTTCACAAAAGCTTCCGAAGCGCTTTTCGTAGCCCAGTCAACTGTCACAAACAGAATTGCCGAGTTGGAAAAAGAACTGGGACAGCCATTATTTATCCGCAGCTCAAGGAGCCTGAAACTGACAGAGGCCGGTATCAAATTTACAGATTACGCCAACCGTATAATCGCACTGGAGAAATCGGCTGTGGCTGCGCTGAACACCCAGGACTTTTCCGAGGAGAGTCTGCATATCGGTACCACCAACACCATTTATGAATGCCATCTGCGGACGCCTCTGCTTGACTATATGCAGGAACACAGGAAAGTAAATGCAAAGGTCACCATATCACATTCCATGGAACTTCTCCATGCACTTCAGGATGATCTGCTGGATTTTGCCTTTACTTATATCCCGCTGAAAAAGCAGGGATTTAACTGCCAGTGTTTCAAAAAAGATGAGCTGGTTCTTGTCTGCCGCTGCAGTGACACAACATACCAGAAGGGTATTACCAGGAAAGAGCTACCAAAACTGAACTACCTATTCTGCAATTTTGCCCTGCAGGAGGTAGGACTCTTTATCCGCCAACTCTTTCCTGACAATTACCAGTTTCCCTTTGAGATAGACAACAGTACAAAGCTTCTGGACTTTGTTCTGGCAGGACTGGGGTATAGTTTTCTTCCCCTGAGTCTTGTAAAAAAGGAGATTGAAGCCAACAGGCTCCGCGCTGTGCCCCTGCTGGATTTTGACTCACCTAAAATAAATAATTATCTCACCATGAAAGAGACTCTGAAGTTTCCCTTTACACTTTAAACGCATCTGTCCGGTCATCTGAACAGTTGCCTCTATACCACTTTTTTCTGCTGCTGTGCCAGACTGTCAAACTTATTTTCCAGCAGTACCAGTCTGGTCTCCAGTTGATTCACTTTCAGATGGTACAGCTCATTCGTCTGTGAAACACTCAGTGCCTCTGTAAATTTGCGGCTCAGATCCACATGATTCTCCGCAACGATTTTAATGTTGCGCTGAATTTCATTTTCTATGATACACTTGGTCTGCTCCAGATCACTCTTTACAATGGCAAGATCTTTTTCAAGATTATCAAGCCGTGTTTCAACCTTATTGAGCTGTACTTTTATTCCTCTTATGGATTCTTCTACCTGTTCAAATCTTTTATCAATCTGTCTGAACTTTTCATCTATCTGCTCGAACCGCTTATCAATCTGTTCAAACCTCTTATCAATCTGTTCAAACCTCTTATCAAACTGTTCAAACCTCTTATCCATCTGTTCAAATCTCTTATCGATCTGTTCAAACCGCGCTTCCGTTCTCTCTGTACTCTCGTCCAGACGTTTATTTACCTGTTCAAATCTTTCATTTACCTGCACATATAATGGCTGCAGCTTATTGTCAAACAACCTTTCCAGTGTATTGATATCTTCAGATGTAAATCCCATATCATATCCCCTTTCCAACGCGCATTCGCTGTCTTACCGGCATCCAGATCTTACTTACTGTCTGCCGCTGTGGACAGCCGGCTTTCATCCACAGACCGCGAAGTATCCGTAAGACCTGACTGCTTTACTTGTTATGCTGTATAGCTTATCATACAAGGGTGCAAATTTCTATTGACATTTTGCATATTTGCATTTTTTGTAGACAATGCGAAAATTTGCCCCTTTTCATTTTCTTAAATTTGTATCTATCTGCTGAAAATTTATTTTTGGGGGACATTTTTACATCTCTCTTCCGATTTTCTCTATTTTATGTCCATTCATCATTATATATTTTCACTATAAATTACCGAATACGCAGTGAGCGCAGTAAATGTGCAGGCCTGACTGACAGTTACAAATCACGTTTCATTGTTCCCGGTAAACCCGTACACCTCATAGGCTGTATACTCTTTATCAAAATGATACCCCAGTTTTTCCGCCAGCGCTGCCGAGGCAGGATTCTGGGCATCCCAGCTTGGATACATGCCTCTCTCCAGACAGTCAAGAATCAACTGTGCGGCACAGCACAGTGCCAGTCCCTTCCTTCTGTAATCCTGACGGGTATCCACCTCTATCTCAATCCCCTGCTTATATACGGTATAGGAGGATGCACCTGCCGCAAGAATATGCCGGTCCATGGCGGCGACCCCAAGCCCCCGCCTCCTGTAATCCTCATAATCCCTAAACTGTGAACACAGATCCGCAGACCAGGATTCACCCATAGCACGCCTGTAGATTTCGCCGTCTATTCTGTGCAGCGAAAATCCTTCCGGACAGTTCTTTACTATTTCCTCAAGTTTCTTTTTATCAAATACGTCCGGTTCTTTCCTGATCGCATAGCGTATCACTTTCTTGGAACATCCCCGGTAAACATCCTCTATCATATCCTCCCAATCTGCAGAAGGCGGTACCATAATGACAAACTCAGATTCCCTGTCATCCGGTTTATTCCGCACAAGCCGCGCAGAGGGATTTCCCGCAAAGAAACAAAAATCCCCGACTACAATCTGTACAGACTGCGGATCCTCCTCTGTATCTGCATAAGCTCTTCCCATACAGTCCTGAAGACAGGACCAGATCAAAGTCTCCTCCCAGCCTGCAAATAAATCCGCAATTTTACTTTTATCCAAAATCTCCACTGCTTTTTCCATACATCTCTCTTTCCCACGCAGTATCTCTGCCTATTCCAGTCAAATCCGTCTCCGCCGCATAAAGTTATCTACCCATATATAAATACCGTGAACGGCAGAACACACACTCCCGCCGGGTCATCTGATTCACTGGCGTGAACAACAGTTTTTACAGCTACCAGTATAACACATTCATAAATTTCATGTTGACATTTTCGACTCACCTGCATATAATAAATAGTTGTTTCTCACAACAGTTGTAATTTACAACTATTTTAAGGAGGCCGTTTTATGAATAACCATTTTGTCAGCATCATCAGGCGCTGTGAATTGTCATATGTAAGAGCCGAAATGGAAAAATACGGGCTAATTCCTCTGGAAGGCAGACTGATCCGTATCCTCAAGGACAAGAGCTGCAGCCAGGAGGAAATGGCCGAATATCTGAATCTGGATAAGGGCAGAATCGCCAAAAACCTGGCATCCCTGGAAGAAAAGGGGTTTATATGCCGCAGAGTCAATGAAAATGACAGGCGCCAGAAATTTGTATCCCTGACGGAGAAGGGAAAGGAAATCTATGAACATATCCGGGATATTTACAGATCCTGGGATGAAATCTGTTATACCGGCTTTTCCCAGGAGGAACAGCAAATACATCAGGACCACATCAAACGAATTGCAGCCAATGCAGTTGCATACAGAAAAAAAGGAGGAAGATAAATGGTAAAAAATCTGACGGAGGGAAAGCCTCTCAAGCTGCTTTTTTTCTTTGCCCTGCCCATGGTTATCGGAAACTTTTTCCAGCAGCTTTATAATATGGTAGATTCCATGGTAGTGGGAAAATTTGTAGGTGAGGATGCACTGGCCGCTGTAGGCTCCTCCTTCCCTGTTGTCTTTCTGGCTGTAGCCATCGCCGCGGGACTTTCCATGGGATGTACGGTTGTCATCTCCCAGCTCTTTGGGGCAGGTCAGATCCGGGAAATGAAGACAACCATTTCCACTGCTCTGATCGCATTGGGTGTGATCGGACTGGCTATTATGGCAGCCGGTGAGCTGGCAGCCGGTCCGCTTCTGAAGCTTCTGGGGACGGACGCTGATATCATGGCGGATTCTCTCACCTATCTGCGGATTTATTTTGGCGGAGCTGTCTTCCTCTTTCTTTACAATACTTTGAACGGTATCTACAATGCCCTTGGGGACAGCAATACTCCCCTTAAATTTCTAATGGTGTCAGCCCTTACAAACATTGGGCTTGATCTGCTGTTCGTGATCCGCTTCCATATGGGCGTGGCTGGTGTTGCCTGGGCGACCCTGATCGCGCAGGGCCTGTGTGCTGTAGTCTCCTTCTTTGTTCTGATCAAACGGATGAAGGATATGGAAAGTGAACCTGCTGCCGCGGATAAAAAGTTTGCTTTCTTTGAGGCAAATGCAGCCCGCAGAATTGCCCGTGTGGGTGTCCCCTCCATGCTGCAGCAGTCCATTGTGTCCCTGAGCATGATGTTCATGCAGGGACTGGTCAACTCTTACGGAAAGGTATTTGTAGCAGGCTATACGGCAGCCACAAAAATTGATACGCTTGCCATGATGCCCAACATGAACTTTTCAAATGCCATGTCAAGTTATACAGCACAAAATATCGGAGCAGGAAAAGACAAACGGGTTGTTCAGGGTTATAAAGCCTGTCTGCTCATGGTCCTGATATTTTCCCTTATCATCACCGGTATTATTTATCTCTTCGGACCGCAGCTTCTCAGTCTGTTCCTGAACAGCGGTTCTGAGGGCAGCGCTATGGGATACGGACTGAGATATATGAAGACCGTCTCTGTATTTTATGTATTAATGGGACTTATGTTTGTAGGCAACGGCCTTTTACGAGGTGCCGGAGATATGGGCGCCTTTATGTTAAGCTCCATGTCCAACCTGTTTTCCAGAGTTGCCATTGCATACCTGCTGGCCCATTTCATCGGTTCCAGCGCAATCTGGTGGTCTATTCCCATTGGCTGGGGAATCGGCGCCATCTTCTCCTTTATCCGCGTACAGAGCGGAAAATGGAAACTGAAAAAACTGGTGGACTGATCCTGTAAAAGCCGCAAACAAATCTCCGGTTCCCACAGAAAGATTTTCTCTGCCGAAACCGGAGATTTTATTAAACCACCATTCTGTTCTCTGTTTTTATCGAAGCGGCTTTCGCTGCCCCCAGCATTCCTGATGCATCGCCAAGCGATGCTGTAACGATCGTACACGCTTTTCTGGAAATCTCCAGTGCATGGGTATCCACAACTTCTCTCGCCTTTGACAGCAGGCGTTCTCCTGCCGCTGACATACCGCCTCCGATAATCACACACTCGGGATTATATAAATTTATCACATTTACAAGGCCGAATCCCAGAATCTCACCAGTCTCCTCCATGGCCTCCCTTGCAAGCTGATCCCCTTCATCAAAGGCTCTGGACACCATTTCTGCCGTGATCTCTTCCGGGTCCTTCACCCAGTCTGTAAGCACTGTCTTCTCTTTTGCCTCAATCTTTTCCTTTACTGTCCGCAGAAGCCCCAAAGCCGACACATAACGCCCCAGACAGCCCGAGCTTTTACAGCGGCATGGTCTGCCCTCCCGATACATATTCATATGGCCAATTTCACCCATGCTGCCGGTTGCACCGTACAAAATATGTCCGTCTATCATGACTCCTGCCCCTAAACCTGTCCCCAGTGTCAGAAGTACCACATTCTTTTTCCCCTTCCCCGCACCGAAATAACATTCCCCGTACAGATTTACGCGGACATCATTGTCAATAAATACCGGTATACCCAACCGTTCTTTAAACCATCCGGCAATGGGAACATTTTCCCATTGGGGAAAATTAGGTGAAAACAGGGAGATTCCCTTTTCTATATCCAAAAGCCCAGGAACCCCCATTCCCATGACCTCCACTTCCTCTGCCGCTGCTCCTGCTTTTAAGAGCAGCTCCCTGATATTATCTGCCATTCGCTGCAAAACGCCCTCAGAGCCCAGACTGACCATGGTCGGTGTCCTCTGTTCGGCCACCACAGAAAAATCTTTTGTGAACAGAGAGGTCTTGATATTCGTTCCTCCCAGATCCATACCAATTATATATTTTTTCATTCTATGTCCTTTCCGGCAATTCCCCGGCTGCCTCCGGCCGCAGCCCGTATTTCTGCAGAGCACAGTCTGCGCAGCACCACCTGCTATACATCTGATTATACATAACATACAGGTCAAAAACAATACTCCCACAGCAGATAAACCAATCGCTCTGGTACCTCGGGACTTTCATGCCTTTGCCCTGAAAACACCTCGCGGGACAGCGGAACATGAACAATTACCGAAAAAGCCGCCGCCAAAATTTCCGGCAGCGGCAGATATATTTCTACAGATCATCCACCAGCGCACTGCTCTTTGCATAAGCTGTGCTTCTGGCTTCAAAGAAGTCTGTCTTGATCAGATTCGCATTGCTGTACTGTCCCACCCAGCGCATGCTCTCCGGCTCCGTGTCATGGCCATCATAAATCCCTTCAAAGCCCAGACTGAAACAACGGAGGTTTCCCAGATATTTTATATAATCCCTGACCATCTCGCCGCTCAGTCCGGCAATATCCTCTCCGATCACATACGCTCCCCAGGCCATCTCCTCTTCACAGCCCTCTCTTATCATCTTCCGGTATATTTCCACTTTATCTGCCGTGAACATTTCCGGCTCCTCTTTTTTCAGTTCCATAAGGATATTCCGGAACAGCCACAGATGTGTGTTTTCGTCACGGTTGATATAACGGATCACCTGCGCAGTGCCCGGCATTTTGTGGTTTCTTCCCAGATTATAGAAAAACATAAAGCCGCTGTAGAAATAAATACCTTCCAGGATGTAATTGGCAACAATGGTCTTCATAAATGTAAACATATCTTTTTTCTGCTGGAAATCGTTGTACAGGCTGCCGATAAAAGTATTTCTTTTCAGAAGATGTGCATCATCCCTCCACTGATACAGAACCTCCGTGCGTTTTTGAGGTTCACAGATCGTATCCAGCATATAGCTGTAGCTCTGGCTGTGCACAGCCTCCTGAAAAGCCTGGATGGACAGACACAGATTCACCTCATTGGCTGTGACATATTCACTGACAGCCGGCAGATTGGCTGTCTGGATGCTGTCCAGAAAGACAAGGAAGGAGAGGATCTTGTCATAGGCCCGCCTCTCTTTTTGTGACAGTCCCGGATAGTCTCTCACATCCACATTCAAATTGATTTCTTCCGGAATCCAGAAATTGTTCATGGCCTGCCGGTACCAGTCACTGACCCAGGTATATTTCATGTTATTGAAATCATTTAAATTCGTTGTATTGCCGCCTACCATTCTGCGGTTCTGTATTTCCCAGTCACCCTGCGGATTGAACAGGGGTTTTTTCTTCATTTCCATCAGCTTGCACACACCTCGCATTCTTCTACTTCCAAACTCCTGGATCGGATATAATATATGGTCTTGACCCCCTTCTCCCAGGCAAGCAGATACAGGTTCAGCACCTGGCGGAAGGTATAGTCATTGGTGATATACAGGTTCATACTCTGTGCCTGGTCTATATGGCGCTGCCGGACCCCGCAGGCGCGGACAGACCATTCCTGTCCGATGTGATGAGCATTCTTGTAATACCAGTACGTGTCAGGATTCAGCTCCGGCGCCACGCGGGGCACAAGACCGTTCTTTTTCTCCTCCAAGAAATACCGGTTCATCACAGGGTCCACACCGGCTGTCGTTCCAGCGATCATGCTGGTACTGCTTGTGGGGGCAACCGCCAGAAGATAGCCGTTGCGCATCCCTCCGTTTTTTACCTGATCTTCCAGATAACGCCAGCGCTCTGAGACATAGGCCCGCTTTTCAAAATATGCACCGCTTTCCCACTCACTGCCCTGAAAATAAGCATAGCTGCCCTTTTCCCGGGCATTTTCACAGCTTGCTTTCACTGCCGCAAAATTGATATCCTCAAATATCCGGTCGACCATTTTCAAATGATCCTCACATTCCCAGAGGATCCCCTTCTTAGCCAGCATATGGTGATATCCGCTGACGCCCAGGCCAACCGGACGGTATTTCATATTATTGATCCTCGCGTAGGGAACCGGGAAGAAATTCAGGTCAATAACATTGTCCAGTGCCCTCATGGCACTTGCTGTGATCTCCTCTATCTCCTGTCTGTTATCCACATCAATTCTTCCCAGGGAAAGGCTTGCCAGATTACACACTACAAATTCTCCCGGCCGTGTGACCGTCACAACCACCGTCTCCCCGTCCACGACCTCCGTCCGCTGCTCCACCTGTTCAATGGGGCTCATATTCTGGGCGATCTCTGTGCAGAGGTTACTGCAGTAAATCATACCTTTGTGGCTGTTTGGATTTGCCTTATTGACCGTATCCCTGTTGAAGGTAAACGGGGTCCCTGTCTCCGCCGCGCTTCGGATGATCAGACGGATCAGTTCCTTAATGGGAATCACCCGTTTTTTTATCCTGCTGTCAGCCACACACTCCATGTATTTCCTTTCCCATTCCTGACCGAAAGCGTCCTCCAGGGCATACCCTTTCACCATAAGGATCTCGTGAGGGCACATGAGATACCAGTCTCCCTCTAAGTTTTCCTTTGCTGTCCTCCAGAACAGATCCGGATAGCAGACCGCCGGAAATACATCATGGGCTTTCATCCTGTCATCCCCGTTGTTTGTACGCAGATTCAGAAACTCCGGAAGGTCTCTGTGCCACGCATCCAGATACACTGCCACCGCTCCCTGCCGTACCCCAAGCTGGTCCACCGCGACAGCCGTATCATTTGCCAGCTTGATCCACCGGATCACACCCCCTGCTGCCCCTTCAAAACCGCGGATGTCGCTGCCTGCTGCCCGCACTTTTCCAAAATACAGTCCCATACCGCCGCCGAATTTGCTGACCTTTGCAAAATTGTCAATGCTGCGGTAAATCCCGTCCAGACTATCCGGCACTGTATCAATAAAGCAGGAAGAAAGCTGGTGATAGGGCTTTCTCGCATTGGAAAGCGTTGGCGTTGCCATAGTCACCTTAAGTGTGCTGAGCA
>ERZ507075.702-NODE-702-length-13150-cov-4.53417_pt1 | contig 13150 bp, 19 predicted proteins | sample MGYA00512863_ERZ507075 | MGnify/ENA metagenome assembly ERZ507075 | reverse complement strand
CTCCTGTATTTTTTGGTACCGTCTGGCTGGCATCAATATCACTCTTGACGGCCTCCGCGGCTTGCTCCGCTGACAATGTAACAGCATTGGTCAGCCGCCGGATCTGATCCTGATATAGCTCTACCTTGACATTAACTTTCATCAGACCAGCCTCAATTCCGTATAGTTGACGGTCCCGTCCGGATTCCTGGCCTTGATCCCCTGCATGATGGTACGTTCTGCCCCGAAGATCGTTGCCGTGCCGCTGCTGATTACCGGCAGCTCCGGGCATATATCACCGGGGAACATGGCAATCCCAGACAGCCTAACAAGCTTTTGGTCCGTGTCCATAGTCATCTTGGCGCTGTCCTGGTAGTTGCATTTCAGGTCAAGTTCTACAGCTACCAGGGGGCCACCCGATTCAGATAGCCCTTCTTGATGCAGTTCAACATGGATATCCGTCTTGCAAAGCTGTTTAGGTACCAAACATGGATATTTCATAGTCTCACCTCGCTAACCGGCAGCACAAGCCTGTCTGAGACAGCAGGGCGTATGTATCTTTCTTCATGGCCACTCCTTTGTCTGCATAGACGTTCCAGGATTGCGTAAACTGCATTGCAGTCCCATTGATGCTGTAGCTGCTCAATACTGTTTCTATGATTTCTTCGTTTTCGTGTTCAAAATCCGCCTGTAGACATACGACTTCCCGGATCACCTCTTGCTGGAATGGTGGCAGCCTGGATATCCCGCAGCTCACAATCCTGTTAAATGTCAGCGAATCAATATGCCTGCTCGCTTTCCGAAGCCGCTGGTTAATGTCTGCGCATTCCTGCAGCTCTGTCCCCTTGTATTCATCGAGGTAGTATTCTGATGTGACATATGGTTCGTAGGCCATACTACTCACCGGCTTTCTTGTTTGCCGCTCTCTGCTCCTGTTTACTGGCCTTAAGTTCTGCGATCTCCGCCTTCAAAGTCTCAATCTCGGTATTCCTCTCTGCCGCCAGTTCCTGGAGACGTTCGATTTCTTTGATGGCCTTCACATGCTCATCATATGGTGCCGTCTTACCGCGGCCATATGCAATTGTCTCACCATTATCGCCCAGAATATCAAAGCCGCCGTCCTGATAAAACTTCTGCTGTGATTCGTCAATCGTGTACTCCCTGTTTCCTTTAACTGCTCTCATCTTAGCTCCTCCTTACGCTCCGGCTGCCACATTCATGGCGCAGCCTTCTACCTTTTTCTCCAACAGGAACAGATCGCCAAAGTTACGATTCTGGTACAGGTAGCCGTCAGCAGTCCTGGAATCCGTCCCTGGAGTAAACAGCTTGATGTAACTATATTTATCCCGGCAGACAACGCAGGACGTATGGATCAGGATCCAGTTGATCTGTTTCGCATCGGCAGCCGCCACACAGCCGGCTGTAAAGTCATACTTTGTTTTCAGCCTGGCAGCCGGCACCATCCTAATAGACACATTATCCAGACTGTGAACATTCCGGTTAATGGTAGAAGGAGACGTCACGGTCATAACCCGCTGAAGCCCCTCTGCCTCTTTGATGATCTTATTCATGGTCGGAGTGACATACAGCATTCTGCCTTCCTCCGGCACGCCGGCCTCGTCCATGCGGGCCATCTCCTCGTCAAATGCTTCCAGGAAATTCGCCGCTGCTATCACGTCGTTGCTGATCCGGCCAGAATATCCCGTAAGTTCTGCGTGAAGTTTAGAGAAACGGTAAGAATCTTTCTCCGGGATTGCCTGCTCTGTCTCAAATGTGTTCTGGATATTTGCTACGGACAGGGTGAGATTGGTCTCGTCGATGTCCATAGGGTCAATCCAGAACTCCACGTCTCTGTCGTGCTCCAGTTTCTTTGCCTCCCAGTCATTGCTGAGGGTACCGGAGTTGAACCCCGGCGTTCTGGTATGATCCTTGTAACCGGAAACCGTCATTCTTGGGAGTTTAATGGTCTGGGCGTTAATAAACTTCACACTCTGGTTGCTCTGCGTCAGTGCATCAGAGCACAGTTCTTTTGCATACTTCTGCTGGAGAAGCTGCGTAAAGGTTGTTGCATAATCGTATACTGCCATGTGTTAATTCCTCTCTTTCTTTAAAGTCCAAATGCCTTCTTTAAGGCATCGTCACTGTTTGTCTGCTGGCCGGATCCGCCGGAAGCTCCCACCTGAATAAAGCCCGTAGTCCCTGCCGCCTGCGGTTTCAATGCTGGTACATCTTCCAGTACCTTATTGATTGCATTTTTTAGCGATTCATCATTGATCTTCCCGTCCTGCCCTGTAACCTGGCTTAAATCTGCAATTTTTAAGACATACGGGATTGTTTTGGCATCGAGTCCCAGGCTAATCGCGGTAAGAGTTGCCTCTTTTTCCAGCATAGCCTGCTGAGCCATGGCCTGGGCCTGTGTGATCTGCGTCTGAAGAGCATTGACGTCCGGCTGCTGAGCCGCCTTCTGCTGTTTAAATGCAGCGATGGCCTGCTTCATTTCTTCTTCAGACAAGCCCTGCTGTTTGAAATACGCTTTCAGCGCCGTATCTTCCTTGGCTGCCAGCGTTCCCTCAAGCATCTGCTGAATTTTACCATAATCAATCTGTGGCGCCGCAGCCTGCTGGCCTGTTCCTGCCGGCGCAGCCCCTGGTCCCGGGTCTCCACCTACTGCTGGTTCTGCAAAAAACTGTAAATTCATCTTTCTCATAATCTGATTGCTCCTTTCCATTTCTAAGAGTGTCACTCTTTGTTGCCTGATCCATTATCATCGGTGTCACCGGCCACGCAGAGTTTTAAGCCATACTCGTGTTTGGGCGTAAAAATAGCACCCAGGATAGTCCCGCGCGCTTTACTCATTTCTTCTTTCCATTCCAACACAATACGATAATTGTCAGGCAAATGATTGCCGTTATCTGCACTGCCGGTGTCATGTTCTCACCCCATTTCCGTTGCGACATCGCAACAAACAAAATACCACCGGCCATTCCTGACTGGTGGTATCTATTCCTTCTTTACCATCGGTTCCATAAGTAATCTTTCTCCACATCCACTGCATCGAAAGGCGTACGTGGTTCGATAATCTCCCACTGGCTCCAATTTACCTTTTTCACATAATGGACACTTGACTACTTCCCCATTACGGAGCCGTTTCACTATATCGTCCAACATTTTACTCGTCACCTTTGCCATACCATCACCTCTTTCTCCACGGCAATTCAGGATACAGCCTTTTAACTACTTTAATTGTAGTCCTTTTATCCTCCACAGTCAACATACCTTTTTCATGCTCCAACTCTTTTAACATGCATACCACTTCGGACCATTGGTCCTCGCCGATATCATACATCATATGCGTGGTCTCATGAATAAGAGCTTTTGCAGTTTCTTTTATAGTAAGGGTATTTCTTGCAAATATTTCTATGTGATTACCAAATGTTCTTCCTCGCAGGCCTTCGCCTACCTCATCACTGTATGTAATTTCAATGTCAACCTGCTTTTGTTCGATATACTCGAGGACCCTGCGACCAATTTCAGACTTATTGAGATTTTTATACAGGCTATGCGCCTTAATCGCATCGCCTTTCACTGGCGGCACCACATAAAACATTTTATCCGCCCTTGCTTCACTCACATTACCTTTAAGCTGTTCTGTAAGTCCTCTGGTATTTTCCCGAGTGTAATCTCTCCTCAATTCAGGATGTTCTTTTAAGTGCTCCTGTAGTTCTTTCCGATAAACGGTTAGCTTATCATTCGCATAACTTACAATCCTTTCATCAAGAGAGCCTTCTGCGATCCGCTTCCACTTTCTGATCTTCCGCTCCAGCACTCGTTGCTTCTGCTCGGCCTCATAGGTCTTAAGCGCCTTATCCTTATTCGGAACTTTCGGAAGGATCGTGATACCTGGAAAATAGGTTGCCAGTGTATGCCGACAGTTCGGGTGCAACAGTCCGGCCTTCATAGCTGTAGACAGTAATGGTACGCCCAACGCTGCGGCCTCAGTAGCTGTCCCGGAGCTGAACACATCATCAACCAGCACCTTTCCCTGCCATGGTTCACACTTCGGGCAGGTATTGGCGTGGGCTGATACGAAAACGGTATGGATCCCCCACTCGTCCCGCTTCTTACCTTCGGCCAAAAACGTCGCCCGCTGGGAGGCTGTCCGCAGCGCCATCTCTGCATAGCTGGCAATATTGACCCTGCGCCCGTTCTTATACTCAATGCAGTCAATCCCGCCGTCCAGAAACTCCTTCGTCGCCATGTCAATCGCCTGATCTAAGGATTTCGCGCCGGCTGCCATAAACATCTCGGTTTTGTAGATCGTCTGCCTGTAGATATCGTCCATACGTCGCCAGATGGCTCCTTCGGCTTCCTTCATATCCCTGCTTACCTGTTGTTTAAGATCGTCAAGCTTCTGGCCGTTATCCTTTCCAGTCAACTCCTTTTCCTTGCCTTCTGGTACATATGCACCTACTGGCTGCGGCGGTACCTCTGGCTGCTTTTCGGGTTCCGTGAGCGGTTTGGCGGTCTTCTGCAACGCGTCAATCTTTTTCCCGTTGACATCAAAAAAACTCTCTTCGGGCAACGCGCGTTTTTCTAGTCCCCGGTTGCTTATGTCCTTCGGGTACTGCATTCCACGCCGGGTAAAGAAGGACTTAACCTTGCGGAATAGCTTCTGCATCATGCTCTCGGCCGTATCAAAACTCTCCTGTAAGGTCTTGTTGATAATCTCTTCGATCTCCTTGCTGCGCTCCCCGACAATCTCCCTATTCTTCTTCCGGTATTTTGCGATGTTCCGGAGTTTCGCTTTCTGCCACATTTCCCAGCGAAAGCCCTCTTCCTCTTCTTCCTTCTCGTGCCACTTCAGGTTGCGCCGGAGGTTCCGGATCAGGTCGAGTTCAATCTCTTCGAAGACTGCCCGAAGATCATAGGCATCATGCTTCTTCGGATCCTGGTTCTGTTCCTTCTGGCTCATTTACTGCACCTTCCATTCCGTCATAACCAGCTACACTGGGTTCTTCCTTTTCCAATACTCCCTGTTCAGCCTTCAGACGTTTCACCTCTTCGGCCTTCCATGCCTCGTCCTTGCTGTCTCCCCACATCTCCTCCACCTGTGCCTCGATGCTCATAATACTGGCACCGGGACGAGCCTTAGACAGGGTCTCAACCTGACTCTCGAATGATGGATTCGCATACTCACCGAACGGGATCTCGACCTTCACCTCTTCGATTGGCTGCCCCATTAGAACATGGTAAGCATTGATGCAGGCTGATATCACTTCCGGCAGCTCCTCCTGCAAGGCTTCCACGATGGCGTTACGGGTGTAGAGGGTGGCCTTCTCCTTTTCGCGCTGCGCCTCGGCATTGTCCAGCTTCTTGACGTCGATTCCCAGCGTTGATGGGGAGATGATTCCTTGCAGGCAGAGGTCTAAGGCTGTCACATAGCTGGCAAGATAGCTCTCATGCGGGATATCTGGCTGCTCCGTTAAAATCTGGTTCTTTCCACCTTCACCCATATTGTCGTCGCCGGCAATAAAACGGTTATCAAATGCACTCGCCTTTAGCAGCTCCCCGGTTTCCGGATTTCGTGGAATATAAGACTCTGGTATGTAAGTTCTGGCCCTACCTGCCCGGAGTGCGTCCATCCACTGGCTCCATGCCTCATCAAATGCGTCAAAGCTGTCCAGCTTACCGTCAAAAATGGAGCCGCCGCGGCCTTCCCACTTTGTACTTTCGTAGATTTTGAGCGGCACTGCCAGGATCACCGTCTCATCAAATTTCCAGTCGGATATATTCTGCGTGGCTTCGATGGTCTTCATGTCAACCTCTCGATCTCCCTTATAGAGCTCATTCCGTATGTATCCGAACCCATAATGCTCGTAGAGGACATATTGCTGGCGATGGTCCATATATGGTGTTTTAAACACAACCTCTTTTAGCCGACCACGCTCCTGTATGATCTCGATCCGCTCCCCCGGATACCATTCCAGGATCGGGTACTGACTTAGTTTTGTAGCGATTGTCACCTTGTACGCACCATCACCGATATATAACACCTCTTTAACCGACCGCTCCAGGGCCTTGCGGAATTTATTCTCCTTCTCGATCTCCTTCCAGAGTTGCTCCTGCGCCGGACTCTCAAACTCGAAATCATTCATATCAGCCAGCATGATCCCGGAGAGGATCCGCACGATCAGGCCGGGCAGACCTGTGTGAATCTTCCGCATCTCCATGCCTGGTGTACATTTACTGGCCCAGAACTTATACTTATCCGCATACTCATTGACACTCTGATACATCTGTTCCAGTTCGTTACTGTCTCCGCGATACCAGATCCGGTTTCGGATGGCATTAAGTTCAAAGTCCATTGTTTCCTGAATCTGTATGTTTTGTCCCATGGCCGGCTGGACATCAAGCCAGCTGCGGATCCCTCGTTTAATATTCTCATTCAATGTTGATAGCCACCTCATTTCTGTGCCTCCTCAAATCCTATAATCCCCCTGTATGGGATCCAGCCGTACTGTGACGCATTAATCGTATGGTCGTTACGATCCTCCGGCAGATCTTTATCTTCCTGCCAGCTGTACCGGTCCAGTTCTCCCAGATGCTCCCTGCAGGTATCCACAACCAAATAACAGCCCTGCTGGATCCAGCCCAGCATAAACTTGATACGGTCCAGGATCTCCACTTTCTTGTAGCTGTCGTTAAATGTGTACAAGCTGCCATGAAGGCGTTTCCACTTCTTCAGCTCCATAATTGTCGCCTGATCCGCACAATCAATAAATACGTCTCTGGCAAGTCCCCATTCCTTCCGGTTGTGCTCCAAAAAGTCCAGAAACTTTCCCACTGTATCCGATGGCGCCAGCGGCTGGGATAAGTCTGCATTGCTGTATACCTTCTCGTCCAGCACGATCAGGCGCCGGTCCATGGTAATCCCCTGGAAAATCATAGCAATCGTATCAGGTGACTTGCTGGAGTAGGACGTATCCAGGCCGGCCGAAAACTTCTTAAATTTAATCTTACCAGCTGCGACCTGTGCCTTCACCCAGGCAGCCGTGACCACATGCTTCTTCCGGTCAAAGTTCGGAAAGATCAGCCCGGTTGCCCTGCCCCGCAGACCCTGAATCTTATTTTTGTAAAGCTTTGTCCCTGGTGGAGCTGATCTGATCTTCTTATCGATATCCTCTTCCGTCAATGAAAGATTATCTCGAAACGTAAAAAACCAGTACCTCCATTTAGGTACTGGCATCTCTTGCAACTCTGCCATGATTTCCGCTGGTACATCAGCCGCATATTTCTTATATGGCCGTGACCGGTTGATGAATTCTTTATATATGTCCAGGCCGGGATCATCTGGATTAAGAGTTGCCATAAGGTATTCATTTCTGGTTGAAATCTCCCGGACAAAGTCGATGTTGGCCGTGTTGATCTCATCAATATAGACACAGCCGAACTGAGAACCGAGGACCAGCTCCCATTTATCTCTGTTATCATATCCCAGCACAAAAATGATCTTGCCTTCAAACTTAATATGCGGGATTTTGTAGTCCTTGTCCCCGTTTCCATAGTACCTGGCATTGGGGTGTATATCCAGAATCCCGTTATCCTGCTGTATAATATTCTTTTCTGCCGTTCCAGTGGTCTTCGAAGCGATGATATGCAGCTTTTTACGACTCCGACTCACCATACGCATGAATTTAACCCCAGCACCCACCGTTGTTTTTCCGGAAGCTGTGGTCCCTTCAAGGAAGTCCGCATCTACGTTATCAACCGTATTTATAAAATCCCGGTATTTTTGCGATAAAGGGAAACTGCTACTCTTCAAGGCCTTCACCGCCAATCTGGCTCATAATATCGTCCAACTTATCAGAAGACCCGAGCGTGACGTTTACATTATTCTGGAACATTCCCAGGTGCTTCCCCAAGAGCTCCAAGGCTTTAAGCTTATCGGCCATTTTAACCTCACGCTCCAGGCCGTCCTCACCGAAGGTCTTAACCTTCACCGACTGGATCGCCGCTGTATCCTCCGGAAGAGCATCCTCCTTAACCGTTGCGGTCTTTGGGTCGATCACCTCTGCAGCGTTCACGAAGGCAATCTTCGCCAGCTCCTGGATCACGCGCTCTGCATTAACGCCGGTCCGCTTGGAGCGTTCGGCCATCGCGCGGTCAATCTGTGCACGAATAACAGGTTTTGACAGGTTCTCACTTCCAGTTTGCTGTGCCGTATCAGGCGAGTACCCGGCTCGGATAGCGGCCTGGGTGGCATTTAAATCGATCAGGTACTCTTCTATGAATCGTTTCTGTTTCTGAGTCATTCAGGCTCACTTCCTTTCTACTTTGTGTAATAGAAAAGGCTCCCGTCTCCGGAAGCCCTAATATCTTTTTTACAGTATACCACAGGTCATGTATCGCTTTCTATCGCCTCTTTTGGAATTTTAAAATGTCCTAAACCCCTAGCATGAAGTTTATGTACCCATTGCAGACAGTAACCGGTCTTACGGGCAATCTCATCCCAGTCATAATCTCGAAGGTATCTATAAGTCAATATAGTCTTTTCCTTCTCATTCTCCATTTCTTCAATTGCTTTTCTCACTGAGACAAACCGCTTCACGCTCTGATACCGCTCTCTTATAATGTCTCGCTCAATTTCATCATGTTTTGCTGCATAGCCGGAAAGATCAGATTTCCCATTTCCGTGAGGCATTCCATCACCAGTTACCCGTATGGATAATTTATTTTCTTCCAACTCTTTTAGCTGCTCGTCCATTCGGATCATTTTACATTTAGAGTCCTGATATGACCATAGAAATATTTTTTTCTTATCGTTCTCTGTCATTTCCTTGTCCACCGGCTCCACCCCCTATCCTCGGATGATTATAACCTCCAATCGCATACAAATGCCCCTGCCTCTCACAATCACAGTTCTTCCGGCCGCACTCCGCTGGCCATCGCTTTCTGCAGATCAGGCAGATCCTCTCTACCTTCGCGGCTCGGACCGCCGGTTGACGTCTGTGCCTTCTCCAGACCGGCTCCCGCAGCTCCGGATCCGGACATGCCGATGTGTAGCAGTAGGCCGGCTCGTCCATGGCCCATGTTCTTTCGGGCGCCTGGTCCTTTAGCAGATCCTCGTATTTCCGGTGCTTTGCCATCTCTTCCTTAAGGCTCAATACTTCGCCCCCTATCGCCACCATGGGAGTCTTCTACCGGTTCATTATCTGTGCTCTCCTCTTCTGACTCTCCAGTGACCATCTCCCGCATGTACTGGTGAGGCACATTGCATTTAATGCCTTTGGCAAGGAATTCTCTTTCTGCACAACCTTTCATCATTTCGTAGAAGGTAGAAAATGTAACCTCTATTCTATCTTCTTTTGCAAATGCATCTACTAATCCCATTTCTTATCCTCTCTTTCTTTGATCACAAATTATCAGTTTAACGGACTAATCTCTGCTAAACATAATCACTTCATCCGCATCATAATCTGTTGAATCATTATAGTGACAAATTGTTGTTTCCAATGGTTCATTCGTGAGAGTACAATAATTACCAAGCGGAGTGTCGCATACATATTCACATTTTTCACACTTCTTCATAAATTCAAGTTTTTGATCCAGAATTAATTGTTTACATTCATCTGATTTCAATTTACAAGCACAGCCCTGGCATCTCTTATCGGTTGCCTCGCATTTGTAATCTTCGTCGTATTCATTTCCGTTACGAAACGGAATAACTGCAACATAAGGGCAATTATAAAAATCCATACTCTACCTTCTTTCATTAAATCTTAATCTTCATAATGAGGGCATGATTCATAAGATTCTCTATCTACAGCGCCATCAAAAATTTTGTCGCATACACACCCTTCTGAATAGCATTTCTCAAATACTTCTTTCTGACATTCAAAACAGCATGTATATTCTTTTGTAATAGAACAGTTTCCCCAACCACATTGTGACATGTTCATTCCTCCTTAAAATTTTAAGTTTCTTGAACTATTTCAAATTCACCGGGCTTTACGCCAAGTGTTTCACCATTCTCGCAAATTGCCGTAACTGCTCCGTTTTTATTGACTGTGGCTTCGTAAGTTTTCCCAGCTCGCAGTATCGTACCTGGCTTTGCTAAAAACAGGAAATCCGGTCTTACATTTTCCAGCATAAGTATTTTCATATTCCGTTTCTTTCCTCCGGCAGCACCGGAAACATTAATTTTTCAACTCAATCAGGACATCGAAAATATTTTTCGATAAATCGTAATGCTTGCAACACTTCGATTCATTTTTAATAACCAGATCACCGGTTATTCCAAACATCTCTGAAACGTCGATTCGCTCCTGCTTATTTGTGCAATTTCCATTTTCATTCCATGCGCAGTTAGCGCACTGCTTCTTAATCTGAATTTTTCCGGCGGTGTGGTTTAGCTTACCAAACATGCAATCACAGCCATCATCTTCGGTTTTTGACGGTATGTACCGACTGCGTCCGGTACAATAGTCCACCTCATCGTAGCCATCTCGGTATGTATACGTCCGAGTTTTCCCGCAATACGGACATAATTTTGTAAGCGTCTTCCGCCGTGGTGTAGTGCTATACATATCTTTATCCTCCATAATTATCAATTTTCAACTAAGACAAATCCTCTTCTGCCGTTTCCGGTTCCTGATCTGCCAGATTAATAATCGTCATGGATTTCGTTTCCTTCGTATTTCCCTTCCTGACACTTACCACATACCCAGCCTTTAAAAGCAGCTCTCCCAGTTTATACTGCTCCTCTTTGGTAAGAGTCCCACGTGCTATTGTTATCCTCATAATCCGCACTCCTTCATTTTTTTATGGACCAGTATCCGCAGCCGTTCCGCACAATTCAGCACCTTGTCCATGTCCTGATCCTGATATACTGCCTGGTTGACCTCCTGCAAGATACCGGATTCCACAATGACCTTATTAATCACCGAATACACATCACTGGCCTCTTCGCGTTCCACCTGCCAGCCATACAGGACGATATCCTTCAGGATCTGGCTGGTCATGTCTGCTATATCGTTCCTGAGTTTGTTGTAAGGTTTCTCATATTTTATCAGCAGAAGTTCACGGGGAACGTTTTCTTTATTCTTTTTGAGGCGCTGGAGGAGTTCCCGGTATTGATCCATATCAACTGTTATCGCGTCGTTAGCTACCATAATCCACCTCATATTTTCAATTAGTAACAATCAGTTACACTAGTTTGTAACCTTTTTAGTGTACTCAAAGCCGCATATTTACTAGGATTTTTATATCAGGTTACAGGGTTACAATGTTACAAGTTTTTTCTCTCCCGTGCGAGGGCATATTTATAACACTATTTTTCTCTGCATATGTGCCTCTCTATAAGCTTATAAAAAACCTGTAACATCTGTAACTTTGTAACCGCACCCCTCAAAGCCGCATAAACACTAGGTTTTCAAGGTTACAAAATCTATATTAGCAGTTGTGACCATTACCTGTTTTTTGTAACACCGCTACTTAAATGGCAATTCCCCATCATCAACGGTAATAAACTCGTCCGGTTTATACATCTCCTCAGCCATATTAATACAGGCGCAGCGAGATGCTTTTCCGTTTACCTTTGCAGATTTATATAGGCTGTCCCTCCCCTTTGAAAGACGCCCTGCCTGATCCAGCCAGGACAGTAATGCCTTCGGGTTATACCCCCCTTCTTCGCACACACGCTCAAAAACACTTTTTATGAACCGCACCTCATCACCAGCTACAGACCCAAAGCATGGATCTGTATTAGCTTCGAATTTGGCTGAATTACTTACATAGAAGTCATGGATATACTCATACCCACGCGCTCCCACGTCAACCGATTCTTTCGTCCGAAGATACGGTTCTATATCGTCCACGGTGAGTCCCCGGCCATCGCAGAAAATCCATTCTGTTGCCAGTGCATCCGCTGTTAGGATGATTGCTGCAGCCATCGTCTGCTTCTCTGTACTGGCTGTCCCCATCTCCCGGTAAAACCGCTTATAGAGGTTAATGGCCTTCTCTTTGGATTGATCTGCCGACATGAAACCCATGAATAGCTTTCCGGCATGTCCGTAATTTGCACGGATCACGTCCAATAATTCAACGGCATCGTCAAATAGCATTTCCCGGCACTCGATCTCAATAATACGGTTCACAGCGCCGCCACCAGAGGCCGCGTGTGTGATCGGAGATTCACCGGACGTAATAATGCAGTTCTTCCATGTTGGAGTCTTCTGCAGACCTCCCGTTTTCGCGCCTCTGGTCTTCCCGATCCCCTCACACAGCATGTACACCGTCTGTTCAAACGATTTCTTATCCTTTACAAGCTGGAATTCGTCCAGTATTAACGGAAGATTATTCACAAAGCTGGCAAGCTGCTCCAGGCCGACCAGACTTGCATTAAATGTCTGTACAAAACCAGCCCCATCGTTCGGATCCGCCCACACAGATGCGGCAAGGAACTGAGCTACTGTCTTTCCAGTTCCACTTCCGCCCCAAAAATGCACTATGAAATTGAGTTTGCCAATCGCTTTGATAACCACCGAGGCGAACGCCGCTGCCAGTGCTATTCTGGCAACAGAATTCGTCTTTCTGACGGTTTTTGTAGCCTCAAGCCATAAATTATAGCTGCCGCATGAATGAACGGCATCAAAGACCTTCCTGAAGTTGTCAAGCCCATCAAATTCCAGGTTATCCATATATGGACTGAACAGACCATTAGACGTCCATCCTAAATGGCTGACAGACTGAAACTCGGGTATAGTGTTATGATTCAGATCCTCTATGTCCTGCAGGTATTCCACCAGATAAGATGCATTTTTGTCAGAAACTGATATGTCCTTATCGGCCAGCCGCTTAATCTCTTTTGAGCTAAATAAGGTACTCTTATTGGCAACAACCTCTTTCCAGCCTTTGTAATCCCGGCGAAACATAAGCTTGAGCCGTACAGTCCCATCGTCAATGTTTATGAGACGCTGCACTGGCAGTATTGGGTGAACACAGGCGATATCCATACCCTGGCTGTCATTTCTTCGCACAATTCCCTCATCGTCGGCAATCCAGTCGCCAGTAAACAGTTCTATTGGCTGATCCCGGAAGTTGGTAAGATTATTTACCACACTGTTGATTCCGCCCTTCCTGTCTCCGTGTTGGTTGAAATAGGCTTTCACCA
>ERZ507075.686-NODE-686-length-13403-cov-3.52779_pt1 | contig 13403 bp, 10 predicted proteins | sample MGYA00512863_ERZ507075 | MGnify/ENA metagenome assembly ERZ507075 | reverse complement strand
TTTGCGGGCACTGAGAGCGAACGCATCAGGCGTTCGGTCGAATTGCCCGGGACCCCTGCGGAGGGGGCTGTTCGCCCTTAGTCCCACCCCCTCGGAATCCCTGAACCTTTCCCTCCCTGCCGCCCGCTCTCCCTTTTCCTCAATCCCCCGCGCAAAAGTCCGCGTATCTTTACCCACAAATCCCCCGTCTCACTCCCCCCTCCGGCAGATCACAGTAACCGGCTCCGCCGCTCCTAACTGTCTGCTCCTGGCATCCGGCTGGCTCGTTCCGATACTGAATTCATAGACTGACGCATTTTCCACATATTCTCCTTCGGCGTTTACGCACTCATACGTATGGGCTCCCAGATCCAGTTCCACCCGCTTTTCTTCTCCCGGTTCCAGATCTACCCGCTGAAAGCCGCACAGACTCCAGTGCTCTGCCCGGTCCGGCGAATCCACGGGATTGACATAGACCTCGATCACCTCACGCGCGCGCCGGTCTCCGGTGTTTCGCGCTGTGACATACGCTTTCCTTCCGTCCACCGCTCCGTCAGACAGCTCCGCCTTCCCGTAGGTTAATCCAAAACCAAACGGATACAGCGGCTCTTCCCGGATGTAACGGTACGTTCTGCCCTCCATGGAATAATCCTCAAACGCCGGCAAAGCGGATAAGTCCTTATAAAAAGTCACAGGAAGCTTTCCCCCCGGAGCACTCTTACCGAAGATCAGCCGCGCAAACGCCGTGCCGCCTTCCGCTCCCGGATACCAGGCCTGAATCACCGCTTTGGCCTTTTCCTGGGCCAGCGATAGGTCGATCGCGCTTCCCGTCATATTGCAGACGATCACCGGTTTGTCCTGGGCCAGAAGTTCTTCCATCAGCCTGCGCTGAGAGGCCGGAAGCTCCAGTCCCTCTTTGTCCCCGGAGGAATAGCTGTTGCCGGTATCACCCTCCTCGCCCTCCAGCGTTTCGTCCAGCCCGACGCAGAGAATCACCACATCGCTGTGCCTCGCGGCAATTCTCGCCTCCGACAGCCGGTCTCCCGGAAGACCTAAATGTTCCACCCGGTCCTCAAAGAGATGGCAGCCCTGGGCGTACAGCACCGTGGTTCCCTCAGCCGCTTCATTCTGAATCCCTTCCAGGATCGTCGTGTAGTGGGACGAGGTTCCATGGTAATTTCCAATCAGCGCGATCCGGCTGTCCGCGTTGGGACCGATCACCGCGATCTTTTTTACAGTATCCGGATTCAGAGGCAGTATTCCGTCGTTCTTCAGTAAGACCATGCTCTTCTCAGCCGCTTCCACAGCCAGCCTTCGGTGCTCTTCACATTCCACTGTCTCGTACGGAATCGCATCGTATTCTGTCGTCTCTCCCATGCCCAGCAGGTACCGGGTCGTAAACAGCCTCACAACGGCCTGTTTAATCTCCGCCTCCGTAATCATCCCTTTCTCATACGCTTTCAATACGTATAAATACGTATTTCCACAGTTCAAATCACAACCCTTTGAGACGGCCAGAGCAGCGGATTCCTCTGCATTGTCCGTCACCATGTGGCTCTGGTGGAAGTCACGGATGGCCCAGCAGTCCGATACGAAATGGCCCTCAAATCCCCATTTTCCACGGAGAATCTCCTCAATCAGCAGTGTGCTGGCACAGCACGGCTCTCCCTCATAGCAGTTGTATGCCCCCATGACGGATTCCACGCCGCCTTCCTGCACACAGGCCTCAAATGCAGGCAGATACGTCTCCCATAAATCCCGTTTCGTTGTGGTGGCGTTAAATTCATGGCGAACCGCCTCCGGCCCGGAATGCACGGCAAAATGCTTTGCACAGGCGGCTGTCTTTAAGTGTTCGCCCTCTCCCTGAAGGCCCTTTACGAAAGCAACGCCAAGGCGGGAAGTCAGATACGGGTCCTCTCCGTAGGTCTCATGGCCTCTGCCCCATCTGGGATCCCGAAAGATATTCACATTTGGAGTCCAGTAGGTCAGTCCCTTATAGATGTCCGTGTCGCCTTCCTTCTGAAATTCATTGTATTTTGCCCTGCCTTCTGTCGATACGGCATCCGCCACACTGCGCATCGTCTCCTCGTCAAACATGGCCGCCAGCCCGATGGCCTGCGGAAACACGGTAGCAGTACCGCCTCTGGCCACGCCGTGCAGTCCCTCGTTCCACCAGTTGTAGGCCGATATCTGCAGCCTCGGTATCGCGGGCGCGTCGTAGCGCATCTGGGAAGCCATCTCCTCCACCGTCATCTGTTCCACCAGTTCCACTGCTTTCTGCCTTGCTTTCTGTCTGTCCATAGGTTCCTCCAAATTATCTTTATTCAAAAGTCTTATCTTAGATTTTTCTTTTCAAGCCCGCATGGCTGCGGTATAATTGCATCATGATTTCACCGTTTTCTGTGAAAGGAGGATGCAGTATGAGCCGTTTAAACTATACACTGCCGGATGAATACCACGGCAGGGAGTTGGAAGGATACGTGGAAAAAGTAGATTACTACTTAAATTCCAATATCCGCATCTGGCACAATGTCCAGAATGAAGGGTATGCCCTGCACCAGCACAGCGCCATCGAGATTCTCGTTCCGATCGAGAACGTATACACCATCATCGTCAACAACAATACATACCATCTAGAGCCGGGCGATATCCTCTTTATTCCCGGGCTCACTCTTCATGAGATCATAAAGCCGGACTGGGGCGAGCGCTTCTTTTTTATGTTCAACATGGACCCTTTGACCAGTTTTCACGATTACAGCGCCCTGGAGCCGGTGCTGCTGGACCCCTGCCTTCTGACGAAACGGGCGAACACGGGAATCTACGAACATATCTATTCCAGGCTTATGGAGATTAGCAATCTCTATTTCTCTCCCGGCGTCACCTTCCGGGAATACTCGATCTATGCCAATTTAATCGATATTCTGACCACGATCGGCCGGGAACATTACGACACCCTTTTTGCCGGCACGGATAATACCGCCGAGAAGAGTTACGATTATTACCAGAAATTCAACAGCCTGCTGGCCTACATCAACGATCACTATGCCGAACAGCTGACGCTGGAGAATATGGCCGATTACACGGGATTTTCCAAATATCACTTCACCAGGCTGTTCAAACAGCACACGAACTCAACCTTTTACGATTATTTAAGCCGCAAACGGATCCAGGCAGCCCAGACGCTTCTGACGACCGGCGCCTCGATCACGTCTATCGCATTTCAGACGGGATTTAACAACTCGACGTCATTTACACGATGCTTTAAGAAGTATACGAATTACAGCCCCAGCGAATACCGCACGAAATTCATCGAGGACGTGCCGGGGAATGTTCCGGTCTTCTAGAGCGCTTTTATCCCTGGCCATTTCGTCACTGCCTTATCCCTTTACGCCGCCCAGGGCGACGCCGGCAATGATGTATTTTGACAGCAGTAAATACACGATGATCAGCGGAAGCACCGTCAGGGCCAGGCCCAGATAGACAGAGCCGTATTCCGTCTTGTAGATATCGCCCCGGAGAAGGCTTACCATAATCGGCATTGTGTATTTGTCTTTGTTCGTGAGGAGCACCAGCGGTGTGAACAGGTTGTTCCAGCTGGATACAAAGCTGAATATGGCCTGTGTGGCAATCGCCGGTTTCATGATCGGCATGGCGATCTTATTAAAGATATAGAACTCTCCCGCCCCGTCGATCCGGGCCGCCTGTACGATCTCCAGGGACAGCGACGGCAGCATATACTGCCTCATAAAGAACACCATGGCCGGGGAAGCGATCGCGGGCAGAATCAGCATCGACAGCTGATTTGTCATGTGGATCCGGTATACCATCTGGTAAAAACCAATCATCGTCACCTGGGCCGGAATCATCATAACCGCCATGATAAAGCTGAAAAATGGTCTGCGCAGCCGCCAGTCATACACCACCAGCCCGTAGGCAGTCATGGTGGAAAATACACCGCGCAGCCCGTGGAAAATGCCGAGATGATCAGCGAGTTCATAAATCCCACCATCGGGTTGAAGCTCTTGCCCAGCAGAATGGACAGGTTGCGCATCATATAGCCGGAGGGGATCATCGAGATGGCATGCTGCTGGATCTGTGTCGTAGAACGCGTGGCGTTGACGATCATGATCCAGAAAGGAAGGATGCTCAGTATGGCAAGGCAGATGCAGACAACGTAAATGACGATTTTTAATGCGGTCGAAGTACGTTTTTTATATTTCATCAGCTTTTCCTCCCTTCTTTTAACGCTTTTCTGTATTCCCGTTCCTGTCTGCGCATCTGTTTATTCAGAAGCACCTCGTCCTTATCCCGCATCAGGAAAAACAGGACAGCCGAAGCTGCGCAGATGATTACAAACATAATCATGCTGGCCGCGGCGGCGCGGTTGTACATGTAGCTGCCGCTGAACGCCTGATTATAGATGAAGACGCTGGTGGTAAGCGTGGCATTGTCCGGCCCGCCCATTAAAAACAGCTTCGGAATATCGAACATCTGCAGACCGCCGATTAAGCTGGTAACCAGTGTGAACAGCAGAATGGTCTTTAAATTCGGAATGGTAATATAGAAAAATGTCTGAATCCGGTTTGCTCCGTCCACCTCTGCGGATTCAAAAAGCTCCGGATTGATTCCCATGACGCCGGAGATCAGAATAATCATTGTGTAGCCATACCACATCCAGAACTGGATAAATTCCACTGTTCCGCGGGCCACCGACTTGTCAACCAGAAAGTTGATGGGCTCCTTTGAAATTCCCAGGCGCATAAAGATATCGTTGACCGGTCCCATCGGATATCCCAGCAGGGCGTTAAACAGAATGGCGATGGTTGCAGCCGTGATGATATTCGGCATGTAGAACAGCACCTTAAACAGCCCTTCCCCCCTGATGTGATACCGCTTATCGGTAAACCACGCAGTCAGCAGGAGCGCCAGACCAATCTGGGGAACAAAGTTGAACAGCCATATATGGATGGTGTTGCTGAACGCCTTCTTAAATGACGGATTGGAAAGCACTGTTTTAAAGTTCTGAAACGGGTCCTCCAGGAAATTAAAATCCACGGCGCCCATTCCCTTAAAATCCGTAAACCCGATCACCCCGGTAAAGATAATGGGATACAGGGAAAAGATCAGAAATCCAAGTACAAACGGAGCACAGAATATGTAACCCCATTTCGCATATCTCAATCGTTTGCGTTTCATAGTTATAACCTCCCTGTAAAATGGGGGAGGACAGAAACTGCCGTCCTCCCCCTGCTGATGTTCTGTCTCTGGTACTTACTCCACGATGATATCCAGGTTATCGGCTACCTGCTGTTTAAAGTCCGTGATCGCCTGCTCTCTGCTCTTATTACCGGCAGTGTATTCACGCACCTGGCCGCGCCAGTAGTTGTTGATGGTCTCATCGTACTGGGTTAAGTTTGTACCATTGGCGTACTTGTTGGCCGGAACAAAGACCTCAAACATATTCTGACCGCCTAAGAAATCTACGGAACCGTCCGATTTACTCATAACGGTACCGGAAGCAACCGCATCCTTCGTACCTGCGTCATTCATGGTTCCATTTGCCCACATATACTGAAGACTGTCTTCTGCATCGTCCAGAGTGATCCATTCGACGATATCCGCAACCGCGTCTTTTACTTTGGTGTCTTTATTAGCCAGTACCCAGGTGCCGCCCCAGAAGAAGCCGATCGGGGAATCACAGACAGCCCAGTCACCAAATGTTCCTTCGCCAACTGCAGTTCCGCCGCAGTTTGGCGCCATGGTGTAGTTGATCAGCCACGCCGGTCCGAAGAAGCCGAGAATCGGTTTTGCGCCTTCTCCCTTCATATCGGCAAACCATGCATCCTGCCAGTCCTGCGTGTCATTGTGATAGCCGTTGTCCTTTAACTTTTTGGATAAATCCAGGAACGCCTCTCTCTTTGGATCGATGTTTAATTTTCCGTCCACAATCCAGCCTTTGTCCGAGCTGTTTTCCACTGCGTGCCAGATATCTCCGTCGCCGGATACAATGCCGTAGCCCTTGCCCTTTAACTCTTCTGCTGCGTTAAAGAATTGCGTCCAGTCGTTGGTGCCTGCGCCAAGCTTTGCACCAATCTCCTTCGGATCATCGGTTCCCCAGGTGTCCTTGGCGATGGAACGGCGATAGATAAACGCTCCGCCGGTTGCCTGGTAGCCCAGCGCCACCACTTTACCGTCAGGATTCGTTCCGATATCGACTGCATACTGTGCGATCTCAGAGGATTTGATCTTACCATCCGCGTCAATTCCAAGATCTTCATATGGCGCGGCATAGCGGCTGGCGTCACCCTGCGTATATTTCAGAACAAATGCGGCTTCCGCACAGTAGATATCCGGCGCATCACTGCCGCCTGCTGCCAGTGCCTGATCCAGCGCCGGCTGGTACGCGCCATCGGTAGTCGCAATAATTGTTGTTTTAATCTCATAATCAAAATCCGGATGCAGTTCTTTGTACTTTTCAATCATCTTTGGCACTTCGTCGGTAAACGACCAGACATTAATTACCTTGGAACCGGAATCGGAAGAAGCTTCGGTTTTATCCGCAGTTTTATCTGCTGCTTTTTCTGTCTCCGCACTGGCAGCCTTTTCTGTCGCACCACCATCGGAAGCAGGCGCTTTTCCACAGCCCGTTAAGGAAGCCGCGATCATACAGCCGCACAATAACCCAGCGATCATTTTTTTCATTGTAAATCCTCCTTTGATCATGGTTCGCAGGCTCATTCGCTCTAAGCCTGCAACGTTTTTGATGGATTCATTTTACCATATGTAAAAGGGGATTTTCTCTACATATGTTGCTTTTCATGCAACATAAATTGCGATGTGTCTTTGTGTATTATGTTAAATATTTATTTATTTTAATATTTATTTTATGTATTTTTACCCATTTTGCAATATGAGCGCGGGATTAATCCGTGATTATTCTTGTTTTTGTTTATATTTGTCTAATTTTCGGTATGCATGTATAAGCAATATATGAATGGTTAATTAGTCATATAATCAGGTTATTACCATAAACAAAAAAATGCTGCAGGACCGATTCGCAATGATCTATCCTGCAGCATTCCTCTTTCTTCTTTTTTAAACAGTCTGATTCTTTTTCCCCTCCATCGCATGAACCAGCTCCACGACCATTTCATGAGAAGGAACAGGGACTCCGTTTTTGTGACCGGAGCGTACGACCGAACCGCTGATGGCATCTACCTCCGTCTTTTTTCCATTACGAAGATCAGCGTATATGGAGGGATATCCCTGCCTGGCTCCTTCCAACAGACTGCGGAGACCTTCCAGCACCTTCTCCGGTTCAAAGACAATGCCTTCTGCCCGTGCTGTTTCTATCGCCTCCCTTGCCAGCCGTTCTACCAGGCTCCATGCATGGACATTATCCAGTAAATAGCCCTGGGGCACCTGTAAAATTCCGGATACAACACTTACAGAAGTGTTCACAAACAGCTTGTCCCAGATCAGGCGCCGGATATCTTCAGATACACGGGTCTCTATACCGCACGCTGACATCTCTTCCCCCAGTGCATATACCGAAGTATTTCTGCCATGTACGAAGCCAATACAGGTAGCCCCTCCACCTCCGTGGAGAACCGATGTATTTCCTGTTAAAACGCTGTTATGGCGTGTCGTTCCGATGACCACACGTGATTCGTCCACAAATTCTTTCAGCAGTTCCTCATGCCCGCATCCATTCTGAAGTGTCAGAAGAAGCGTATCCGGACCGAACAGACCACGGTTCTGCTCCAGAACCTCTCTGGATACCAGTGATTTAGTAAAAAGAATGACCACATCGGGTGTCTCCCCCAAGTTTTCCCCCGATACAGCCGCCTGCGGAAAGTAATGATTTTCCGCCCCGTCTTTTTCACGAATCAGGACTCCGTTCTTCTTTAAATCATCCATTTTCTCCGCATGATGTCCATAAATACATACTTCGTTTCTCCTGCTGAGCAGACCGCCGAACAACAGCCCCATGGCGCCTGCTCCTAACACAGCTATTTTCATACGGCATCTTCCTGCTGCTTTCCCATAGATTTTGACTTTCGCATACAGACTGTTACTGCATTCTGCACCGCGCTGCGCATCCCCCGCTCTTCCAGTTCCATAACCGCGTCAATCGTCGTTCCTCCCGGACTGCATACCATGTCCTTCAGCTCACCCGGATGCTTTCCCGTCTCCAGAACCATTCTGGCGCTTCCCGCCACCGCCTGGGCACAGAAGGTATAAGCCTGTCCCCGCGGCATACCTCCTGCCACCGCGGCATCCGCCATCGCCTCAATAAAAAGATAGACATAGGCGGGAGATGAGCCTGAAACCGCTGTGACAATATCAAACAGGCTCTCCGCCACCTCCTCCGCACGGCCAAAGCTTCGGAACACCGCCAGCACGTCTTCCATCTGTGTCCGGGATACCAGACCATTTGAACAGACAGCCGCCATCCCCTCTCCCACCATGGCCGGTGTATTTGGCATAACACGAATGACTGGAATGTCACATTTTAAATACTTCATCAGGACAGGGAGGGATAATCCGGCTGCAATTGATACGACCACACTTTCACGGCGGATCGCTTCCCTGATCTCTGCAATTACCGCCGGGCAGACATTCGGCTTTACTGCCAGAATCAGAATGTCTGCGAAGGCTGCCGTTTTACAGTTCTCATCGGTTATTCCAATCCCGTATTTCGCCCTCATAGCTTCCAGGCCCCTATGGTTTTTATCCGACACCAGGATATCTCCGGGTTCTGTAATTCCCGCTTTCAGCATTCCTTCGATGATTGCCCTGCACATATTGCCGCCGCCAATGAATCCAAATTTCCGCTCCATTCGTTCCCAACTCCCTTTCCTATGTACTTTTACTGTTAGTAGGTCATGTTCGGCGCCGTTACTGCAAAATAATTTTCATAGTTTTCATACAGGGTAACGCTCGCTCCCTCGCCCGCAAGATCGGTCAAAATGGTCTGAAGGGCATCGATATCGACCTTTCCATTGGTCTTTCCGTCCAGGTATTCCATGCAGTACTGAACACCGCCTCTTAATGACATATTCGTAACAGACAGCGGCCAGCCGGTAAAGTGACCTGTCATGTTCTTCTCCGCCGCTTTTGCCACGATCTGCTTGTTCAGATAATCGTAATCACCCGCATACTCTTCCGGAATCTCGATTCCCAGAGGATTGGCATAGAATGTCGGGGACGGATCCTTTATAATCAGATAATATCCTTCCTGACGGTCTGCCAGTGTCTTGATAATCGGCTCCGTCTGAGAGAGGTTCGTTCCATAAAATGCGGTCATCTCACCGTACTCATCCAGCTTTTTCGGCACATCCTCCAGAACAAACTGCTGTGTGCCTGTTGTACCTGCATCCGATGTCGGATCCGGTGTCGTTACGTCCACGAAGGTAATTCCCAGTTCTTCGCACTTCGCCTTTAAATTGTCATGATACGCCAGTTTCGTCGCAATCGCCAGATGGCGTGGGAAGGAATAGTGCAGAACCGTTTTCACGCCGAGTTCGTTAAGAATTTCCGCGTCCTGAACACCAGCGGTCGAAAAGTCTGTGTTAAATACAACATCTGCCGCCTGTGCAATCACATCATTATCGTCCATCGGAAGCCCAGCCCAGATAAATATATCATCGCGGACTTCACGGATCTTATCAATCGCTGCCGCGGTTCCGCTTACAGACTGGGTAAAGATAATCGCCTTCATGTCCGGATCAGATGCCAGGGATAATGCGGTGGAAATGGTTGTCTCCATCTCTGTTGCAAAGTTATCCGGGAACGTCACATGGACAACCGTGTCCGGATATTCTGCAACCAGTTCCTCTGCAACCCGGTATTCCTCTTCTGCCTGGGATACGGTTGTGGTCATGATTCCAATCTTATAACCGGCGTTTTCTGCCGCCTCCGCAGTCTTTTCCAGAGTTTCATCCGTTGCCGCCTTCGCGGCCTCTGCCGTAGTTGTCGTCTCTGGTGTTCCGCTGCCTACTGTACTTCCGCATGCAGTCAGCCCCAGGATCATTGAAAGTGCCAGTGCAGTTGATATCACTTTTTTAAACATAATCTTCCTCCTTGATGTTGGTTCTTCTATTATTTTTATTAATTTTCTTCTTTAGCGCGTTTATCTGCAGCCTGCTTCAAACCATACAGCACCAAAGAGATCGTGATAACCGCATAACCTACAAACACGCGGAAATACTCTCCGATCTGTGCGTCGCCAAACAACTGATTCCCTGCGAGCGGCGAGGTAAAGAACAGGATATGAAACAATGCTGCTCCCAGAAACACATGGCCGATGCTGGCCTTTTTAATGGATGCACCGCCAACCAAAAGCGCGGCAATCGCATACTGTCCTACCTGCTCATGGCTGCTGAATGTATTCATGTTGCCCATGTTCTGTAAATAAATCACCTGACCGAGGGCTGCTATAATCGTAGAAAATGTAATGGAAAACAGACGGCAGTGTCCTACATTGATTCCGGAGACAATGGCAACATCCATGTTCTGCCCCGTCGTCCGGATATCCTGACCGATCTTTGTCCTGGATATAAATGCAGTTAGCAGACAGAGCAGAGCAATGATCATTCCCACAACCATGGGAATCTGCGTTGCTGCACACGCCGAATGAAGAGGCGGAATCATCCATACCAGCGCGGCAGATACCGTAAGCACCACCGCTGCCACCGCAGACTTACGGCAGCCTTTTACTGCTTTCAAAAGAGTACCGCCGCATCTCTTTTTCTTTCGCAGTGTCAGGACTGCAAGCACTGCCACTGCCGCAAGCGCCGCGTACACCAGAGACCAATCCAGCGTTATACGCCAGATATGATCCAAATAATTCTTGACATCGTCATGAAATGCAATGGTATTTTTAAGGCCCACTCCGTTGGACAGCATCAGCTCCGCATCCTGAAACGGGATCACACGGCCCAGCAGGATCAAAAAAGTCAGATCAAACAGACCGATTGAAAAATAGCCCAGTATAATCCCCGTAATCATCTCCTGGCCAACAGCCCGGTTCATCAGTTTTCCGACTGCCAGTCCAAACAGGCCGCCCAGAACTATGGCAATCACTGCCGCGAGTAGCATGCCCGGCGCACCGCCGATATTCCAGTGGGTGATCATCACCAGAGCGATCTCCCCCGCCATCGCCCCCACTACTATACTGAAGTTCAGTCCCATTCCGCAGAGGACAGGTAAAATCAGAGATAAAATTAAAACCGCATTCCTCGAAATACGGGCCACTGTCTCTTTCACAATATAGCCGAGAGGCTGGCCGGAGCAGAGAATGCTTCCAATACACAAAATGACGAACAACAGCGTCACAGCATTCCCACTCAATACATTTCGTACTCTTGCTTTCATCAGATTTTCCTCCCATCGATCTTTGTCAATGCGTAAAGGATAACTCCGTTACAGATAATGACTCTCGCAATTTCAGACAGGCTGCTTCCATCGTCGATGAGCTGTGCCGAGACAACCGGTGCTATTGTCAGGATCGCCTGGTAAAGCACAACACCGATGATTACATGCCAGATATTGGCCTTCTTCAGGGTCGCACCTCCGACCAGGATCGCCGCAATTGCCGGAAATGCCATGTTGCGAGGCGCAGTGTACAGCTGGTACATACCGATTCCCTGTGCGTAGATCACAATTCCTATGGCGCCGCAGATTGTGGATAATACGGTACCCATTACCCGCATCCTGTCATTATCGATTCCAATTGACTTTCCAAACATGGGATTCATACCGCTGACCTTCATCATAACTCCGGTTTTGCTCTTCTGAAATGCCCAGAATGCCAGACACCCCAGTCCAAATACAAGGAATAATCCCGTAGGAATCGTGACGTTTCCGATTTTAAACGCCAGCAGATTGTTTAATACTTTATCGTAAAATCCATCCAGGGTAATCGTGCTGCGCACCCCATTTCCCATGGCCCATTTAATTCTCGGATCCGTAAAGAACGGAAACAGCATCCAGCCCATACACATCAGTGAGACAATAGAAAAATTGATATACGTTCCCACCATCATCTCAGAACCGCGCAAACGGTTTAAGAGCAGACCATATAAGAAGCCCACCACCGCTGCAAATACAGACCCCAGTACACAGGCCGCGAGAATACCCTTCATCCCCTGAATTCCCCATTCCACAGAAAGTACACCGGCCAGCTGGCCGCAGAGAATTCCAAGCGGAAGTGCAAAGTTCAAGCCGACACCGCACTCTACCATAGGAAGCATGGCTAAAACAAAGAAGCTGTTAAGCCCGATACGGACCAGCACATCGGAAACGATGGTTCCACTGTCCAGATGCAGTGTAAATGTAAGCAGAACGAGGACGGCCAGAAATACCATGATGATAAATCTGGAAAAACCGATTGCCTGGTACAGACGCTTAATCTGCTGCATGATTCCTCACCTCCTTCTGTACCTTTCTGACTCCGTTTTCTTCCTTTTTGGCTCTGCCCTGTTCCTCCATGGCTTCGGCGGAACTGCTCATAAGCAGGCCAAATTTGTATTCTTCATCGTTGGGCTTTAAGATACCGGCCAGCTTTCCCTCGGTGACAATCGCAATGCGGTCGCAGACGGAACGCAGTTCGGCCAGTTCCGAGGAAGTCATAATGATTGTCATATGGCGCTCCCGGTTTAACTGTACCAGATAATTAAGAATCAGCTTCTTCGCCCCGATGTCAATTCCTCTCGTCGGCTCTGAGATAAAGAGCACCTCCGGGTTCATGGCCAGCGCCTTGGCAATCGATACCTTCTGCTGGTTTCCTCCGCTCAGCCGCTTGCAGGGCTGACTGCTGCTGGTACACCGGATATCGATCTCTTCGATCATCCTTTTTGCATATTCGGCCGCCGCCTTCTTATTATAAAAGCGCATAAAACCGATGTGTCTCAAATACTCCTGATTCACCCGAAGGGCCGCGATTACCGTATTCATCTCTATGGAGGCGTCCAGATTCAAACCGACGCCTCTCCGGTCCTCCGATACAAACATAATCTTTTTCTTAAGGGTTGACAGCGTATCCGCTACAGAAAGAGTCTCTCCGCGGTACAGGACCTCCCCCGACGCGGGATACAGCCCCATGATACCATTGGCAATCCCTACCTTCCCATGGCCCGCCAGACCGCCGATTCCCAGAATTTCCCCTTCCCTCACCTCCAGGTCGATTCCTTTTACCAGCTCACCCGGCATTTCCACATGAAAGTTTTTCATGGACAGAATAACCGGGCTATGTAACTCGGACTCCGGTTTCGGTTCCTTCGTCACCAGCTCCACCTTTCGTCCAATCATCATCTCCGACAGCTGAATCGCCGTCACGCCCTCCATATCGCACTGGCTGACGAGTTCTCCGTTGCGCAGTACGACTGCGGTATCCGCATACTGTATAGCCTCATCCAACC
>ERZ507075.609-NODE-609-length-15407-cov-3.7345_pt1 | contig 15407 bp, 15 predicted proteins | sample MGYA00512863_ERZ507075 | MGnify/ENA metagenome assembly ERZ507075 | reverse complement strand
AGTCATGGAAGAAGTAGGGCTTCACGTAAAAAATATCCGGTATTACAAAAGCCAGCCGTGGGCGTTAAGCGGTTCGCTGCTTGCGGGATTTTTTTGCGAACTGGACGGTGACGATACAATCAGCTTGCAGGAAGATGAGCTGTCTGTCGGGAAATGGGCCCATGCAGATGACCTTGAACTCGAAGATGACGGCATCAGCCTGACAAGAGAAATGATTTTAAAATTTAAAGAAGAACACGCCAAAAGATAAACGGATAACAGACATGCGGCAGAAAATTTACGCATATATTGAAGATGAATTTAGTATATTTCATGATTTCATGTGGAAATGGAGCAGCATGTTAAATTATTTGTGGGCGGCAATGATTGTAATCGGAATTGTATACGGCGCTTTTACCGGCAATATGACAGCTGTATCGGACGGAGCGCTCGATTCGGCAAAAGAAGCGGTTACGTTGTGCATTACCATGCTTGGTGTGATGTCTCTTTGGACGGGGCTTATGGAAATTGCCAATCGCTCAGGACTGATTGATAAATGTACCAAAGCGATTCTGCCATTGATGCAGTGGCTGTTTCCGGGTGTACCAAAAGACCACGATGCGATGCAGCATATTACCACCAATGTCATCGCCAATTTTTTAGGGCTTGGCTGGGCGGCGACACCGGCGGGACTGCGTGCAATGAAAGCACTTTCAGAGTTAAACGTGGAAAACAGCCGCGCCAGCACAGATATGTGTACCTTTCTTGTAATTAATATTTCTTCGATTCAGCTGATTCCGGTCAATATTATTGCATACCGCAGCCAGTACGGCAGTGTGAATCCGACGGCAATTGTAGCACCGGCAATTCTTGCGACCACAGTCAGTACACTGGCTGCGATTGTATTTTGTAAGATGATGGCAGGAAAATCGGCATAACATTTGTAATGACGTCATATATTTATAATAATGTACAAAATGACGGTGGTTTCATGGGATTTATCGTTGCAGTATCCGCATTTATTATTCCACTCATTATTTTTTATGTGGTTGTGGACGGAATCATACATCAGACGGATGTCTATGATGTATTTGTTGAAGGTGCAAAAGACGGCATGAAAACGGTGGTGTCCATTCTTCCGACACTGATTGGACTGATGATGGCAGTTGGAATTTTGCGGGCATCCGGTTTCCTTGCGTGGATTTCCGCAAAGATCGGAATACTGACAGACCCGTTTGGGATTCCTTCACAGATGATTCCTCTGATTATCGTCAGAATGTTCAGTTCTTCGGCGGCAACGGGGTTATCACTGGATTTGTTCCGGGAATATGGAACGGATTCTTACATAGGACTGATTACATCCATTATGATGAGCTGTACAGAAACGATATTTTATACAATGTCGGTCTATTTTCTGGCGGCAAAGGTGCGAAAGACGCGGTGGACGCTTGCAGGAGCACTTGTATCGACAGCAGCGGGAATTGCAGCAAGTGTTTTCCTGGCACGCCTGATGAGTTAAAAATAAAAAATGGAGGATTACAGGAAAATGAAAAAATATCTGGCAGAATTTCTCGGCACATTTATCCTGACATTTATGGTATGCGGGGCAGTCTCATTCACGGGTGGATATGCGGGGTATCTCGGTGTTGTCGGCATTGCGCTGACAGCCGGTTTTACGGTGGCGGTGCTGTTATACGTTTTTGGCACGGTATCGGGAGCACATTGTAATCCGGCAGTATCGGCGGGCATGCTGATTGCCGGAAGGCTCAGTGTCGTGGATTTTATGGGTTATGTGGTATCACAGGTGTTTGGCGCACTTGCAGCGGCATTTGCCCTGTATGGATTGTCAAAGTCATTTGACGCACAGGTAATATCCCAGTATCAGTCCTATGGATATGATTTGGTCGGACTTGGCACAAATGGTTATGCAGATACATCAGCTTTCTTAAAAATTAATGTCTGGGGTGCATTTGTTACGGAGCTGCTCTTGACATTTGTCTTTGTGCTGGCATTTCTCTGTGTGACGGCGAAAACAGCGTACAAAAATGTGGCAGGGCTGGTAGCCGGTATGGCATTTTGCATGGCAGAACTGTTTGGACTGGTACTTACAGGTGCAGGGATCAATCCGGCAAAAAGCTTTGGTACAGCCTTTGTAAAGGCAGTTTTTGGGGATGTAAAGGCTCTTTCACAGGTTTGGGTATTTCTTGTGGCACCGCTTGCGGGGGGCCTGCTTGCGGGACTTTGCAGCCTTTATTTTTACGGAAAGCCAAGAAAAAAGATTTCCCGGAAGGAAACCGATGAAAAAGAAGCGCTGGAGCTTTTGGAAAAAGAAGAAACAACGGAACGGTAATAGGATAAATCAGGACAGATACGGTGTATCTGTCCTTTTTTCATGCAGGGATTTGTTTCTGAGCGAAAACAAATCTCTCTGATGGCAGATGAGAAATCTCCTGTGTCACAAAGTCATTCAGAAATACGGATTAGTGTACAAAATTCCTATGATTATAATATACTCTGAAAATATAAGAATAAGTATTGACAAATAGATTCAAAAGGTGTATTATACGTATACAATACATCATACATCTGCGATATGAACAGCTTGTGCAGATGATTTTTCATATTCTTTTGCTTTTTGCAGAAGATATTTATAACGCTTCTGTTCGGAGTTGACCTGATAGATATAGCAGTCAATCAGATCCGGGTCGGTAGCGTTGTCAAAGTTTGAATAAGCGGCGCTTAAAGCTCTCTTTGTCAGGGCGATTTCCTGCAAGAGGTACTGGTTTTCCTGCGTGACAGGCTTATTATTCTTTTTTAATAATTTCACTAAGAATCCCTCACTTTATAGTTCGTTAATAGAATGATTTGCAAATATAATCGACGACTATATTATATTTTCAGTATAGACAGACAGCCGTCTGAATATACAAAAAAAGGAAAAATTTTTAAGGAGGAACTGGATGGTTTCGTATTTACCGGAAATCCGTGCAGGTATGGCATTGTTACTGGCGTTTTGCGCCATGGTCCAGGATCTGCGGAATTTTAAAATCGGCAACCGGCAGATTTTAGTGGGGTTACTCGGGGCAGCAGGATGTATGGCGTATGAGTGGATGATGGGAGGTGTGTGTGCAGAACAACTGACAGCGGGATTTAGTATATTGGGTGTATTGTATATGGTTTATCTGATTGGAGGTATCGGAGCAGGGGATGTAAAACTCCTTGCCGTGACAGGATTTATATGGGGCAGACCGGTCTGGAAGATTACGGTGCTTGCATTTTTAATCGCATCCGGCATGGGGATTGCAGGGATTTTAAGTGGAAAGCTTAAAAAACGTGAAATGAATGTGATGAATTGTACATCAGTCCGTCTGCATGTTATGCATTTTGGAGCAGCAGTTTTTGCAGCGGAGCTGGTAACGGGGTGGCTTATGTTTTAATAACACAGTTACAAAAAGTAAGAGGGGCACAAGACAGCAGGGAAAAACAGAGGAGTAAAAGGCGGGGTGAGAAAAGACAACGGAGTAAAAAGATAAGGAAGCAGAGAAATAGCGGAAAGGAGAAGGTAGGTGTGCAGGGAAATTGTATTATTTTTGATACGGATGAGCAGTATGGAAAGCGGCTGATGTGTGCCATCAGCAGACACAAAAATCTGCCGTTTGGCGTTCAGTTATTTACCCGTGCAGATGAAATGGAGATTTATCTGGAGCATCATACGGCAGATATGATGGTTGTCAGTGAAACGTGCTGTGAATACGGAGCAGAAAAGCCATGTGAAAAACAAGCAAAAAAAATGCTGGTGCTGAAAGAAGAACAAAAGACAGCAGGGGAAAATAAGTCCGTAAATACCGCAGAAGTGCGGGAAATATACAAATACCAGCCGGCAGATTCAATTTTAAGGGAAATTATCCAGTTTTTGGGCGGAAAAGAACAAAAGCAGGAAGATGTTGAACTGATAGGCGTATATTCTCCGGTCTATGAACCTTTGCGGAGTGCATTTGCACTGAGTCTGACACAGGTAATGGCAGAAAGCGGCAGAACACTGTATTGTAATCTGGAAGCATTTTCAGGGCTTGAAGAAGTGCTTGCCGCACAGGACAGGGAAAACTTATCAGATATGATATATTACTACAGAAACGCGGGTGCAAAAGTGACAGAACAGATGAAACAGATGATTGTGAGTCTGCCGGGTTTTGATTATATTGCGCCGGTGGAATTTGCGCAGGATATCAGCAGTATGCAGACACAGGAACTGACGGAATTTTTCTTGAAAATTGCAAAGGAGTGCGGCTATCAGAAAGTTATTCTGGAAATTTCGTCTGCGGTCGCATCACAGTGGAAAATGATTTTTGCGTGCAGCAGGGTCTATATGCCGGTCCGGCAGGATTATATTTCGGTCAGAAAGGTGCAGGCATTTGAAAAGTATCTGCTGATGGCAGGAATGGAGCATTTGTGGAACCGGATTGAAAAAGTGGAACTGCCGCAGAATAATCTGCAATTTAATGCGGCGTACATTGGAAGCAGGGAGGGAGAAGAAATGAATGGATTTGTTAGGACATTATTTACAGGACAGGCAGCAAAAAATCCGTAAAACAACAGATGGAATCAGAAGTGAAATTTATGAACAGTTAGACTGCGGAGAAGAAATTTCCGATGAACGGCTCGGACAGATAATTGATGAGAAGATCAGACAGAAACAGGATATACAGCTTGCGCTTGAGGAGCGGGAAAGTATCCATCGAGAAATATTTGCCGCAATCCGTGGACTGGATGTATTACAGGAACTTTTGGAAGACGATTCCATTACAGAGATTATGGTCAACGGAACGCAGGATATTTTTCTGGAAAGGTGCGGCAGACTGGAACGGTGCAGTAAGCATTTTGAAAATAAGGCGCGGTTAAGTGATGTGGCACAGCGGATTGCGGCAGTGTCAAATAGACTGGTAAACGAATCTGTTCCGATACTGGACACCCATCTGGAGGACGGTTCAAGAGTGAGTATTGTACTGCCGCCGGTTGCGCTAAACGGGCCGGTCATTACAATTCGTAAATTTTACGACACACCGCTGACCATAGAACGCCTGACCGGTATGGGAGCAATAACCAAAGAGGCGGCACAGTTTTTGGAAAAAGCGGTGCGTGCAGGTTACAATATCTTTATCAGCGGAGGTACAGGGTGTGGAAAAACAACCTTTTTAAACGCACTGTCTAATTTTATTCCCAAAGATGAACGCATTATTACCATAGAAGATTCAGCAGAATTACAGATTAAAAATGCAGCAAATCTTGTGCGGCTGGAAGCAAGAAATGCCAATGTAGAGGGGAAAAACGAAGTGACTATCCGGGATTTGTTAAAGGCAAGCCTGCGTATGCGTCCGGACAGGATTATTGTTGGTGAAATCCGCGGGGCAGAGGCAATTGATATGCTTCAGGCAATGAATACGGGTCATGACGGAAGTCTTTCCACGGGACACAGCAACAGTGCAAAAGATATGATTTCCAGACTGGAAACAATGGTGCTTATGGGAATGGATATGCCGTCGGCAGCCGTTAAACAGCAGATTGCATCAGCAATTGATTTGATTGTACATCTGGGAAGAATGCGCGATAAATCAAGAAAAGTATTGCAGATTGCAGAAGTTTTAAATTTACAGAATGGAGAGATTCCGCTCCGGACAATTTATGAATTTGAGGAGCAGGGGAAAGGAGAAGATGGAAAAGTGGAAGGAAAATTGGTACGAAGGGCGGAAACGCTGGAAAACAATGCCAAAATGGCTGCGGCAGGAATTACCGGATATTAAGAAAAGTACCGCAGCCGCATGGATTTACAGACGTTATGACATTTCTTTAAGGGATTTTTTAAAGATTACCCTGTCTGGCATTGGTTTGTTATTGATAACAGCCGATATCTTTTATCACAATTTACTGGCAGCAGCAGTGCTGTGTCCGTATTTGCATTTCCGTTTAAAAATCAAATCGGAAGAACTGCATAAACAGCGCAGGGAGCGGCTGAAAATGCAGTTTAAGGACGGAATGCAGTCAGTGGCTTTTTCTTTAAATTCAGGGTACTCCATAGAAAATGCGTGGAAAGAAGCAATTGTGGAAATGCGTCTTTTATATGGGGAAAACAGTGAAATCGTTACGGAATTCCAAAGAATTATCAATCGTCTGGAGAGAAATGAAAATATCGAAGATGTTTTAGAAGAATTCGCTAAAAAAAGCGGAGTCGCAGATATTGAGTATTTTGCGGCAGTATTCCGGTATGCCAAACGGTATGGCGGTGATTTAATTGCAATCATCCGTCATACGGCAGAAACCATTCGTGAAAAAAATGAAACCTATCATGAAATACAGACCATCATCAGCGGAAAGAAGATGGAACAGAAGGTTATGAGTGCCGTTCCGTTTTTTCTGCTGGGTTATATGAAACTGACAGCATGGGATTTTATTAGTCCGCTGTACGGAAATCCGATAGGGGTGCTGATGATGAGTATTTCTCTGATGGTATATATAGGAGCGGATTATATTGCAGGAAAAATTGTCGAAATTGAAGTATAAATTTAAGACAGAAGTAAAATCCGGAAAGTCAGGTTATATGCTGTATGCGGCAGTGCTGGCGGGGATACTCTGTATTGCGGTTTTAAAGACAGGCGGAAAAGAGCAGTTGCAGACACAGACAATTGTACGGCCGGATTATACAGACAGTGCAGACAATATCGAACTGGAGGTGCTTGCAGAAGGAGAGGAAAAGCCTTTTTTGGTGGAACTGGAGGTATCACCTAGACAGTATGATGCACAGCAGATAGAAGGTATTTTTGATACTGTGTATGAGCAGATTTTACAGGAAATGGTTTCCGGAAATGAAAGTCTTTCCTGTGTGCGGCAGAATTTAAAACTTGTGACAGAATCACAGGACTATCCGGTAACGGCGGAGTGGTATTCAGAGGATACGGCGGTTATTGATACAGATGGAACCGTGTATAATACAGAATTTGAGCCGGGACAAAAGGAAACAGTCCAGTTAGTTCTGATATTAAAATACGGGGAATACCGGTGTGAATATCCGATAGAGGCAGTTGTATGGGAAGCACAGTATGATACGGCAGAACAAAAGCAGACAGGAATTGTAAATGTACTGACACAGCTTGAAAAGAACTCACAAGAGGAGGTGCTTACACTGCCGGATACCATACATGGCATGAAGGTAACTTATCAGGGCAGTCCGGTACAGAAATCCGGCATTTTAGGATTATGCGGACTGCTGCTTGTACCGCTGTTATTAAGCTTTCGTAAAAAAGAACAAAAGATGCAGGCGGAAAAGAGAAGAAAGGAGCAGCTTACGTATGACTATGCCGAAGTGATTTCAAAGCTGGTGCTGCTTGCAGGAGCGGGAATGACGATTCGCAGGGCATGGGAAAAAATTGCCGGTGATTATCAGCAAAAACCATGCGGCGGAAAACGGTATGTTTATGAAGAAATGGTAAGAACCTGTGCAGAGATGAATACGGGAGTCCCGGAACGAAGCGCATATGAGCGGTTTGCAAGGAGGTGTGATACAAAAGAATACTTAAAACTGGCATCGCTTTTGTCCCAGAATGTAAAAAAAGGAACGACAGATATTTTAAAGCTTTTAGAGCAGGAGTCGCAGTCGGCATTTGAGCAGCACAAAAATCTGGCAAAGAAAAAAGGTGAAGAAGCAGGGACAAAACTCCTGTTTCCAATGATTCTTATGCTGATGACAGTAATGGCGATGCTGATGTTTCCGGCAATAGTGTCTTTTCAGACATTTTAAAATAAACATAGGCCAAACGGCGGAAAGGAGCAGTTATGAAACGGGGATTTAAAACATTTTTAAAAGAGGAAGATGGTATGGGAGTAGTAGAAATCATACTCATTATCGTAGTACTGGTGAGCCTTGTGGCGATTTTTAAGAAAGAGATTACAAGCGTTGTAAACACAATCTTAAAAAAGATATCATCGCAGGCAAAGGTAATTTAAATAGGAGTGCAGACCGGATGAACAAAAAAGTAAAAGCACAGATTACAGTTTATGCGGCACTTTCAGTTTTTCTTGTCATAACACTTATTTGCACCTGTATCCGGTCGGCGGCAGTGTCTGCCGGCCGGGTAAGAGTGGAAATGGCATCAGTGCTTTCCATGGAAGCTGTATTTGCAGGGTATTCCAGTGAATTACTGGAAGAATTTGATATCTTTGCCCTGCAGGAAAGTGAACAGTTACAAAGTGTATTTTTACAATATTTAAAGAAAAATACACAGACCGCAGCCGGACAGGAAAATGTACAGCCGGGCAGCCGGACACGTGTGACTGCGGGCAGTCTGGATTCATTTACTTATATGACGGATGACGGCGGGGAATGTATCAATCAGGAAATTCTGTCTTACATGAAGTATGGTGTATACAATATACCGCAGGAAAAAATTTTACAGCAGCAGGAGCTGGAAAAGCAGAAGAAGCAGTCGGAAGCCCTTAATGAAATAACACAGGAAATCGGAAAATGTGAGGAAACATTTTGTGAACAAGAGGAAGCGGTGCTGGGGATAATAGAACGGACCGGACAAATTTCTGTGGATAACGCACTGCAGTATGTGTCGGATGTAAAAGAGGATATCGATCTATATGAGGAAGTATCAGACGAGGAAGAACCACAGGATGTACAGGATTTTTATAAAAGAAACCGGACCGCATTAAATAACGAACTGGAAGAAATACAGGAAAAAATACAGGCGGCACTGGAACAGACAGAAGTGTATGAAAACCAGCGGGAAAAGGTACAAAAGCAGGCAGAATTTTGTAAAAGTAAGGCAGAGCAAAAAAAAGAACAGTTCAGTGATGATTTATATAATGGGCTGATGCAGGACATAGATTCTTTTATCAGGAATGATGACAGGAACGGGCAGTGTGATATAGAAGCAGTTAAAAATGCACTCTATGCAGACAAAGAGGGGATAGAGACAGTCAGAGAGCAGATGTATGGCCTGCCAAAAGAACTTACACAGGAAAACAGTATGCAGGCAGAGGAGGTGCTTTACAATCTGGAAGAATGTCTGCCGGATTTGAATGGAGAAGAACTGGTTTCACAGTATTCAGCAATCAATGTGCCGCAGAATGCAGAAGGATTAAAAAGTGTGCGGAATGTATTCAAGCAGTTAAAGAGCACAATGGTGGAACGGATAACGGGTCAGCAGGTTTCGGATAAAGAAATCACTTATGAAAATCTTGCAGATACATTATATCAGCGCGGGGCGCAGAAAAAATCAGAAAGTATCTCCAATAAGGTTTTATACAACGAATATCTGTTTATGGAATTTGCATCGTATACAGACTATCTCAAAGAAGATAAAACACTTGAAACACAAACGCAGAAGCAGCTTGATTATATGCTTGAGTATATTTTATACGGAAAAACCTCTGATAAGGAAAACTTACAGCAGGGAATGACAGAACTGTCCCTGATGCGTGAAGGCGTGAATATGGCATATCTGCTTACCGATTCAGAAAAAAAGGCAGAAGCTTATGCAGTTGCTACGTCGCTGGTTGGATTTACAGGAAATATGGCGGCAGTAAAAGCGGCGCAGTATGTCATTTTAGGTGTATGGGCATATGGGGAGAGTATTGTGGAATTAAAACAGCTGTACCGGGGCGGCAGCATTGAACCGGTGAAGACAAGACAAAACTGGAAGCTGTCCTTACAGGAACTGCTGTCTATGGATTTGAACCAGGAATACAGTGATGAGAAAGGGCTGTCATATGAAGAATATTTAAAAATGCTGGTTTTACTGCAAAATGAACAAAAAAAATATTACCGGACAATGTCAGCCATGGAAATCAGAATGATAGAACTGGGAAATACGGACTTTCGCCTGAAAAACTATATTTACGGTGCACAAAGCAGGGCGGCTTTTAAAATCGGAACAATACCGCACAGCTATGAAAAAACGTGCAGTTATCATTACGGTTAAAATATGGGAATTTAAAATCCGGAAAAAACACACAGGCAGGAGGTGGTAGACATGCCCTTTTATTACCGTACATCAATTTAAGAAAAATAAAAAAGAAAAGGATAAACGGATAGTCCTGACTGTATTTGCGCCAAAACGGAGTAAAAGGGTGTTTTTACCGGCTTCTGCAACAGTGGAAGCGTCACTTGTTATTCCACTCTATATCTATGCGGTGCTGGCAGTTGCTTATGTTATTCAGATTATAGGAATTAAAAGCACAATGTATAAGGCAATGTATAATAGTACAAGACAGCTTGCAGCATACGCTTATGCAGTAGAAAGGACAGAGCGTTTTTCCGGTGCAGCAGCTAAAAAAGCAGTGACTTCGGCGCTTGCAAAGCAGTATTTATTAAGCAGTCTGCCCGGAGAGTATATAAGTCAGAACAGAATCAGCCGGGGACAGTCCGGCATACGGGTTTGTGCAGGATTCTCGGAAGAATTGAATAATGAAATCAGCATAAAAGTGTCATATCAGTTAAATAATCCGTTTGATGTGTTTGGCATTGGAACGGTAGACATTACCCAGCAGTGTTCAAGTGCAGCGTGGCTGGGGCAGACATCAGGAGAAGATTTTGCGGATACAGACAGCAGTAAAGAGCGGGTGTATATTACGGCGCAGGGAACCGTTTATCACAAGAGCCGTCAGTGTACATACCTGAATCCGTCCATACGGCAGATTACACAGGAACAGCTGGATACAGCGCGTAACAGTTCCGGGGCAAAGTATTATCTGTGTGAACGGTGTGGAAAAAGAAGCGGCAGCGGTATTTATATTACAGATTATGGAGAAAAGTACCATTATGATAAAAACTGCAGTGGCTTAAAAAGAAGCATTTTTTCCGTACCACTGTCAGAAGTGCAGGATAAAGGCGCCTGCTCAAAGTGTGCGGGATATAATTCCGGATAAAGGGAAAATCGGAAAGAAATACAGGATGAAGGAGGGAGAAGTGGTAAATGACAGGTGTAATTATGGCAGTGCTCGGACTGCTGGCAGCAGAGGATTTAAAATATAAGGCAGTAACGGTGTGGAAGCTGGTGCTGTTTGGACTGGTGTGTACCATACAGGCAGTCCGGACCGGCATTTTAAGACAGTCGATAGAAGCAGATACATTTCTGGGTGTGTTGTTTGGTGTTATAATACTGCTTATTTGTGTATGGACAAAACAGCTGGGAGCAGCGGACGGTATTATTATATTGTTTTTGGGGCTTGTGGGCGGAATTGTCCGTATACTGGGCATATTTCTTGCGGCTTTACTGCTGATGGGGCTTTGCGGGCTGATTCTGATGATGACTGGAAGAGTGGACAAAAAGACGTCAATGCCGGTCATTCCGTTTGTCTTTCTGGCAGTAGTCTGGAGGGGATTGTAATGCAAAGCAGCGTAGCGCTAAAGAAGCAGTTTAAAAGGCCGGGGGCAAGGGTGCGGGCATCTTTTACACTTGAAAATGTATTTTTAATTCCGTTATTTACAATGATAATTATCATTCTAATGGGAGCAGGGCTGTATCTGCATGACAATATAATCATAAAAAATGCACTCATTCAGGGAACGGTTATTTTAGAGAAAAATATTTTAAAAGAAGCAGGGGAAGAACAGACGGGAAAGCAGCTTTGCGGACAGATGCAGTCCTATATTTTAGAAAAAGCAGTCATGCTTGAAAATGTCAATATATTCTTTCATGTAACGGGAGAAGAAATTGAGGCGGAGTGCAGTGCGCGGTTTCAGCTGACATTTGTGCCGGGACTGGGAAAAAATATTTGTAGAAAGGAAAAGCTGAAAAGAAGTTATCCACCGGATGATATCCGCAGACTGCGGGCAGTAAAAAAGATGCTGGGGGATTCATAGGCGGGGAAATGAATATGGATAAAATCGGATATGAATATGAAAATAATACAAGTTATCTTACAATACAGGCGATGGAAAATCAAAAAACGGGGTATCAGATTAAAATGCTGTTGAATAACGATATTCCGGGGCTGTTAGATATCAGTATGAGAAGTATGAATAACCAGACTTATTATTATTATGATGTCACGTTCAAAAAGCCGCTTTCAAAGCTATATGAGTTTGGAAAGATGACATGGGAAGATGTTGTGTGTATTTGTAAAAGTATTGATACGCTTACAAAAGCGGTGGATATGTATCTTTTGGATATCAGCTGTGTTTTGATTCTGCCGGAGTATATGTATCTGAATGTATCGGATAAAGAGATAAGGTATGTATACTGCCCGGATGCCAACAGGGAATTCCAGACGATGTTAAAAGGATTATTTGAATTTATCCTGGAGCATTATCAGCATGGAACAGATTGTAAGAATCAGATGAGAGTTTATGAAATCTATCAGAAAATTATAGACGGTAATTATAAAATACACTGTCTGGAGCAGCTTACAAAAGAAAGCAGTCATTCACCGGAAAAAGAAAAGACAATTGAATTTCCGCATATACAGCAGGATGAACCGGTAGTAATTGAAGAGGTTGCACCGGAGCGTGTAGTGACAGAAGAAGAAAAGCAGCCGGTTCACAAGATATGGGGAATAGAAGTGGGTATAGGTATCTGTGCAGTACTGACGGTTTATGCGGCAGCAGTGCTGTTGTTTCCGGAAATGGCAGTTATTGATATGAGCGTATATTTTTGTGTCTTTTTAATTCTGGCAGGTTGTGCGGGAGGTGTTTTCCTGCAGAAAAAAAGAAAAAAATTAAAAGAAATGGGAGAACTTACGCAGCTTACACAGGAAAAGAAATATTCATTTGTTCCTGAGGAGGAAGAAGAGCCGAAAAATAATGAAAAAGGGCAGAAACCGTATGAACCTCCAAAAGAAGCAGCGGGAAGCAATACGATACTGCTTTCCGATTATCTGCAGAAAAAGAAAGATCTGAATCTTACACTGGTGCTTCAAAACGGACAGGAACTGGAAAGCTATTATGAAGAACGCCTTTTGCCGGATACATTTCCGTGTGCAATCGGAAATATGGCGGCATATTGCAGTATAGTGATTCATAGTGAATTAATCAGCAGGCTTCATGCGTGTATTTACAGAGAAGACGGTGCTTTTTATCTGGAAGATATGAACTCTACAAACGGCACATTTTTAAACGGCAGACGGCTTTTGCCAAAGGAACGGCAGCTTTTATCTGACGGAGATATGGTAGGTTTTGCAAACCTCCTGTACAAGGTTGAAAAAAGCTAGTATTTATGCTATATTCTCCATAGTTGTGCTGCATTTAAAAGCAGTAACTTGATGTTGGCTATATTGTTTTTGGGCGAAAGCAGATAGCCCTGATGGCAGATGAAAAACGGGCGGAGTTTTTTCATGGATGCATTGTGACAGGTTCGCTCAGGAATGGAGAATTTGATGAAAGTTAATATTTATTATGGCGGCAGGGGTATGGTAGATGACCCTACAATTTTTGTAATGGGTAAAATCCAGGAAGTATTAGAAGAACTCAATGTAAATGTTACAAGATACAATCTCTACGAGATGAAAAATACAATTACGACATTGTCACAGACAGTCACGGAAGCAGATGCAGTCGTACTGGCAACAACAGTTGAATGGCTTGGAATGGGGGGCTTTATGCAGAGTTTTCTGGATTCCTGCTGGCTGTATGGGGATAAGGACCAGATTGGAAAGGTCTACATGTTCCCGGTTGTTATGGCAAAGACATATGGCGAACGTGAGGTTTCGCTTGCTCTTGCAAATTCGTGGGAAATTATCGGCGGACGGGTAGCACCGGCGCTGAATGCCTATGTAGATGATACGACGGAATTTGAATTTAATTCAGATTATGTGGGGATTATCGAAAATTATGCGGAAACAATCTACAGAACAGTTTCACAGAAAAGAAAAGGACTGCCGACAAGCAGCCAGGCAATTAAAAATAATGTTATTAAAGATACGATTAATTTTACACCACAGGAAAGTGAACAGCTGTCAAAGTATGCATCAGATGATGAATTTGTACAGACACAGAAAAAAGATATTGAATCACTTGCAAGCATATACAAAGAACTGCTGACCGATGGGAAAAACGGCGGGGATCATTATTATATTGATTCTTTTATGCAGCATGTTAATCCGCAGTGCCGTGTTAACAGTTCGTATATGCTGACAATTACAGATAAGAACAAGAATATTCTGATTGATGCGTCAGGCGGACGGGTCAATGTATCATTTGGTGAAAATCCGGCAGCAGATGTAATCTGCAGAATGGATAAAGATACTTTTGATAAATTGATTGACGGAAGAAGTTCATTCCACAAAGCCTTTATGACAGGTGAGATGACAGCAAGAGGTAATTTAAAAACACTTCGTATGTTAGATGAATTATTTACTTTTACCGCCTAGACCCAAACTTGTGTTTAAATGGTATTACGCATATCATCCATTGCAAGAATCGGAAAAGTGATGCCGGCAGTTGTAAAGCCGTTCCGGCTGTAAAGTTCAAATCCTGCGTGATGTGTGTGGCAGACCTGGGCTACAATGGACAGACCAAGACCGGCGTGATTTTCTTTTGTGCTGAAAAATGGAGTGCTAAGCTGTGCGGTCAGCGGTGCATCAGCATCAATCAGCGGATTGGTCTGCATTTCACTTGGATTAATTTCAGAAAGACTGCCCTTTCCGGTGACAGATACTGTCACCGTATGACCACAGGCATTGACATGGGAATGAATCTGTATACTGCCGCAGGAATTGTCTGCTTCGGCGGCATTGGAAAGCAGTTCCAAAAATGCGGACAACAGTCGTTTGGAATCGGCACAGATAAAGATATTGCGTGTATCCGTATCAAACTGAAAGGCATTTGCGCGGTTTGGGAATTGTTCATCAAAGACATCAGGTAGTGAATAAAGAAATTCCGTAAGATTTAATTTTGCAGGAACATATTTAAAACTATAACGGTACAGACCGGTGCGTTCCATATAAGAAATGATGTGGTTTACAGCATCGCCCAGTTCTGCCCAGAACGGAAAGTCTTTGATTTCCGGGTGTTTTTTGGAAATCAGCTGATAGGAACTCCTGATAAACGAGAGCTGGTTATTGATTTCGTGAGAAGCAAAGGAAAGTTCACTGTGGCACTGTTCTGAGAGATGATTGATAAAATCAAAGGTTTCAGGCTGTGTTTTTTCTAATGTGTCCATGTAAAAAGAATCTTCTTTGTTCATATTATTACTTTTCTCCTTGTTTTGCAGGTGCTTTTGGGAAATAATTTCAGGTTTATCGGCGTTTGGTGTAAAAATACATTGCGATAAATACTGGTTTACGTTATCATAGTAAAGTATATACTTGTTGAAGAATCCTGTAAACAAAAGGATTTCGACAAAAAGTTACAAATTTTATGGAGGTAAGGACGATGAAAAAAGACGATTGCATATTTTGTAAGTTAAGCAATGGGGTTATTCCAACCAATGCAT
>ERZ507075.602-NODE-602-length-15709-cov-7.40418_pt1 | contig 15709 bp, 30 predicted proteins | sample MGYA00512863_ERZ507075 | MGnify/ENA metagenome assembly ERZ507075 | reverse complement strand
GGGTTCGAGTCCCACCAGCCGCATACTTTTCTTGAATATGCAGGAATGTTGCAAATTCAAGGTTTCCCCGTAAATGTTGAGAAATCAGCAATTACGGGGATTTTTATTTTTATGTTACAGTGAATAAAATACACCATAAAATAAAATTTTTACCCTAAAAGAAAGCTGATGCAACTTTCCATGCAACTTTTTTACATGATGAAAGTGTCAGAAAAGTATTGATTTATCTGGCTTGCAACGGCTTTCTTTTTTTCTTGCATGGTGTGTTGGTAAACCCTTTGCAACATATTTGTTGTTTCATGCCCCATCATTTCCATAGCGTATTTGTCTGGTACATTGTTTGCCAGCATCACCGATGCGAAATAGTGCCGCAGGGCATGGAATGTACATTTTGGAATTCCTGCCTGTTTGACCATGGTTTCAAAGTTATCGGAGATTTGATTTGGCGTCAAATGAACCAGCTTATCGTTTGGTAATTTTCCGGAAATAGCTTTTTGCAAATCTTCCTCAAGAAAAGGAGGGATCACCATTTCCCGCCTGCCTGCTTTTGTTTTGGGTTCTTTTTCAATCCATGTTTTGTCATTGGCAAGAACCACAGAACGGCGGACGTGGAGTCGTCCGTTAGAAAGGTTGACATCGTTTACATGGATGCCGCAAATTTCGCCCCTGCGAAGCCCCAGAAACGCCGCAAGCTTTACGGCAAGTATTTGGTCGAATGGAGCGGAAAGACGTAACAGACGGCTGATATCGTCCGCAGATGGGATGACAATTTCCTTCTTTCTGTAATCAGGGTAAGAAAAATGCGTCCGAAACTCTGGTGCGAACATTTGCAGAGAGGCTGTCAAAAGACCATAGATATTCCGGATATACTTTGGAGCATGATGTGCAGCCTCCTGGTTAATCTCTGACTGAATTAGTTCATTGGTCAGTTTATTCAGACGAATATGTCCAATGAGTGGAAATTTTGTCTTTTGGATCAACTCATAGCTGCGGATCGTAGAAGGGGAGAGGATATTGGTTTTAAGCGCAATATACTTTGCCACTGCTTCTGAAACCGTCAGATCGTTTGGCAGCTTCTCATGTTTTCTGTTTACTTCAAATTCTTTTGCCAGGCGTTCACAGTCTTTTTTCTTATCGGCAGTGAAGCGCTGGTAGATGCGTTTGGGTTTTCCGTTTTTTGTGATGGTATGGCTGTAGACCAGTATGGTCCAGGTACCATTTTTGTTGCGTTTGGCTTCTGCCATAAAATGACCTCCTTTTTATTTTTTTGGCATAGAAATAAAAGGCGGTCTGTGGTATAATATATGTGCGTTTGGTGGTTCCACAGTGACCGCCTTTTGAAATCCTCTTTCCTGTTGGCGCAGGAAGGGGGATTTTTTTTGTTTTATATGAATGAACAAAACTGTAAAACCCTAACTTTGGCACTTGATAAGAAGTGCTTCCTGAAGAACTTGTGAGAAGTTTATATTTTTTGCCATAGCTTCCTCATTGAGCCACTGTGGAATCGTCAATGTTTTCTTTACGGATTTTGAATTATGTTTTTTCTGATATTCGAGCATATCAAATTCGATGATTACAATAAATTCATTTTCATTCAGTTTGATTTTATTGGGTGCAGAAGGTGAGGGAATGGTGCGTTTTTCGCTCTCTAAAAAATCAATTGCCAAACCTAATGCGTCAAAAGCCATTTCATAAGCCTCTTCGATTGTTTCACCCTGTGTAAAGCAGCCGTTCATATCGGGGAAAGCAACAGAATAACCACCATCATCTTCGGGAGTAAAGACTGCGGGATAAAATAATTTTTTTAACATAATCAACACTCCTTTATATTGAAAATTGGCGAGGGCTTTTTTATTTAAGCCCCGCCTGCTTTAAGATGTTTTGTTCAGTACCTTTTTTCAGGTCTTTACAATGGAATGGTACGATTGCTATTTTACCAGTTTCCTTGTTTTCAAATACTTTATGTGAGCCGTTTTGTCTCATTTCCACAAAACCGTTTGCTTTTAGTAGCTTCACCATTTCTTTTGGCGTCATTGGCATTTCGCTTTGTACCTCCTTCCTGATTACATCTTAATTATAACACGTGCCAACACGTGCGTCAATAGAAATATGTGTGAATACGTATTTATTTTGCAGTTTTCAATGATCTTCCTTGTGGTATTGGCAGTACTGCAGGGGGAGTTTTTATTGTCCTAAAAACTTTTTCTCAACTCCATCAGTCTTCCTCTGATGTGAATGTTTTCCATTTCTTTCCCTACAAAAACCATGGTTTCACATGTTGGATTCTCTGGTTGTAAAATGATAGCATTTTTTTGCTTTTTCACTCTTTTCAACGTAGCATCATCTCCATTGACTGCTACAACAGCGATATCCCCATTATCTACATCATTTTGCTGTCGGATCAGGAGCAAATCACCGTCGTGAATTCCAGCGTTTATCATACTATCTCCTTTCGCTCTGAGCCAGAAATACACTTCGCCGGTTTGAATATCAGCTTCAGGTGTAGGGATAAAAGCTTCTATATTATCTTCAGCAAATAACGGTGTACCACAATTTACGGAGCCAATCAGCGGAATGGGAGTGGTCGCTTCTGGAATATAAGGCATTGCTCCAAATGGAAACTCCATTTTATCTTCAACCAGATTAGATTTTTTAATCCCAAAATAATCGGCTAATTTCTGTATTGTATCCATTCTGGGCATTTTCGTTCCATTACACCATGTCGATATAGTAGACTTATTGATTCCCAAATCCTCGATAATATCAGTTTGAGTTTTGTTGTTTTTACTCATGTAATAATTGAGGTTTTTAGAAAATATTGATTTTTGCAATTCATCTGACATATGATCACCTCAATATCATTCTACATTATAGGTAGAAAATAGTCAACAAAAAATTAAATAAATTCTACTTTTAGTATTGACATATTACTCTACTTATAGTAGAATAAACATCGTAAGGATTATATGAAAGGAGGAAACAAAATGCCAAGTATTTCATTAGCTGCTGCAAGAGTAAATGCCAACATGACACAGGAAGAAGTTGCTAGGGCTTTGAATGTCAGCAAAAACACAATTATCAACTGGGAAAAGGGGAGAATTTCCCCGAAGTATAGCCAAATGGTAGAGCTTTGTAAATTATATCAAATGCCCATGGACTATATTTTTTTGCCAGATACTCTACCAAAAGTAGAATAATTTTAGCGGAAGAATCGAGGTGATAAGGGTGTTATGGAATATAGAGGTTGCAAGAGAAAAAAGCGGTATGTCAAAAAAGGAACTATCTAATTTTCTTGGAATTTCCTTAAAAACCTATTACAACTGGTTAAACGGAACCAATCCGATTCCACATACGGCTCTTGTAAAAATGAAAGAGAAATTTAATGTTAGTATGGAGTTTCTTGTTGAAGAAACAAAAAATGCGGTTATCACAGAAAAGAGTGAAAAACCGCAAAATAAAGTAGATTCTGATAAAGAACGTTCAATTAACAAAATGATGGAAGAATTGATTTTTTACCAAAATAATTAAATATCAATTCCCTTAGATTGCAAGGTAGATGTGAGTTCTTTGTGATAATTGCTAAGAAGAATTTTTGAATATTCACAAATAAAGGCAACAGTAGCATCATTGTTCACTTTTTCTGAAAATTCTTTTGTTTGCACAAAGCTAAGCATTTCTTTCATGGATCTATCAATGAGGTTATTAAAATCCATATATGAACCCTCCTTTTTACAAGATATTGTTTTGAAATAGGTTGAGATATGTATATATTGTAACATTTTTCAAATGAAAAAACAAGAATTTTACAAAAATTAGTAGATAGTATTAAGAGGTGATAAAATTGGAAATTTCATACGAAGAATACAGAGACCTGAAAAGGCGGATTGAGGAACTTGAGAGAGAACAAGCCAAAACAAAGGTTTTGCCAATGAAAAGATGGGCGTATCAAGTCAATGAACTTCCTATTGATACGATAAGATTATCTGAAAACATTGGCAGTATTCCATTTTTCAGATATTCTCAGGAGGCTAGAGAAACTTGGGAGGTTTTTGTGAAACTTGCAAAACATGTCCATACAAGGGTAACTCCATACGAAGAATCCACAATTCATAGTTGGACAAGAAAAACGTGCGATAAAATCCCAAGAAAATGTGAAGACCTGACTTATGAAGAACAGAAACTTTCCATCGAAATGCTGAATGAGCTGATCCCGATTTACAACAAGTATTTCAAATTAGCTCATCCCGAAATCTGTATCATTTATCGGGATGAAAAGAGACAGTTCGTTTCTGTTGAAGATGTATGAACAAAACTAGGAGTGATGCCAATGCTTGTCAATATTGAGGCAGAAAGAGTCAGACAGCAAATGACTAAAGAAATGTTTGCAAAAGAAATGGGGATTACTTTGAAGACATATTATAACTGGATCAATGGTGTAACGGATTATTCCAATCGATGACCACGGTATGTTTTGCGATAGTAAGGATACCGCAAGGTTAGATAGTAGATTTGTAGCAAAAGCGTTTGAAAAGAGACACGACAATATCCTGAGAGATATCGAACAGTTGGATTGTTCGGATGAGTTCCGACTCCTCAACTTTGAGGAGTCCTATTACAAGAACGAGCAGGGAAAGAAACAGAAGTGTTTCGTTATGACTAGAGACGGATTTGTTTTTCTGGCTATGGGTTACAGAGGAAAGAAAGCGGCTCGATTCAAAGAAGAATACATAAAACGTTTCAATCAGATGGAGCAATTTATCAGAACTCTGGTAAGCGCAAGAAAAGAATTCCCTCTGCTTACTGAGAACGTAAAACTTCTGCACGACAATCCGAAACCATATCACTTTAGCAATGAGTGTGACATGCTCAATAGAATTGTGCTTGGCATGAGTGCAAAGCAGTTTCGCGAAAAGCACGGTTTACAGAAAGGGACAAGCATTAGACCCTATCTGACAGATGAACAGATTCATTGGCTGGATATTCTTCAGAGGGTTGATGTGGGCCTATTGGTATCCGTTCCAACTCTTGAGAAAAGAAAACGCTATCTGGAATGGTACAAGATGAAAATCGAAGAACAGGAAAACAGAAAGATCGGGTGATGATATATGGCTGAACTTATGGTTGCGTCCGGTGTGGCAGCATTATTCTGGGGAATAGCCATAGGATTTGTTCTGACGATTGTATTGGATAATAAGAAGAATGGAAAGAAGTAAACCAAAAGCCGACAAGCTGAAAATCCTTGCGGATTACTTCGGCGTGAGTATTGAGTATTTCTTGTAAGGACAAGGAGGAAAGCAAATGAATGAATTACAGATTTTTGAAAATGCAGACTTTGGCTCTGTGAGAACACTGATGATAAACGATGCCCCATATTTTGTGGGTAAAGATGTAGCAGAGATTCTTGGCTATGCGAATCCAAGAAAAGCAATTAGCGATCATGTGGATGAGGGAGATAAGGGGGTAACGAAATGTGACACCCTTGGTGGAATCCAAGATTTAACGGTTATCAACGAGTCTGGTCTTTACAGTCTTATCCTCTCAAGCAAGATGCCAAATGCCAAAAAATTTAAGCATTGGGTAACAGCCGAGGTACTTCCTTCCATCAGAAAGACAGGTGGATATATCGTAGGACAGGAACAACTTACAGATGCTGAATTGATGGCAAAGGCTCTGATGGTGGCTCAAAAAACTATTGAGGCCAGAACGGAAGAAGTCAAATCCCTCAAGATGCTAAATGCAGTCCAGCAGCAACAGATTGCAGAGTTGAATCCAAAGGCAACGTATTATGATTTAGTACTGCAGTGTCCTGATTTGATTTCTGTAACGGAAATTGCGAAAGATTATGGTAAGAGTGCAAAGTGGTTAAATAAGATCTTATCCGAAAATAAGGTTCAGTATAAACAGCGTGGTGTATGGCTGCTGTATCAGAAATATGCTGAAAAAGGTTATACAAGCACAAAGAAAGAGCCTTTCATTGACGCAAAGGGTATCCAGCATACCAAACCACATACCTACTGGACTCAGAAGGGGAGACTATTTCTCTATGAATTCCTAAAAGGACTTGGGTATCTGCCAATTGTGGAATGGTGAGGTGATAAAACAAATGGACGAAAAAAAATAATCGCCACAATCCTAGCTTTAGAAGAAGTGGTGAATAAGGCAGAAGAACTGCAGGCTATTGCTGCATTACAATACGATTCTTTCGTAGAAGGTAGATGCTTTTCTGAAGATAGCAGTGTTTACAAAACTACTACTTGTATCATTGAAAGAGAAGCAAGAGAAGTTCATGAAATGTTACAGGAAAAATTTAATCAGTTGTATGGCTTAGTAAAAGCAGAAAAACAGCCTGAGCAAGTTTAAGAAAGGAGGGCTGGTTATGCCTAAATTAAGAGAAAGTCCACAACAGGTATTTTACAGTGGATTGACAAAGAAAATCAAAACCCAAATGATTCAGCAGGGTTATGACAGAAAATCTCTGGCAGACAGAGCTTGTTTAAAATACGTTACCCTATGCAAACGGCTTCGGGAACCAGATACATGGATTTTGAGCGAACTGCTTGCAGTTATGCAGGTTTTAAAAATGGATTTTGGTGAGCTGTATGAAAAAGGGGCATAGATATGTAGTCTGCGGAGACTGCGGTGAAATCTGGAACATTGCCAAAGAGCAGGACACCAGACACGGCTATCTTTGCCCGCAATGTACATACAAGCGTCGCATGGAGAGGAGGAAAAAGCATGATAGAAAAATACATAATCGTTCTGTTGATTGTGATCGGGTTTGAAGCGTTGCTTTTGTGCATTGCTTGGGAGGAAATCAAAGCCCTGCAACAGGACAAGCGTGACTGGAAAAACCGCTATTACGCAGCGGCACAGATCAGGTCTAGAGGTGGTGTCGGTGAAAAATGAAACCAGTATGTGACTATGATTGCTTTCACTGCCCGTATGAGGACTGCATCAATGATGAAATGAGGCTCGAAGATTATCAGGAAGGAAAGGAGCTAGAGTTAATTTCTGGGGCGAAGGAATACAACACTTCGGAATCCCATAGAGCCGCTCAGAAGAAATACTACGAGGAAAACAAAGAAAAGGTAGCTGCTTACAGTAAGAAGTACTACGAGGAAAACAAAGAAAAATGGAAGGAGTATAACCAAAAATCTAGACAGAAAAAATCCTCCCTTGCGTTGGCGCGCAGTGTGGGAGGAAAAGAAAAATAAAAATCACTATTATCGTATCAGAAAACAGGAGGAATTGCAATATGAATAAATTTATTGATTTTACACCAGAGACAGCAGGTGAAGAACATGCCATGTTGGTAGGTCGTTTGGAAGCCTTTGCTGCCTATGTGGTACAGGAGGAATACAGCATCAGCAAGGAAATGTGTGCATCTATTCTGGGGTTTGAATTGCCAGAAGAACAGATTGTAAAATTAGAATCCGATGACAAAGATGAGAATTGGTTTGATGAGAATCAGGATGGTGATCTTGCATGAAAAATGAAGTAAGTGGGCATTGGAAAAAACTTGTTTCAGATCCGAAATATTTGGGTGCTGCCGATTTGGAAGGTATGCCTGAGATTGCTGGAACTATTGCTGCTACAGCAAAAGAAATGGTACAAAACGCTAGCGGAAAAGCTGAAAAAACAGTTTTACATTTTGTAGAAAATATTAAACCGTTGGTTTTGAACGCTACGAATTCTAAGATTATTTCCAAACTTGCTGGAACTCCTATGGTAGAGGGATGGAAAGGCACCAGAATACAGATTTATTACGATCCAAAGGTTAAATTTGCGGGAGATATGGTCGGTGGTGTCCGTGTTCGCCCATATCCACCACGCGAAGGTATTGGAACTGTTTCAGGTAAACCTGTTCCATGTGAAAACTGCGGAGCAAATATCAAACCATTTGGAAAAATGTCTACAGAACAAGTAGCAGCTCATACTAAAGCGAAGTATGGGAAAGCATTATGTTCAGACTGTGCAACCGAATTTGCAGCGAAAAAACAGGAGGTAACTGAAGAATGAAAACAACAAAAATTTACATCAAGAATTTGTTTGGTATTACAGAAAAGCAGCTGGATGGAAAGAGTGTTGAAATCACTGGGAAAAACGGGAGCGGAAAAACATCTGTACTGGATGCAATCCGCTACGCATTGACCAATTCTTCTGACCGTGACTATATCATCAAAGACGGCTCAGAAGAAGGTGAAATCCTGATTGAAACAGATACAGGGTTATCCATCAATCGAAAAAAACGCATGGCGCAGGCTGACTATAAGATGGTCAAGGAAAATGGCTACACAGTGCCAAAACCTGAAAGCTTTCTTCATGAAATTTTTACACCCTTGCAGTTGAATCCAGTGGAATTTGCTTCTATGAAAAAAGAAGAACAAAACAGAATCATTCTGGATTTGATTCAATTTGACTGGGACTTGAACTGGATTCGTGAGAAATTTGGAGAGATTCCAGCAGGTGTTGATTACCAGCAAAATATTTTGCAGGTGTTGAATGATATTCAGTCTGAAAAGGGTGTTTATTTTCAGCGCCGTCAGGATACAAACAGGGATATTCGCAACAAAAATTCAATGATTGAAGAAATCGGTAAGGAGCTTCCAGAGAACTATGCAGCTGATAAGTGGAGAACTTTTGATCTCTCTGCTGGATATACAGAACTGGCAAAAGACAAGGAGCATAACAGCAAGATTCAAAGAGCGCAGGCTTTCAAAGATTCTTATGATAACAAAATCAGGGGATTTGAGGCAGAACGTGAAATCGAAATTTCTGAGGCAGAACGTATGGTTTCTGTTGAAAGAGAGCGTTTGACAGGGGAAGTAGAGCGCCTGAAAGCTGAATTGGTTTCTGCTGAAGAAAAGCTTTCTAGGGTAGATGCAGGTTTGGAAGATAAAAGAAAGCTTGCAGACCAGACGTTTGAAACGAAAAAAGCGAAACTGGGCAGTGATATGGAGCTTGCTGAAAAATATGCTGCCATGGAAGAAATTGATACACGTGGACGGGAAGAAGAACTGCAGATTGCTTCTGAAATGATCAAGCATCTGAATGAGTATGATCGTATGAAGCGCATGCAGGAAGAAGTGAAAGATTTGAAGGAAAAATCAGAGTGGTTTACTAATCAGATCGAGCTTGCAAGAACACTTCCCGGAGAAATTTTGAAAGAAGCACATATCCCTGTGGAAGGTTTGACAGTCAAGGATGGAATTCCTTTGATCCATGGTTTGCCGGTATCAAATCTGTCTGAAGGCGAAAAACTTTCCCTCTGTGTTGATGTGGCAATCAGTAAGCCTAATGCACTACAGATTATTCTGATCGATGGGGCAGAAAAGCTTTCAGAAGACAACAGAAAAGCATTGTATGAAAAATGTAAAGAAAAAGGTCTGCAGTTTATTGCGACTAGAACCACTGATGATGATTGTTTGGAGGTGACTGCACTGTGATTTTAACAAACGAAAACTATTTTTCCACAGAAGCAAGTATGGAGTATATGAGCGTATCCCAGTTCAAAGCATTTGAAAGCTGTGAGGCAGCAGCCTTGGCAGAAGCAAAAGGCGAGTACAAAAGAGAGGAAACCACTTCCCTGCTGGTTGGCAAATATGTAGATGCACACTTTGAGGGAACGTTGGATGTATTCAAAGCACAACATCCAGATATTTTTACCAAATCCGGTACATTGAAATCAGACTATCGCAGGGCAGAAGAAATCATCAGCCGAATTGAGAGTGATCCAGCATTTATGGATATGCTCTCTGGTGAAAAACAGGTTATTAAAACAGGCGTTATTGAGGGAATTCCTGTAAAAATCAAAATGGATGCGTATTTCCCCGGAGAAAAGATTGTTGATCTGAAAATCATGAAGGATTTTTCTCCGATTTGGAAAGACGGTCAAAAAATGCCTTGGTTTGCCGCTTGGGGATACGATCTTCAGGGAGCTATTTATCAGGAAATTGAAGGAAATAAGCTTCCCTTCTATCTGGCGGCTGCATCTAAAGAGCCTGTAACAGATATACAGGGTTTACATATCCCTCAAGAGTATCTGGATGAACGTATGGAATATTTCCGTGGAATGTTGCCTAGATATGTAGCCATCAAGAGGGGAGAGATTGAACCAACACGATGTGAGCATTGTGACTACTGTAAGTCTACGAAAAAATTCCATGTGGTGGATGCAGCCGATCTTTATTATGACATGGAGGACTGAGTATGAACAAAATCATATTATTAGGTCGTTTGGTTCGTGATCCTGAAATCAGGTATTCCAATAGCGCAAATCCAACTGCGATTGCCAGATATACATTGGCAGTTAAACGCGAATATTCAAAGGAAGGACAGCAGGATACCGACTTTATTGATTGTGTAGCTTTTGGGAAAAGTGCGGAACTTGCGGAAAAATGGATTACAAAAGGAAAGCAGATACTGATTGCTGGGACCTTACAAATTCGACTGTATGGGGACAAGGAAGGCAATAAAAGAAAAGCTACTGAAGTCATTATTGAAAAGCAATATTTTGTCGGAAGCAAATCTGACACAGGGGAAACTCATCCTTCTGCTGAAGGACAGTCGAACAACGGATTCTATCCAATCAATGAAAGTTTGGAGGATGAGGACCTTCCATTCTGATTGGGGGAATGAACCGTGATTTATGTAGATACAAGAGAAAAGAAAAATGAGCATATTATCAGGTATTTTGAAAAAAATGGCATTTGCTATGAAAGAAAGAAACTTGATGTATGTGATTATGCATCTGGAACAGGTGTATGGATTGAACGAAAACAAAATCTTTTGGAACTGGCAGGAAACATTACAAAAGAAAATGGCAGAAGAATCAAGGCGGAATTCGAAAGAGTTCCGCCAGAATCTACAGTATATGTTTTGATTGAAGAAAAAATCAGTTGTCTGGAAGATGTACAGAATTGGTCGAGTAAGCATTCGAAACTGTTTGGGGCTACACTTTACCGTTATATGGTTAGCTATCAGAAGCGCCATAACCTGAAATATATCTTCTGCCATAAAAATAGTACTGGCAGAATCATTGCAGAATTGCTTGGAGAAAGGAGGCGGTAAGCTTGGAATTCAGAGAATATACCAAAGAAGATTTTCTGGAGACAACAGAGCCTTATGAGGTCGTTTACCGCTATCGGGACAATAATTTTGTATTTATCCAAGCTATTGAGCAAATGACGGCAATCGCCAATTCGGTAAAAGTGCGGAATTTCAAGGCACTATTCAAAGAATACTGCAAGTCTATGGGCAATCAGGGGCGTGCTATCAAAAACGCCACCAATTTTTCTGGGCAGCCCATAGAGCTGGATTGTGGTAACTGGATCGCCGATGATGACGGCATCCGGGTGGAAACAGAAATGGGGGAGATGCTGGCATGCATCCACCCCATCTTGCCCACCAAGCGTCTGGTCAATATCGACAACAATACGGAAAAGCTGAAGATCGAATACAAAAAAGGCAATTTCTGGCGGTCTTTGGTAGAAAGCAAGCGAACCCTTGCCAGTGCGTCACAGATTCTGGATCTGGCGGAGCGTGGTGTGGCAGTGAACAGCGAGAATGCCAGACTTCTGGTGCGGTATCTCCATGATGCAGAAAATCTCAACTATGAGCGCATTGAGGAGGTCAGCAGCATTGGTCGTTTGGGCTGGGTGAAAGACTACGGTTTTTCGCCTTATGTGGAGCATTTGGAGTTTGACGGGGATGTGTCCTGCAAGAACTTTTTTGACAGCGTGAAACAGGTGGGAGATTTTACGAAATGGTTCGAAATGGCACTGGATATTCGCAAAAACAGCCTCTATGGGCGTATTCTCATTGCGGCGAGTCTTTCATCGGTGTTAGTGCAGCCATTGAACTGTCTGCCTTTTTTCGTCCATTTCTGGGGTGGTACAGAGGCAGGGAAGACTGTTGGCTTGATGCTTGCCGCTTCCGTTTGGGCAGATCCAAGACCGGGACGGTATATCCAGACATTTAACAGCACTGCCGTAGGGAAAGAACGCTCCGCGGCGTTTGTTTACAATATGCCACTGATCATGGATGAACTGCAGATTGCTTCCAGTCGGGAAAGTTTTGACCAGGAGATATACAAGCTGTCAGAAGGTGTTGGCAAGACCCGCGGGAACAAAGCCGGCGGCGTGGACGAAACGCCTACATGGTGTAACTGCATCCTGACCAACGGGGAAATGCCCATTACAGGGGTTTCCAGCGGCGGTGGAGCGGTGAACCGTATCATTGAGGTGGAATGTACCACAGCGCTGTTTGCTGACCCCAAGCATGTGGCGGATACCTGTCTGCAGAATTTTGGTTTTGCTGGAAGGTATTTTGTGGAATGGCTGGAACGGAATGACCCTAGCTTTACAACAGCGGCACAGCTTTACAAAATCTATTCCAAAGAGCTGGAACAGATGGACACCACAGGGAAACAGTCCATGGCAATGGCTTTGATTCTGGCGGCAGATTTTCTGGCGGAACAAGCCATATTCCATGACGGGCTGGCACTGAAGCCACAGGATGTGAAACCTTTCTTGAAATCCAAAAAAGACGTGTCTGTGAATGAACGAGCTTATGAATACATCCGTGAAACCTTGGCAGCCAACAAAAAGAAATTCGATGATGATGACGACATCATGGAATGCTGGGGCATGGTGGATGATACATATTTTTATGTTATCAAGAGCCGTTTTGAGAAAATCTGCGTGGAAGCTGGATACAGTGCAAAATCCTTGCTCAGCTGGATGAAACAGACAGGGAAAATCGAAGTCAGCAAGGGATATACCAAGACAAAACGAATCAATGGCGAGGCGGTTTCCTGCGTTTGGATCATCAAAGACCCCAACGGGCAGATGCAGCTGGAGGATGTTCCAGACAGTGAGGAATGCCCCTTTTGAAAATGTGTGACTTTTCAGAATGAAGGACAGGCAGTGTGTGAAAAATGAAAAAATGGCGTTTTCCTTGTAAAATCAACGTTTTTGCCCATTTTGATTTTGCAGATGTGTGAATGTGTGACTTGTGTGACGATTTACACACACCTTATATATGGGAGTATATATACAAGATAGTTATATACACGTTTCTACGTATGCGAGGTATGCAAAAACCTTCACACATTTCACACAATAGAAAAAAATAGTTAGAAAATCCAGTAAAATCAATGGTTTCGGCGGTGTGACTTTTGGTCACACAAATTCACACAAAAAACAAAATGTCACACAATTCCATGAATGGAGGACAATATAGTGCGGATAGAAACAAAAGAACAGGCAGAAAAGTATCTGACGCTCATTGGACGCAGAGGAAAAGCGTTAAAGCAGGGACGAGATGCAATCGTCAATTATCAGAAAACATTTGATGAAATCAATTTGCAGATTCGGAAACATCTGCTGGCATATATGTTTTATCGGATATTTGATAACCAGATGCCCAATGAACCCAATCTCATTGCTATTTGGCTGCGGGCAGAGGAAAAAGGATTGATGCGGGATTTGGCACGGACAATCCTTAACGGTGATCGGGAATGGTTCGAAATCATTTGCCAGAAGATCAGAGAAGTGGCGGATGAGGTGCTGAAGAAGGGTGCGAAATGAAAGGAGAAACTCACATGGATGATTATATTGTTGAATTACACGTGACTATGGTAGTAGAAGCGGAAAATAAAGAACACGCAGAACTTAAAGCTGTGAATATGCTGGGACATATCCCAGAAGTTGAAGATGCGACAGTAAAAGCTGTGTTTGGGTGCTAACCTTTTTCGTAAGGTCAAGAAAATGGTAGGAGGTGCAAAATGAGAGAATATACCGTAGTGAAGTATGAACAATCAGACTTTGACGATGTGAAAGATAGAATGACAAAGGAAGAAGCTATTCAAATTTTGGAAGGTCTTCCAAGAGGGTGGTTTCCGTACAGTATCCCTGATTGGGGAGGTAAGGTAACTGAATCTGATTATGATAACTATAAAACGTGCTGCGCTTTGGCTATTGCTATTGAAGCACTAAAAGAAAAAGTTGTTTTGCAGGAGGGATAACGTGGAATGGATACATGTTGACAATAAACTGCCGCCAAAGAAAAAAGATGTGCTGTTGTATTTTGACAGCGGTAAAATGGCGGTTGGTTTTTGGTACGGAGTAGACGAAGTTACAGGGGAAGTATTGTACGGTGTTTGCTGCGGTGATGGCACATGGAACACAAGTGACAGTTATCCGACACATTGGCAGGAACTTCCAGAAGAACCGGAGGTGTGGTAAATGGACGAAATTAAACGAGCTCTTTTGGGCGACAAGGAAGCGCAACGGGCGGTGACGGAGAGAGAGGAACTTTTGCCATGTTACCGTTGCGGCGGTACAAGAATTTCGTTAAAACATAATGGTTGGTACTATTATGAGTGCTGTGATTGTGGTGCAAGGTCGCAAGAATCTTGTTTCGGAACTGCTTACATTCAAAGATTGTGGAACACCCGTCCGCAGCTTTTGACTGCGGAGGAGATGGAGAGATTGGAGGGGTTGGAATGAAATTAACTGATTGCACTAAATCAGAGTTGATATGGGTGATTGAACAGGCTGGAAAGCTTTCATTGGGAGACACGGAATATTATATAAACCGGGCATTAAATGACCTGCAGTTTCAAAGGGAAATGGAGCGAATAGAAAAGGCGGAAAAGCTTACAGAAATATCAAGAAAAGCAACGGAAGAATATGTGCAGTTATTAAAACCGTATGAGGGGAAGGCTATATCAGAAGTCCCTATGGACGTTTTGAGAAAGGCGGATTTAGCCCTTAAACGTTCCAAAGAAGCAAATGAAAAATATTGTAGGCTTATGAGAGTAAAGTGAGAAATCCCAAAAAAGAAAAAATCATAGAGAGGTGAGAAAAATCGACATGAATATCCAGACATTTTTTGAAGCTGTATTTTATGTGTTGGATAAACTGACCCTGATGTTTCTGGCTTTTGTGATTATATACGCTTCGTTTAAAGTTGGAACAAAGTCGCATTTGCAAACCGCAGCAGCCACTTTATTTGTTGTTGCATTATCAATCTTCTTTGTTTTTACGCCGTTTATCAAGCTTGTGTATTATTTTGTAACGGGCGAACCGCTGTAAGGTGTAGAGAATATTCGTGAGGTGAGGAAAAATGAAGAATTTATCACAGATACCAGAGAGTGAATTGATCATTGTCAAATATAAAGAAGGAATGACCGAAGTTATTGAAGCAGGGGAAATCGCAAGCTGTATTGCATATAACGAGGGATACAATCTTGAATTTTTTACAGCTGTAAAAGATGCCGTACAGATCAATGAAAGAGAATTGATAACCACGTTGACGGAAATGCTTGGTGATGACCAGTATGAAGATTGGGCAGAGGATATGCTTTATGAACTGATCGAAGAAAAAGAAACAAAGGCATTTGTAGAAGCATTCAACAAAGCAGCGGATGAGAGAGCGACTTATCATATGGGTGAAGCGATTGATCTGGAAAGTTAGGAGTGGATGCTATGAGAGAGATTTTGTTTAAGGCGAAACGGTTAGATAATGGAGAATGGGTAGAGGGATTCCCGTTCCCTAGCATTCCAGGAGAAGAATTGAACCGAATGACTGTTTTTGAACAGTATCCAGGTGGAACTGTTGTAAATACTTATAACATATACCCATCAACACTTTGCCAGTACATAGGATTGAAAGATAAAAATGGCGTCAAAATTTTCGAGGGGGA
>ERZ507075.580-NODE-580-length-16433-cov-4.94297_pt1 | contig 16433 bp, 8 predicted proteins | sample MGYA00512863_ERZ507075 | MGnify/ENA metagenome assembly ERZ507075 | reverse complement strand
TTATTCATTAATGATTAAACCCATTACCTTTTGATTATTAATCAAAAACATTAATTTCACCTGATCCATTTCACACTTTTAAATTCAGGTCGGAATCGTCACCTTTTTTTACTCTTTTCTCGCCTTGTTGATATTCCCGTTCACGGCAGAATTAATCATGTCATTGCAATAAAACTAAAAATTGCTCCCTATTCACGAGGAATATCTATGACCTCTACACCGATTACTACCGCTGATATCGCTAAAGGTAAAATTGACGATGCGTTATCTGTACGGGAAAAAATAGGCTACGGCCTGGGTGACGCAGGCGGCACCGTAATAACTTGCCTGATCATGAACTTTCTCACCTTTTTCTACACCGACGTTTTTGGCTTAACTCCGGCGCTGGTCGGCACGCTGTTTATTGCACTGCGCGTGTTTGATGCCATCTCCGACCCGGTGATGGGCGTCATTGCCGACCGGACGCAAAGTCGCTGGGGGCGCTTTCGTCCGTGGCAGTTATGGATTGCCATTCCCATCGGCATTATCGGCATCCTGACGTTCACCGTGCCAGATGCCAGCATGGGAGTAAAAATCGCCTGGGCGTTCGGCACTTACCTGCTCCTTTCAGTCGGTTATACCGCCATCAACGTGCCGTACTGCGCGCTGATCAACACCATGACCACCCGCCACAATGAAGTGATCTCCTGCCAGTCCTGGCGATTCGTTCTCTGCGGCGTAGCGGGATTTCTGGTTTCGGTTGGCCTGCCGTGGATGGTGGATCTCTTCGGTCAGGGTAATGCCGCGCGCGGCTATCAACTGGGCGTCGGCGTATTGTGCGCCATCGCTGTGGTGATGTTCCTGTGCTGTTTCTTCTGGGTTCGTGAACGGGTACCACTCTCCACAATGGGGAAATTTACCCTGCGCGAACATCTTGCCGGGCTGCGAAACAACGACCAACTGCTGCTGATGCTGGTCATGTCTTTCCTGCTGATTAACGTCTTTAACATTCGCGGCGGTGGGTATATGTACTTCATTACCTACGTCTTACAAGGCAGTACGGGCTACACGTCGCTGTTCTTCACCATGGTCACCTTCGCCTCCATTATCGGCTCGGTGATTGTCAGCCCGTTAACGCGACGTTTCGATACCGTCAAAATTTACTACTACACCAACCTGCTCCTCGCCGCGCTGGCGGTGTTGATGTGGTTCCTGCCTTCTGGCCCGGCTTATCAAACGCTGTGGCTGGCGGTGATCCTCGGTAATGGCGTGATTCTTGGCTTCACATTGCCATTGCACTTCTCATTGATGGCCTTTGCCGATGACTACGGCGAGTGGAAAACCCGCGTACGTTCTTCCGGCATGAACTTCGCCTTCAATCTGTTTTTCATCAAACTGGCCTGGGCCTCCAGCGCCGGGATCATCAGCCTGCTGTTTATTTTTGTCGCCTACCAGCCAGGCGTGGAAAACCAGACCACCAGTTCGCTTGGCGGGATCACGGCGATGGAAACATTACTGCCTGCGCTATTCCACCTGCTGCTGGCAGGGGCGATCCGCTTTTGCAAACTCAATAACCCTATGATGTCACGCATTGCTACCGACCTGCGTCAGCGTCATGTACAGCCTTAAGGAGCACAAGATGAACATTTCGGAAGTCGATCTGCATAAACTGACGGTCAGCGATCCGTTCCTCGGTCAGTACCAACAACTGGTCCGCGATGTGGTGATTCCTTATCAGTGGGACGCCTTGAACGATCGTATCCCAGAAGCGGAACCCAGCCATGCGATTGAAAACTTTCGCATTGCCGCAGGACTGCAAGACGGTGAATTTTACGGGATGGTGTTTCAGGACAGCGACGTCGCCAAATGGCTGGAAGCGGTAGCCTGGTCGCTGTGCCAGAAGCCGGATGCCGAACTGGAAAAAACCGCTGACGAGGTAATCGAACTGGTCGCTTCCGCCCAGTGCGAAGATGGCTATCTCAATACTTACTTTACGGTAAAAGCGCCCGAAGAACGCTGGAGCAATCTGGCGGAGTGTCATGAACTTTACTGCGCCGGTCATCTGATTGAAGCCGGAGTCGCCTTCTTCCAGGCCACGGGAAAACGGCGCTTGCTGGAAGTGGTTTGCCGTCTGGCCGATCATATCGACAGCGTATTTGGTCCAGGTGAAAGTAAGTTACACGGTTATCCTGGTCACCCGGAAATTGAACTGGCACTAATGCGCCTGTATGAAGTGACCGAAGAGCCGCGCTACCTGGCGCTGACAAACTATTTTGTCGAACAGCGTGGTGCGCAACCGCACTATTACGACCAGGAATATGAAAAGCGCGGGCAGACCTCGCACTGGCACACCTACGGCCCGGCGTGGATGGTGAAAGATAAAGCCTACAGCCAGGCGCATTTGCCCATCGCACAGCAACAAACCGCCATCGGACATGCAGTACGCTTTGTATATCTGATGACTGGCGTCGCACATCTGGCGCGTTTAAGTCACGATGAAAGCAAGCGTCAGGACTGCCTGCGGCTGTGGAACAATATGGCCCAGCGTCAGTTATATATTACCGGCGGCATTGGCTCACAAAGCAGCGGCGAAGCGTTCAGCAGCGATTACGATCTGCCGAATGACACGGTATACGCTGAAAGCTGCGCCTCCATCGGCCTGATGATGTTTGCCCGGCGAATGCTGGAAATGGAAGGCGACAGTCAATATGCCGATGTGATGGAGCGCGCACTGTACAACACCGTGCTCGGCGGCATGGCGCTGGATGGCAAACATTTCTTCTATGTGAATCCGCTGGAAGTACATCCAAAATCGCTGAAATTCAACCATATCTACGATCACGTTAAGCCGATCCGCCAGCGTTGGTTTGGTTGCGCTTGTTGTCCGCCAAATATCGCCCGCGTGCTAACCTCGATTGGTCATTATCTCTACACGCCGCGTGAAGATGCGTTGTATATCAACATCTACGCAGGAAACAGCATGGAAGTGCCGGTAGAAAATGGCACGCTGCGCCTGCGGGTTAGCGGAAACTATCCGTGGCAGGAGCAGGTGACGATTGCGGTTGAATCGCCCCAGCCGGTGCGTCATACGCTGGCTTTACGTCTGCCGGACTGGTGCACACAGCCGCAGATCATATTGAATGGGGAAGAGGTCGAGCAGGATATTCGTAAAGGGTATTTGCACATTACCCGCGAATGGCAGGAGGGCGATATGCTGAATCTGACTTTGCCGATGCCGGTACGCCGCGTTTACGGTAACCCGCTGGTGCGTCACGTCGCCGGAAAAGTGGCGATTCAGCGCGGCCCACTGGTGTATTGCCTGGAACACGCCGACAACGGCGAGTCACTGCATAACCTGTGGCTGCCCGCCGATGCGCCATTTACGACATTTGAAGGTAATGGATTGTTCCGCCATAAGATCTTAATCCAGGCTCCGGGTTACCGGTATGAACAGAGCAATCCAGAGCAGCAACCGCTGTGGCATTACGACAGCGCGCCAGCCAAACGCCAGCCGCAAACCCTGACCTTTATCCCGTGGTTTAGCTGGGCCAACCGGGGTGAAGGCGAAATGCGGATCTGGGTGAATGAGGAAACCAGCGCATGATGCGACGCTTAACGCGTCTTATCAGTATCAACATATCGGTGCGGTTGCCCGCCAACCATCGAAACGCGAGATTAAACGCCCGGCAATACACGCCGGGCAGCTTCCGCCAGAAACGCACTTCTGTTGGCATAGTCTGGGTTATTGCGCACGTAGGTATCAATCTTGTTCAGTAATCTTTTTGGCATCGTAATATTGATACGTTCAGCCCGACCTTCGAACTGATTCATATTGATATCCACCAGCAACCATTGCCCGCCAATAAAGTCCTGCGCACGCTGGACCAGATGTGTTTCCACAGAGCCTGGAAGCGGCAACTCTTCATTCATCTCGCATAAGGTTTCGAAGTGCGCGACCAGTGCACTTCGCGCATCCTGGAAAGCGTAGTCCAGCGTATCACCAGCAAAATAACAGCCTGGAACATCAGGGAAAAAACCGCTGGCGCTGCCGTCAGGATCACTGTGGATATAGGCGGGATAAAACATATTGCCTCCTGAAATTTTAAAATGTTAAACCAGCCTGACGCCCAATTTGCGCCAGCGTACCGGGCTTAATATCTTTTTTAGGGTGCGGAACCGTCACCAGACCCGGATGAACAGGGTGGCGGAACTGATGACGACTGCCACGGGTTCGAATATGTTCCCAGCCATGCTGCTTCAGGATGGCGATCACGTCTGCACTTTTCACATCCCTGCCCTTCCATGATTATACACACGATACACACACAATTAGCGATAACAATCACGATAGCGCGATTTATATGGGCCGTCAGGGGGATAAAGTTGACTCAGGAATGCCGCTCGGAAGAAGAATAACGGTGTGCAGTAATTGGTAGAAAATATGCGAGGATGCTCGCAATTTACATATAACTCATAGTATTAGGTGTTAAAAAATCTGTATTAGATTATCCATGCGATATCGAAGCTAGTCTTGCTATAGCTCCAACTCGTATTCATTGAACGTTTAAAACAACCAATAAAAGACACTGTTTTATTTTCTTGATAAATATCAAGTTTGTTTCACCATTGTATTTACAATGTGCAAACATTATTTTTTGTGTGTTATACATTAACTATGACCAATGATAAAGCGTTAATATATAAATATTTTCTATATTTTTATCAAACGCATTTTTATTAAATATATATAAGGAGTTATAATGTCTATGGAGTTTATAGATAAGCTGAATTCATTATCCGCAAAAATAAAACAACAAGCCGGAGTCATTGAAACGGAGGAAGCTACCAAAAATGCTTTCGTAATGCCGTTCATTAACAATGTGTTAGGTTATGATGTCTTTGATCCTACCGAAGTTATCCCAGAGTTTGTATGCGATATTGGAACGAAGAAAGGTGAAAGGATTGACTATGCAATCTTAAAAAATAGCGAGGTTCAGATTCTCATTGAATGCAAAAAAATTGGCGATCCTCTAAATATAAATCATGCTTCACAGCTTTTTCGATACTTTCATGTAACAAATGCAAGAATATCTATTCTAACCAATGGACAAGTTTATAAATTTTTTACTGATTTAGAAGCACCTAATAAAATGGATGAAAAACCATTTCTTGAGATAGATCTACTTGACTTAGACGAAACAGTTGTTCCCGAGATAAAGAAGCTTACTAAATCAGCATTTGATTTGGAATCAATAATTAATGCTGCAGGTGAATTAAAATATGTTAGTTTAATTAAAAAAGTTCTCCATGCACAAATGAATAATCCTGAAGAGGATTTTGTAAAATTCTTTGCAGCAAGAATTTATGAAGGTATGTTAACACAAAAGGTAAAAGATACGTTTGCAAAATTAACAAAGAAAGCTGCCAATCAATATATTAACTCTCAAATAAACGAAAGATTGAAATCGGCAATAGGTGGTGGGTCATTATCTGTAATTGATTCGAATTCACACAATGAGGAAGTTGAATGTATTAATAAAGAAGAAACCGATATTGCCACTACTATGGAGGAACTTGAAGGATTTCATATTGTTAAAGCTATAGTTCGCGTAGTGCTTGATGCACCACGAATAGTCCACAGAGATACAAAAAGCTATTTTGGTATACTTGTAGATGACAATAATCGAAAGCCACTCTGTAGATTACATTTCAATCGAAATCAAAAATATATTGGTTTATTTGACTTAGAGAAAAACGAAACCCGCCATCCTATTGAATCTCTCGATGATATTTATTCTTTCAGCGATGAGTTGAAAGCGACTGCCGCTTTATACAACTAAAACAAAGGCAGACAACTATTAACGTTGCCTGCCTTTCACATCAGAACAGCCCCAACGGTTTATCCGAGTAGCTCACCAGCAGGCACTTGGTTTGCTGGTAATGCTCAAGCATCATTTTGTGGGTTTCGCGGCCAATGCCTGATTGTTTGTAGCCACCAAACGCCGCATGTGCCGGGTAAGCGTGATAACAGTTGGTCCACACGCGCCCGGCCTGAATGCCGCGCCCCATCTTATAGGCCAGATTACCGTTGCGGCTCCAGACACCCGCGCCCAGGCCATATTTCGTGTCGTTCGCCAGCTCCAGCGCTTCTTCCATCGTTTTGAAGGTGGTCACCGCCAGCACCGGGCCAAAAATCTCCTCCTGGAACACGCGCATATTATTCTGACCAAACAGAATCGTCGGTTCGAGGTAGTAGCCGTCTTTCAGTTCGCCTTCCAGCAGCTTGCGCCGCCCGCCGGTGAGCACATCAGCGCCTTCTTTTTTACCGATATCAATGTAATTGAGGATGGTTTCCAGTTGCCCGTGCGAAACCTGCGCTCCCATTTGCGTCACGCTGTCGAGTGGGTTACCGCTACGAATGCTTTCGACACGGCGGATGGCGCGTTCCATAAAGCGTTCGTAGATAGACTCCTGTACTAAAGCACGGCTTGGACAGGTGCAAACTTCGCCCTGGTTAAAGGCAAACAGTGCAAAGCCTTCCAGCGCTTTATCGAAAAAGGCATCTTCTTCATCCATCACATCAGCAAAGAAGATATTTGGCGATTTGCCGCCCAGCTCCAGGGTTACCGGAATAATGTTTTGCGTAGCGTATTGCATAATTTGTTGGCCCACTTCCGTTGAGCCGGTAAACGCCACTTTAGCGATGCGTTTCGAGGTCGCCAGATATTCGCCAATTTCCCCACCTGCACCGTTGACCACGTTCACCACGCCTGGCGGCAGTAAATCACCGACGATTTCCATTAGCAGCAGTACAGAAAGCGGGGTAAGACGTGCGGGTTTCAGCACCACACAGTTGCCCGCCGCCAGCGCGGGGGCCATTTTCCAGCTCGCCATCAGCAGCGGGAAGTTCCACGGAATAATCTGCCCCACCACGCCTAACGGTTCGTGGAAGTGATAAGCCACGGTTTCGCTATCCACTTCACTAATACCGCCTTCCTGCGCCCGAATACACGAGGCGAAATAGCGGAAATGGTCAATCGCCAGCGGCACATCGGCAGCACTGGTTTCGCGAATGGGTTTGCCGTTATCCCAGGTTTCAGCGGTCGCTAACAGTTCGAGGTTCTGCTCCATCCGATCGGCGATCTTAAACAGAATCGCCGCGCGCTCCTGCACCGAAGTATGCGCCCATTTATCTTTCACTTTGTGCGCAGCATCCAGCGCCAGATCGATGTCTCGTTTGCCCGAAGACGCCACTTCGCACAGCAGCTGCCCGGTCACCGGCGTCAGGTTCTGGTAATACTCGCCGTCGGCAGGGGCTACCCACTCGCCGCCGATAAAGTTGTCATAACGGGCTTTTAACTTAAGAGGAAAACCATACTCGCCGGGCTTAATCTGTGCTGAAGGGGGATTATTGGTCATGATCGTCTCCTTGCGGTGTGAGGTATAACAAGGGTAGACGTGGCTGGCGAAATCTTCGCCAACTGGTGATAGCTTTACGACGGCTATCACGAATTTACGGGCAAGGATTACAGAGATAACTAAAACTCTCTCAAAAATCGCAAATTTTGAGAGAGTTTAAAAAATGGCTGACAATTAGCCAGCCATTGGGGGAATGATGATTACATCGCAGCGCGATAAATCGCCACAATTTCTTCGTGAGTTGCCTGAATCGGGTTAGTAAACCCACACGCATCTTTCAGGGCATTGGTGGCCAGTACCGCGAAATCCTCTTCTTTCACGTTCAGGTCACGCAGGCCTGCCGGGATATTCACTTTCTTCGCCAGTTCACGGATGGCATTGATGCACGCTTCTGCGCCTTCCGCGTCATTTTTGCCTGTCACGTTCACGCCCATAGCAGCAGCACAGTCACGCAGACGCGCAGCGGCGACTTTGCTGTTGAATACCTGAACATGCGGCAGCAGAACGGCGTTACATACACCGTGCGGCAGATTGTAGAAACCGCCCAGCTGGTGCGCCATCGCATGAACATAACCCAGAGAAGCGTTGTTGAATGCCATGCCAGCGAGGAACTGGGCATAAGCCATTGCTTCACGCGCTTTAGCATTGCTGCCATTTTCAACGGCTAACGGCAGGTTTTCGGCAATCATGGTCACCGCTTTCAATGCACAAGCGTCAGTGATCGGCGTGGCAGCAATAGAAACATACGCTTCGATAGCGTGCGTTAAGGCATCCATACCCGTTGCGGCGGTCAGTGACTGCGGCATACCAATCATCAGAGAGGAGTCATTGACAGAAAGCAACGGAGTGACATGTTTATCAACAATCGCCATTTTGATATGACGCGCTTCGTCAGTGATGATGCAGAAACGGGTCATTTCAGAGGCCGTACCCGCCGTGGTGTTGATGGCGATCATCGGCAGCTGCGGTTTTGCAGAGCGGTCAACGCCTTCGTAATCGCGAATATCGCCGCCATTGGCTGCCACCAGCGCAATACCTTTTGCGCAGTCGTGCGGAGAACCACCGCCTAAGGAGATCACGCTATCGCAATTATTTTCTTTAAGTAATTTCAAACCTGCAGCGACGTTTTCCGTGGTGGGGTTAGGTTGGGTGCCATCATAAATAACGCTAAAAATATTGCGTTCTTCCAGTGCTTTTTGCACATCACCCGCCATACCCAATTTCGTTAACATATTGTCAGTGACAATTAAGGTACGGGTAAATCCATAATCTGCCATCATATTCATTGCATCATTCAATGAATCAGCACCAATAACATTCACGGAAGGAATAAAAAAGGTTGAAGCTGCCATAACACACTCCTGAAAGTGTAAAAAAGGGCGGGCAGCTTACTGAGGATTTTCATTCGAAAATATGATCAGTATTATTGTTTATCAAAATTAATCTAATAAAAAGCACATTGTATTCATTAAACAATGTGCTTTTTTTAAATTCATAAGAATTTTGTATTAATTTATTTTAAAACTTAATTAATCATTTCCTTATTTTTCCGGAAATAATAATGCGTCGCGCAATAAATGATCATTTCCCCGACGACGCGTAAAACCAATGCGGTCAAAATATTCCAGAATTTGAATTGCCAGTTTTCGACCAACACCTAAACGATCGCGGAAATCCGCCGCGCAGGTTGAACCACATTCCTGATCGAGATCGCGGATCATATTGGCAAATTCGACAATCCGATCGTTACGGTAATAACGATCTTTAACGATCGCCGTAATTATCCCCTGCTGGGCCGCCTGGCGTAGAGTCAGGCGCATTGCCTGCTCGTCGGTTCCCGTCTCTTTTGCCAGGTCTCGCACCCACCACGGTTCGTCACCAAACAGCGGCTCTGCTTTTTGCCAGATGGCCTGCTGCTCTTCGCTGAAGCCCGCTTTGTGATCCGGCAGATGCAGCCAGCCGTGATGACTGAGGATGTCGCCGCTTTCGCGCATCTTTTCAATCAGCAACAGTACCAGCGCTTCATCTTCCATTGGCAACGCCATACGTCGCAGACGTTCGCGCCCAGGACCAGGTTCATCGCGATGTTGCTCATGATAAGTCGCTAATGTGTCGAGAATTTTCCGCTGCCAGCGAGCGGCAACCGGCGCATTCAACAAGCTATAACCAGCCTGAATATAGCCAGGCTGTTGCAGCAGTTCGCGCATCCCTTCGCCGTTGAGCTGCCGTGCCCAGGCGAAATCCGCAAGGTTAACCGCTCCGCGTTCCAGATGAACAGATAACGCATCGGCATCGCTCTGCGCCCGTGCAAGAGACGCCAGCCATTGCAGATATTCCGGCTTACGCTTACCGCGACGCGGCGGGTTAAGCATCACCACACGCGCCCCCGCCAGCGTGTTGCGGGCCGAGATATCGCGCAGCACTAAGCGATCGTTATCCGCCAGCCACAGCGGCGTGTCGAACACCAGCTCGGCAAGGTTATCTTCCAGCAGCGAAACGCGTCCCGTAACGTGGCTGGCGGCGTGGTGAATATGCAGCGGCTGCCACTGGGTCAGCGGTGTATGGGTTTGAAGCTCGACAATCACCCGTGTGAACGGCTCCGGCGGCGCATCGGCAAGCAGCCAGTCGCCACGGTTAATCTGCTCTTTTTCCGCATCACCCGCGATGTTAAGCGCGATACGCTGCCCGGCATGGGCAGTTTCTGTTGGCTGATTTTGCGCATGTAGCGCACGCACGCGCATCGGTTTATTTACACCAGTCAGCCAGAGTGAATCGCCTACCTTCACTTCCCCGCTTAACGCCGTACCGGTGACGACCAGCCCGGCACCTTTTACGGTAAATGCACGGTCGATCGCGAGGCGGAAACTATGTTGGCTGGCGTGTTCGCGTTCTGGTAACTGAAGCAGATGCTCGCGCAGGGCATCAATTCCCCGACCTTCGGTTGCTGCGGTGATAAACAGTTTTGCCTCAGCAAAACCGTATTCCCGTAGCACCTCCTTTACCTGGCGTTCAACCTCATCAACACGCGCTTCGTCCACGCGATCGGCTTTGGTCAGCGCCACTGTCAGCATCGGATTACCGGTCAGCTGCAAAATCGCCAGATGCTCACGGGTCTGTGCCATCACGCCGTCATCGCACGCCACCACCAACAGCGCGTGATCGATACCACCAACGCCCGCCAGCATGTTGGAAAGAAACTTTTCATGACCGGGTACGTCGATAAAACCAGGCACGCGACCATCCGGCTGCGGCCAGTAGGCATAGCCGAGATCGATAGTCATGCCGCGCTTTTTTTCTTCCGGCAGACGATCGGCATTTACGCCAGTAATCGCCTGCAATAAGGTTGTTTTGCCGTGGTCAACGTGTCCGGCAGTCGCAATAATCATTTCAACAACATCTCCAAAAACCGTTGCTCATCTTCAAGGCAGCGTAAATCCAGCCACAATCGTCCGTCATAAATACGACCAATCACCGGCACTGGCAATTCACGCCAGCGGGCGGCTAATGACTCAAGGTGGCTACCGCGTCCATCATGGGGTGTAAACGTTAATGCCGCACTCGGCAGGCGATCAACCGGCAGCGAACCACTGCCAATCTGCGAAAGACATGGCATAACCTGTACCGCAAACTCCGCGCCGTAATGTGTGGCAAGGGGGGCCTGTAAACGTTGTGCCTGGATTTGAATGACCTCTGCGCTGCGGGTAAGCAGACGCAGGGTCGGTAATTTTTCACTCAGCGCCTCAGGGTGTAAATAAAGACGCAGCGTGGCTTCCAGCGCCGCGAGGGTCATTTTATCCGCGCGTAATGCACGCTTCAGTGGATGGCTTTGCAGGCGGGCGATCATCTCTTTTTTACCAACAATAATTCCAGCCTGCGGCCCGCCTAACAACTTGTCGCCGGAGAAGCTCACCAGACTGACGCCCGCCGCAATCAACTCCTGCGGCATTGGCTCTTTCGGCAAACCGAACTGGCTAAGATCGACCAGCGAGCCACTGCCTAAATCAGTCACTACGGGAACATCCAGCTCTTTGCCGAGCGCCACCAGTTCCGCTTCATCTATCGCTTTGGTGAATCCCTGAATGCTGTAGTTACTGGTGTGTACTTTCATCAACAGCGCGGTATTTTCATTCACCGCCTGACGATAATCATTAGCGTGCGTGCGGTTGGTGGTCCCCACTTCGTGTAGGGTGCAGCCTGCCTGACGCATGACATCAGGAATACGAAACGCGCCGCCAATCTCCACCAGTTCGCCGCGAGAAACCACCACCTCTTTCCCGCTGGCAGTGGCCGCCAACATCAATAACACCGCCGCCGCATTGTTATTAACGATACAGGCATCTTCCGCTCCCGTAATGCGGCACAGCAGCTGCGCCAGCGCCCGATCGCGATGTCCGCGTCCGGCGTCGTCCAGATCGTACTCGAGGGTCACTGGCGAACGCATAGCCTGCGCAACGGCTTCCACCGCGGCTTCTGCCTGTAAAGCTCGCCCAAGATTGGTATGCAGCACGGTTCCCGTCAGGTTGATCACCGGACGCAGCGCGCTCTGCGCCTCCTTCGTCAGTCGGGCATCGACTTCTTGCGCCCAGTTTTCACACCATGCGGGCAGCGTCTGGCTGTCACGAATCACTTCTCGCGCTTCGTCAAGCATCTGACGCAGCAATTCCACTACGCGGGTGTGGCCATAAGTATCACGCAAAGAAAGGAAGGAGCTATCGCGCAATAAGCGATCAATAGCCGGAAGTTGACTATAGAGGGAACGCGTTTCGGTTGTCATAGGAAACCTGGCTGATCAAGGCCCTCTCACACGGAGAAGGGCGTTTAACATAACCACGGATTGTAACGTGAGATGGGTCAGGAGGACATATCGCGCATCAAGCCTTTGGCGGTTCGGTGCGAGCAAAACTTTCGCGGCTAAACAGGTTTTCGACCAGTTTGACTAAGTGTGGGCGGTCGACACACCAGCCTGGCGCAACGCGGCGGAAATTGAGATATCCGACGGCACAGGCAATGGCGATAGTCGCCAGATTGACCGTATCGGTTTTGAGCGTGCCATCGACCAGATATCCTTCCAGCACATCCAGACTGCGGTTGATTTTCTCCCGCTGGCGTAACAATTCATCTTCAGACTGCTGCGCCGCCGGACGCGCCTGTTCACGCACCGATACCAGCCCGGCATCCATAATGCCATCCGCCAGCGCCTCAATTTTGCGCACCCGCAACGACTCCAGCGGATCGCGCGGCAACATCGCCGGAGCGACATTCATTAATTCAATATATTCAGCGATGATCGGCGAATCAAACCAACATTCGCCCTCTTCGGTCACCAGCACCGGCACTTTCCCTAACGGGTTAAATTGCGCCACGCCGTTGTCCGCGTTATAGGGCAGTTCATTAATAAATTCGAAAGTTATGCCCTTTTCTAACAACAGAATAGAAAGTTTGCGTACAAACGGGCTGGTGTAGCTACCGACGAGTTTCATGCCGAGTCCTTTGTGCGAGGAAAAATATCAGTATGGCCTGGTGATGGGAAAAAGGGCAGAAAATGTTGATGGTTTGTTACTTCCCAATAAATCACATATTTATCATGGTGATATAAATATTTTCCTAATTGTTCTTATCTGACAGATATCTCACTTAAGGCTTTCTTATAAATCTGTAGGGTTTCGCCTGTCAGCAGACAAATAACCCGATAAAACAAGGATGAGCAGATGAGCGGAAAACCGGCGGCGCGTCAGGGCGACATGACGCAGTATGGCGGTAGCATTGTTCAGGGTTCAGCCGGGGTACGTATTGGTGCCCCCACCGGCGTGGCCTGTTCGGTGTGCCCCGGCGGGGTGACGTCCGGCCATCCGGTCAATCCGCTGCTCGGTGCGAAGGTCCTTCCCGGCGAAACCGACCTTGCCCTGCCCGGCCCGCTGCCGTTCATCCTCTCCCGCACCTACAGCAGTTACCGGACAAAAACGCCCGCGCCGGTGGGGAGCCTCGGCCCCGGCTGGAAAATGCCCGCGGATATCCGCTTACAGCTGCGCGATAACACACTGATACTCAGTGATAACGGCGGCAGGAGCCTGTATTTTGAGCACCTGTTTCCCGGTGAGGACGGTTACAGCCGCAGCGAGTCACTCTGGCTGGTGCGCGGCGGCGTGGCGAAACTGGATGAAGGTCACCGGCTGGCCGCACTCTGGCAGGCACTGCCGGAAGAGCTTCGCCTGAGTCCGCATCGTTATCTGGCGACGAACAGTCCGCAGGGGCCGTGGTGGGTACTCGGCTGGTGTGAGCAGGTGCCGGAGGCGGATGAGGTGCTGCCCGCGCCGCTGCCGCCGTACCGGGTACTGACCGGGCTGGTGGACCGCTTCGGGCGCACACAGACGTTTCACCGTGAGGCTGGCGGCGAAATCACCGGCGTGACGGATGGCGCAGGCCGTCACTTCCGGCTGGTACTGACCACGCAGGCGCAGCGGGCAGAAGAAGCCCGGCAGCAGGCCATTTCCGGCGGGACGGAACCGTCCGCTTTTCCTGATACCCTGCCGGGTTACACCGAATATGGCCGGGACAACGGCATCCGTCTGTCTGCCGTGTGGCTGACACACGACCCGGAATATCCGGACAACCTGCCAGCCGCGCCGCTGGTACGCTATGGCTGGACGCCGCGTGGCGAACTGGCGGCGGTGTATGACCGCAGCAATACACAGGTGCGCAGCTTTACTTACGATGATAAATACCGGGGCCGGATGGTGGCGCACCGTCACACGGGCCGACCGGAAATCCGTTACCGTTACGACAGTGACGGGCGGGTGACAGAACAGCTAAACCCGGCGGGCTTAAGCTACACGTATCAGTATGAGAAAGACCGCATCACCATCACCGACAGCCTGGACCGCCGTGAAGTCCTGCACACGCAGGGCGAAGGCGGGCTGAAGCGGGTGGTGAAAAAGGAACACGCGGACGGCAGCGTCATGCAGAGTCAGTTTGACGCGGTGGGCAGGCTTAAGGCACAGACGGATGCCGCAGGCCGGACGACTGAGTACAGCCCGGATGTGGTGACGGGACTCATCACGCGCATCACCACACCGGATGGCAGGGCATCGGCATTTTACTATAACCACCACAACCAGTTAACGTCAGCCACCGGGACTGACGGGCTGGAGTTGCGCCGGGAATATGATGAATCCGGCCGTCTGATTCAGGAAACCGCACACAACGGCGATATCACCCGCTACCGTTATGATAATCCACACAGTGACTTACCCTGCGCAACGGAAGATGCCACCGGCAGCCGGAAAACCATGACATGGAGCCGTTACGGTCAGTTGCTGACCGTCACTGACTGTTCCGGTTATGTAACCCGTTATGACCATGACCGTTTTGGTCAGGTGACGGCGGTGCACCGCGAGGAAGGGCTGAGTCAGTACCGCGCATACGACAGCCGTGGACAGTTAATTGCGGTGAAAGACACGCAGGGCCATGAAACGCGGTATGAATACAACGCCGCCGGTGACCTGACCGCCGTCATTGCCCCGGACGGCAGCAGAAACGGGACACAGTACGATGCGTGGGGAAAGGCCATCCGTACCACGCAGGGCGGTCTGACGCGCAGTATGGAATACGATGCTGCCGGACGGGTCATCCGCCTGACCAGTGAAAACGGCAGCCACACCACCTTCCGTTACGATGTACTTGACCGGCTGATACAGGAAACCGGCTTTGACGGCCGCACACAGCGTTATCACCACGACCTGACCGGCAAACTTATCCGCAGCGAGGATGAGGGGCTGGTCACCCACTGGCACTATGACGAAGCAGACCGCATCACGCACCGCACCGTGAAGGGTGAACCGGCAGAGCAGTGGCAGTATGATGAACGCGGCTGGCTGACACAAATCAGCCATCTCAGCGAAGGCCACCGGGTGACGGTGCATTACGGGTATGATGAGAAAGGCCGCCTGACCGGTGAGCGCCAGACGGTGCATCACCCGCAGACGGAAGCACTGCTCTGGCAGCATGAAACCAGACACGCTTACAACGCGCAGGGACTGGCGAACCGCTGTATACCGGACAGCCTGCCCGCCGTGGAATGGCTGACTTACGGCAGCGGCTGGCTGGCAGGCATGAAACTCGGCGACACACCGCTGGTGGAGTATACCCGCGACCGCCTGCACCGGGAAACGCTGCGCAGCTTCGGCCGTTATGAACTCACCACCGCTTATACCTCTGCCGGGCAGTTACAGAGCCAGCACCTGAACAGCCTGCAGTATGACCGCGATTACACCTGGAACGACAACGGCGAACTCATCCGCATCAGCAGCCCGCGACAGACCCGGAGTTACAGCTACAGCGACTCCGGCAGGCTGACCGGCGTCCACACCACCACCTCAAATCTGGATATCCGCATCCCGTATGCCACGGACCCGGCAGGCAACCGCCTGCCCGACCCGGAGCTGCACCCGGACATCACCCTCAGCATGTGGCCGGATAACCGTATCGCCCGTGACGCGCACTATCTTTACCGGTATGACCGTCACGGCAGACTGACGGAGAAAAACGACCTCATCCCGGAAGGGGTTATCCGCACGGACGATGAGCGGACTCACCAGTACCATTACGACAGTCAGCACCGGCTGGTGCACTACACGCGGACACAATATGCAGAGCCGCTGGTCGAAAGTCGCTATCTTTACGACCCGCTGGGCCGCAGGGTGGCAAAACGGGTATGGCGGCGTGAACGGGACCTGACGGGCTGGATGTCGCTGTCACGGAAACCGGAAGTGACCTGGTACGGCTGGGACGGCGACCGGCTGACCACGATACAGAACGACAGAACCCGCATCCAGACGGTTTATCAGCCGGGGAGCTTCACGCCACTCATCAGAGTTGAAACCGCCACCGGTGAGCTGGCGAAAACGCAGCGCCGCAGCCTGGCGGATGCGCTTCAGCAGTCCGGCGGCGAAGACGGTGGCAGTGTGGTGTTCCCGCCGGTGCTGGTGCAGATGCTCGACCGGCTGGAAAGTGAAATCCTGGCTGACCGGGTGAGTGAG
>ERZ507075.570-NODE-570-length-16878-cov-21.9416_pt1 | contig 16878 bp, 13 predicted proteins | sample MGYA00512863_ERZ507075 | MGnify/ENA metagenome assembly ERZ507075 | reverse complement strand
AGCCGCATCAATTATCATAGAAGATCTAAATTTACAGAAAAAATTTCACACCGTCTTTACCTTCGAGTTTACCTTTTGCTTCTCCCTGTTCCAGCAATTCCTCAGATCGTAATTTCAAAATCTTACCACCCATAATCTCACCCAATCCTTTCCTGATAGTGTTGTCCTCCGGAATAATATAATTCGCAATCTCTTTAATTAAGACAATCATATTCATATAGAGATGTGATTTGCTTTCTTTTTCCGATGCCTTTTCCAAGCAGTGGTTAATTTTCCGGAAATCATCCAGCAGATGCTGCAGTTTCTTCGAATCTGTTCCATTGTGTTTTAAAAAATGCTCATACCGCAAGATATGGTACGGAAGTAAAATTAGCAGTCGTTTTTCGAAAATCTGATCCACAGTATATTTTTTCGCCTGCAAAACAGGAACGCGGTAATGTACTTCCTGACCGTCCGCAAACTTCACAATCGCTCCGTGATATTCTGGAAGAGATCGGTGATTGCGTATATAGAGTACGCATGACTGCGGAAATTCAATCTCCCAGATATCGTTTTCTTCAAGAGAAGCATGTTCAATTGCAATCGAAATATCATACTCAAACATCCGGATGACCATCGTCTCATCTTTTGTTGACTGGCACTCTAGATGATACATGCGGTTGTCGATCCGAATAATTGAGTCCGTGATTATCGTTCCATACTTTTCGTAATGTTCGTTTCGCAGCTGTTCAAAGTGTTCCCCATGTAGTATCCTACCTTTCTTTTAGTATATATCATAAACATCTGTTTTTACAATATGGAAAATATAAGAAACAGTTGTTATGACCGGTTTTATGAAGTTGTGATTCCAATAGTGATTTACGAGCGAAATACTCTCCATGATTGCTTTGCACTACTTTTCCGGCAGTGCCTGTCTGGCATCAGATTTGGAATTATATGTGTTTATTGGAAATAGAATAACGTATTTACAAATAGAAGTCAAATGTTTTTATTATGAAGAGAACGCTTTGTATTGTGGTGCAGCAACAAAGCATTCCCATATTTTTATAAATTGATGTTCAGATAAACAAGATCTTTTTCATCCTGTTCAATTCCGAGATACCGTTTAGTGATGTGGAAAGAAGAGTGATTAAAGACATTCATTAAGAGAGCCGGCTGGACTCCTTCCTGCCATGCATAATAGCCAAAGGTTTTCCGGAGAGAATGACAGCTGATCGCCTCTTCACTGGTTGTATGTGAGGCATCTTCTTTAATAATGCGGTAAGCCTGTGAACGGCTGAGCGGTTTATAAGGGTTTGTCCGTTTGGAGAAAACATATTCTTCCGGATCAGGATTCTTTTCCATAAAATATAGATACAGGGCATTTTTCGCGTTCTGGTTTATCGCAATATAATTTCTTTTTCCTGTTTTATGTTCCCATATCAAAAGGTGATCCCGAAAACAGTTCTTTTTAAAATCATAGACACTTCTCCAGTGAAGATTTAATAGATCGCTGATTCTCAGTGCAGTGTTTAATCCCAATACAACTAAAGTATAATTTCGCAGATGCGGTTTTACCTGCTTGTAGTATGAACTGAAATTCTGCAGTTCCTGTCGGTTTCGGATCGGTTGTGTTGTTCCCATAAAAATTACTCCTTTCAAGTCAAAAATAAAATGCTTTTGTGACATAAAATGCAACATTCTATAAAACATTGTCGCATTTTTGAAATAAAAAGAAAAGAAGCATTTTATAAAAATGCAAATGCGTAAGAAAATGCGCAGGACATACCCGAGGAAACAGGGTATGGAATACATACATGGAGGTAACAAAATGCTGAAACTTTCATTGAAACAGGGGCAATATGTAAACATTGGTGATAACATCCGTGTGGTCTATGTAGGTGGTTCAGGAAATCACGCAAGGCTGCTCATTGATGCTCCGAGGGAACTTAATATTGCCAGAAGTACCACGGAAGAAAATCCGGCACGAAAGAGAGAAACCTATTATGCAGAGCCTGGTATTTCCAGGGAGGCACAGCAGGAGATTAAACGAATTCTGTGGAATGAGCGGATGAAAGCAGAAGCAAAAAAAGATGCAGAGAGTTTAAAAGATAAATTTAACGCTTAGCATCACACAAACATTTGGTAATAAGCGGGGCACACCCGGGACGCTTCGCTTATTGCGGTATATCGTAAGGTGTACGGCAGAATATACAAGGTTGCAAAGCATCTCAGATGCTTGTGACGCGCTACTATGAAGTGACGCAATAAGAACACCTTAGGAAAAGGATTTCCGGAGGAAAAGACATAATACCCCGCATAGCGGGAGTTCAAGGAGGATTCAATTATGAGTATGGTAGTACAACACAACATGCAGGCAGCAAACGCAAACAGAATGCTTGGTATCACATCCGGAGCACAGGCTAAGTCAACCGAGAAGTTATCTTCCGGTTACAAAATCAACCGTGCAGCAGATGATGCAGCAGGACTTACCATTTCCGAGAAGATGAGAAAGCAGATCCGTGGACTGGACAAGGCATCTTCTAATGCACAGGACGGTGTATCTTCTGTACAGACCGCTGAAGGTGCTTTAACAGAAGTTCACAGCATGTTACAGCGTATGAATGAGCTTGCAGTTCAGGCTTCTAACGGTACAAACTCCAAGGATACAGACCGTAAGGCTATTCAGGATGAGATCGACCAGTTAAATACAGAGATCGACCGTGTTGCTGAGACAACCAAATTCAATGAGATTTACCTGTTAAAGGGTGATGACGGTGAGAAGACCGTTAATATGAATGCACATGATGCCGGATTAAAGGGAACATTAGTTGATAATGGTTCTGGAAAAGCAACATTTACCATGAAAGCACTTTCCGCAGGAGACAGTGTAAGCATCGGAGGAAAGAACTATACAATTGGAAGTACAGCAGCAGATGCACAGAAAATTGTAGATGCACAGAAAAAGGTTGGCGGAAAAGTTACCGTTAATGGTGTAGAGTACACTTATGATAATACAGATACAAAATGGAAAGATGCAGATGGTAATGATGTAAAGATTGGAACTGGTGCAAATGCAGGTGAAATTAAAATTGGTGCTGGTGACAAAGTATCCGATGGAACAACCACTTTAACAGCTATGACTGATGAAAAAAATGCAGCAGGTGCAGCTACAGCAGATGGTGTTGATGATAATGATAATAGCGTTATCACCGCAGAAAAAGCTTATTCATTAGCAAAAGATGAACTTGTTGCTGCAAATCATATTGGTGATACAGAAAATACGGCAGCAGTAGCTCAGGATACTACGAACAAGAATATATTTAAAATTACAACAGGTTCTGCAAAAGTTGCCAACACATTAAGCTTCAGCCTTCATGTAGGTGCAGATGCTGACATGACCAACAAGATCACAGTCGACATCGACACTATGAATTCTGCAAACCTTGGAATCAAGGGCTTAAACGTAACTGACAAGAACGGTACAGCAGCAACCTACGCAATCGATGCTATTTCCGATGCAATCTCTAAGGTTTCTTCCCAGAGATCCGCACTCGGTGCTGTACAGAACAGATTAGAGCACACCATCGACAACCTGGATAACATTTCCGAGAATACATCTTCTGCTGAGTCTCGTATCCGTGATACAGATATGGCAAAAGAGATGGTAAACTACAGCAAGAACAACATTCTTGCACAGGCTGGACAGTCTATGCTTGCACAGGCTAATCAGTCTAATCAGGGTGTACTTTCTCTGTTACAGTAATTTCATAAATGCCATTTTAATAGGGAACTCTTTTGGGGTTCCCTATTTATGGTATGAATGAAGTGTTGGCAGCATATACTAAAAATAAAACATCTGTGTGGTAGTAAAATTGAATCCAAAAATAAGAAACGCAATTTTAGAATTGCTGAATGAATATATCAAAAGAAATAAGGAAAAGGATAAAGATCATACGAATCTTCCAATACTCGTTTCCATTACCCGAAAAGGTTATTGGCTGTTTCGTATGCTCTTTGATGAATATGAAGAACACAAATGGGAACTTGCAGAGAATGATCCATTGCATGTGTTTGGAGAATTTGAAATCTACAGTGACCGGTATATGACAAAAATACTGGATGGGATTGTACCAGATGATAAGAACCCGACGGCTGTTAAATTGTTATTTGAAAACCGGCAGATCCTGTTATTTGACGATGTTATGATACGTGGTGACAATTTATTTTATCATTATGTTATGCTTTCAAGCTGGGGGGCAGATGTGACGCCTCTGACATTGGAATGTGACCGGTCTTTCTGGGAAAAATATAGTGACAATGTTACAAAAAGGAATGCGTTTAAGAAGTTTTATCCGGAACATGAAGAACTGTTTCCGCAGGCTATAAATGATTTTTGGAATAAGCAGCGTGCATATGCAGCGTTTCGATTTTGGATGACACCGGAAGATCTGGCAAATGATTCTGTGTACGAACTGTTGCTGTTCCAAAAAAAATTGTGTCCTATGACCATTGATCTGCCGATTATAGCGGAAAGTGCATGTGCTGACAATCAAAAGACGCATCGTTATGTGACACTGCAGACATCAATGTGGGAAAAATTAAAAGCAAAACAGCGTGATTGGTTTTTTGTGGAAAATATATCGCAGATAAAAGGCAGTTATCACGTAAATGCTTCTTTTTTTGAAGGAATTACATGTTTGCAGGAACTGTCTTTGTGGGGAGAGATTGAGGATTGCACGGTAAAATGCAAATATAATGAACCGGCAAATGATGAAATAAAAATTGTGTTTGTGCCACAGGTAATTGTAAAATCTATGAGTTATTTTCAAGTGGTTGAACTGTTTTGCCGCCTGTATGAACAGACGGATTATGGAAATGAAATAAAAAAGACCATCAACAGACTGCTTGGAGAACCCGTTGATGAGGATAATAACGAATTTCCGAAAGAAAAGATGCTGTTACTGATGGAAAAAAACTGTAATTTCTATCGGGCATTATATCGCGCCAATATTTTATATTTCAGTTTATATGTCGGAAAGCAATTTGAAGAATTTTTAATAGAAAATGAAATTTATAAAAAAAATGATTTGGTATTGGATTTTGACTGGGAATTTATGAAGCATCATTCGCCCCAGAAATTGATTGATACACTAAAAAAACTTGCAGAACATCCGGAAATCATGAAACAGCGGCTTCTGATCCGGAATATGAAAAAAGAAACGCATATTCATAAAGAAGTGATTGATAAAAATTGGAAAGCAGCCTTGTATTGTGTGCGGGAATGGCTGGCGGAGGAGCGTTTTGAGGACAACAATGATTTTGAACATATTCTGACAATTGAGTGGATGGAAAACTCTCTTTCGAATGTAATACCTGATATGAATCTGGAAGAACGGAGACTGGTAGTGACAAGGATCATTTTGTTGTGTCAGGAAGAAAGCTGCTTTCGTAATTATATTGTAAATGATACGAAAAATGGATTGGTAAAACGAGGGTTTCGACCGGGGGAAAATGCCGTTAAAATTCTGGGAGAAACGGCAAAACAAGTGGTTCCATATATTTATGCGTTATATATACGCACAGGAGCAAAGGATTTTTATGAATACTATGATTCGTTTATTGAAAAATTAAATACATATTTTTATCATGAACGGTTTTTGGAGTATGGATTAGATCCATATTCATTGTATTTTTTTGAAGATTTTTTTCAGACAGAACCGGAAGGGTCTATATGGAGTATTGAAAAAAAACTGGCTCAGGTGAGATATTTACTTGCGGATTACCTGGATGGAAATACGAGAGAATATGATCATATATTTCAGTTGGTAAATGAATGGGAGTTAGGATATGGAAATAGCAGTAGCAACGTGGAGTTGCTTTCGTGAACTGGAACCGGGAGTGAAATGGATATTAAGTGATCTGTTAGATATTGCCGCAGAGCGTGGCAACTGTAAGGAATCACCGGAAGGAGAACGGTATCTGGATGGAATCCCTATGGAAGAACTGTGTCACACGATGATTGCCGCTTTAAATGTAACGAAGATGAAGCATTATGCTGCACAGGTGCAGACATTGACCGCATGTTCACGTACGGCAGCGGAGATTGTAAAAAATGGAATTCGGATTATGCTGTCTTTGTATTTGGAACCATATGAAACAGAACCGGGGAAAACGGAAAGACGTGTAAAGATTGTTGGTGGTGAAAAACGATCAGCGGAGGAACGCGTATCCTCTTTTTATGCAGTTGCATTGTATAAGTATTTATATGAGAAAACAGAAGATCAGGCTGCATGGAAGCAATTTAAGGAAGAATATCTGGAAATTCCGTATTATGTAAATTTATATAGAATACAGGGAAGAACAACTGGAGGAGGAAAACAAAAGTACACAGAACAATATATTCAGCAATGGGAAGCACAGATGCGGGGATTCCTGCAGGAAGAACAAAAAAAAGGTGTAAGATACGGTTATTTTGAAAATATGGATTTGGATCGCATTGCAAGGAGTATGCCATACATAATGGAGGAATAAGGAATGAGGGACAGATTTAACGAAAGATATATTGCAGCAATCAAAGCAGACTGTATGCATGAATGTTGTCTGGAGAGTGGTTTTGTGAAACTTTCCAAAGCAGATACCTTTATAGAATATTGTTTTGAGATGGCATGCGCCCATATGAACCGGGGATTGGATGTACTTACCGAGTGGAGATACCGCAAAGACCAGTATTGTAAAATTACAGATACCATCATATATGATTTTGCACACTACAGTAAACATGACTCCAGCCATTCGGTCAGTATTCTTGAAACGATCGAATTGGTCATCGGAGATGAACGCATTGTAAAATTGAGCAGAGGGGATTTATGGCTTTTACTGGAATCTGCGTATTCCCACGACATCGGAATGGCATTGACCGGAAAAGAATTACATGATTTGTGGAGTGATCCGGATTTTAAGGAATATCTTTTAGCTTGTCTGACATCCAAAGATCCGGATTTGAAAGAGGCAGCTTCTTATTATCAGAAAATGGATGAGCTGCTTCGCAGCAAAACAAATATGCGTCATACAGAAGACAAGAACCGGAAAGATATTTTTGAAGAATGCTGGCCAAACAGAATTGTTGAATATGTAAAGTGGCTCGTTTCGGATTATGTCCGAAGACAGCACAGCAAACGCAATGTAAAGGTAAGAGAACGTGTAGTTGCAGAAGATAATTCGGAAGTGCCGAGAAGATTGTACGAGATTGTAGCACTGGTATCGGAATTGCATACATATGATGGATATGATGCTATCATGGAACGATTGCGGTATCGGGAAAAAGGAATTGGAGCAGAACTGATTTATCCAAGATTTACAGCCGCTTTGCTTCGGCTTGGGGATGTGCTGGATGTAGAGAACAATCGGTTCTCACTGTACTCCGTGGAGCATATGGAGCAGATGCCGGGACTGAGTTCTACGCATATGCTAAAACATGAGGCAATCAGTCACATAATCATTACCTCGGAGGAGATTCAGGTAGAGGCTGAGTCGGATCAGATCGAGGTATGTAAGTGTGCGCAGGACTGGTTTCACCTGATCGAACAGGAAGTGCAGGATCTGATTTACAGCTGGAATGAAATCGCACCTCCATTACTGCGTGGCTGTACGTTAAAGCGAAGTCACTGCCACGTGTATTTGTTAGACAGCAACAATAAAAAACATGCCTATCATCTGGGCCGTCAGAAGCGTTTTGAGGTAGACAAGGAAAAACTGACCGATTTGCTGGCAGGAGCCAATTTTTATACGAACCGCATGGATTTTATACGGGAATATCTGCAGAACGCGATGGATGCCACACGGATGCAGTTGTGGAAAGATATTATGCAGGGATTGTGCGGAGAAAGAATAATGGAGCTGGCAAAAGAGGGAAATTTGCAACCATTTGACATTTCAAAGGAAATCTATGATCGCTATGAAGTACAACTGAAAGTGGAAAGTATTCCGGGAGATTATGACAATCTGTTAATTACGGTGGAAGACCGCGGCATTGGTATGGAAGAAGACTGCATGGCAGTCATATCTATCATTGGGACAGGCTGGAGAGGACGCAGGCAGTACGACCGGATGATACAGGAAATGCCAAGATGGATGCGGCCAACGGGTGGATTTGGAATTGGAATTCAATCTGCATTTATGGTGACCTCATCGGTAACGATCATGACGCAGACGGAGAATGAAACCGTCGGACGCAAAATTACGTTGAATGCACCAAAATCAGGTGGAGAAGTAATCACCGAGGAATATCAATTGGGACATCATGGAACAAAGATAGAGATCAAAGTTCCTGTTGACATTTTTTTGCGGTGGAATAGTGAGATTGCGCAAAATGATAAAACAAAAGTTCGATATGATCGGGTAGAAGTGGAACGGCAAAACATTGAGAGCAATGTGTATGCAGATAAAGTTGGATTTGATGAAGAAAATATCAAGGGTTATACGAGAAAGGTGTTACTGAGTTATTTGAATCAGATTATTCCAGAGCCATTGATCGCCATTGCAGTATATGTGCAAGGGTATGAGAAAAAAAGATACTACATAAACGAGGTGCCGTACCATGTTAAGGAATTGACATGGAATGATAAAAGATATCAGATATTATCTAGGTGGAATGAAAGTAATGTTTCCAAAAACCAGTTGTATTTGAAAGCATGGGATTGTGAAGAAGAAGTTTTGGTAACAATTCGAAAGAGAACTTCTGGTAGCAATGGAAAGATGACTATCTGCTATAAAAATGTTCGTATGACAGGAGTGGAAAATCCATTATCGGCTTTGGATGAGGTTTTGGATATTTCACTCGATTTTATGGGATTACAGGCAAAACGGGATTTAAAGATTCACCGCAATGAATTTCGGGAAGATTTTTCCTTGGAGGAGTATATCGTTCGTTATTTGCAGTTATATTTCCATTCATCATTGGAGCATTCAGGTGAGTATGATATGAAGATGCGCTTATTGCAAATGTTATATTTGCCGGATAGTGATATGGATATATTTTGGGAATATATAGAAAAAAATTTGGAAGATTACAAGACAGATTTGATTGATGGGTATCAAATTAGTATTAAGAAGAAAAAAATTCCAGACGATGTGTTGTCAGAAGCAGTGCGCGAAGTAGAACAAATAGAACCAACAAATGGGGAGTTAGAGGGAAAGTTAGAGGAGGCACCGGTTCTGAGAGAAAACGAAGGATTTTCTCAGGGATTAAATTTGGCAGATATATCCATAAAGGAAATTAAGCGGAATATACTGGAGGTGTATAAGGAATATTTTCAGCGAAAAGAAAAAGGTGGAGGATTATTGGTCGCATCGAATGATCGCAGTTCCTATACAGCAGAGGAATTAAAAACATATCAGCATACGGATGTTCAGACATGGATTATGCAGCATATGCATCTGGAACAGGATGAATGGAAATTTAATGAAAATATAAATGAGAAAGAAGATGACCATGTACTCTATTATCTGATACAGAATGGAATTATTATAGAAAACTTTCTGTGGAAACTGTTACAGGATAGAGAAGAATTGGAAAAACAAAAGATTGCTGTTAATGTTCGTGGGGAAAAAGAAAATAAGAGGGTAGTTTTTTGGAAATTTGAAAAGAAATTACCAACTGGGAAAAAATATAACTCACTCAGAGAATTTTATCTGCGTTCATGGAGCGATTTACAAGGCAGCTTTTTCACAGAATATCCAGAAGAATTTTCCCTTTTGGAGGTGACAGAAATTCCTTATATATCCCGGCAAATAGACAAACAGACGTGTTATATAATTCGTCCGATGACAGCAGAATGGATTTATCAGTTTAGCCAGAGAAATGCTTATAATATTCATATGGGAAGAAAGTACATAACAAAAGATGCTTTCATTAAAGAAGTGATGGGAAATGACTGGCTGCATCCAACAGAAGAATTTGGATATCTTATGCGATGGGTTTCAAAATATGCAAAACATGAAGCAACCCGAAGAAATATGCAGCTTATATGGGATATGTATACAAAATATGTCGGAGGAATTTTCGATGAGAACAAAGATATGATGTTATCCAATAAGGATGTTTGGAATGAGATGGTGGATAAAATGAAGAGGAATAAATGAAGTGTGGAAAAGTTCAAAGAAAATGAAATAACACAATATTATTATCCGGGATATATGGATGATTACGATAAAATTGTGCAATCGTATATCAAGTATTATCACATAAGAGCGCAGAAGTGTAAGCAGTTTTATTATGCGTTTACGATTATTAAAATTGCGCTTGCAGCCAGTATTCCTGTTTTGCAGATGATCAGTGTGGTGAAAAAATATCCGGTAATTTTGGCAATTGTTTCTGCTGCCATTGTGGTTATAGAATCCTTTCTTGTTATGACGCGTAGTGTGGAAAAATGGTCATTATTCCGAAATAACTGTAATCGCTTGTTACAGATTCAAAGGGTAAATGCAATAAAATGCGCAGATTCTCAGTCGTTAACCGATGAAAAGAGAGTTTATATTCAGGAAGTGGAGAGTGTGCTTGATGATGAAGCAAGGCGGTGGTATCAACTTACGCATCAGCAAAGGAAAACATAGGAGAAGCTATTGTATTCCACGATGGAAAGAACGAAAGAGATGAGACTGTTTTAAGTTTTGTGTAAACGTTAAAAACTGATATAAGATTTGTGAATAGTTACGAATGGGCAGAACCCGATTTTCCGGGTTCTGCCCATATCTGCATTACACAGGAGGTTTTAGGTATGTGCCAGGAGTGGATCCTGACTATACTTTTTCAGGCATAGAACGCAAAGCCTCCTCATATTCCTCTGGAGAATATTTCCTTAAAATCTGTTCTCTGGTTAAACCAAGATCAATCATATTTTGAATCGCATCAATTTTGGCTTCATGTAGTCCGGTAAGCCTGCCTTCACGTAGTCCTGTAAGTCTACCTCTGGCCTCGCCCTGCTCCAACAGTTCCTCCGACCGTAACTTTAAAATTTTACCACCCATAATCTCACCCAATCCTTTCCTGATCTCATTATCCTCCGGAATAATATAATCCGCAATCTCCTCAATCAGAACAATCATATCCATATAAAGATGTGACTTTTGTTCCTTCTCAGATGTTTGCTCAAGTCTCCGGTTGATCTCCCGGAAATCGTCGAGCAGATGCTGCACTTTCTTCGAATCCGTTCCGTTGTGCTTCAAAAAGTGTTCATATCGTAAGATATGATACGGAAGCAGAATCAGCAGCCGTTTTTCAAAAATCCGATCGACCGTGTATTTCTTTGCCTGTATGATCGGAACGCGGTAACGAATTTTCTGACCGTCCGTAAACTTCACAATCGCTTCGTGAAAATCCGGAAGTGAACGGTGATTGCGGATGTAAAGTACGCACGACTGCGGAAATTCAATTTCCCAGATCGCATGCTTCGCAAAAGAAGCATGCTCAAGCGCAATGGAAATGTCGTACTCAAACATCCGGATGACCATCGTTTCATCTTTGGTGGACTGGCACTCCAGATGATAAATGTGGCTGCCGATCCGGATAATGGAGTCCGTGACCACGGTTCCGAATTTTTCATAGTGTTCATTCCGTAGCTGTTCAAAGGGTTCCTTCTCACTGTAGGAAGTGTGGAAAACTTCATTGATCAGCGGGATAAGAAGCTGTGGCATCTTTTGTGCAATTGTCCGGAACACATCATCAAAAATAGTGCTGTGTTCTGTCGTGTTTTCTGTGTTGGCATCTGGTAACGTGTTTACCGAAATGTCAGTGTTCCCCATGTAATGTCCTGCCTTTCCTTTAGTATATATCATAAGCATCTGTTTTTACAATATGGAAAGTGTAAGAAACAGAAGCAGTTATGATCAAACGTATGAAATTGTAATTATAATGGTAATTTGAACGAATGTTCTTTCATGAATGCTATGAGATATAATTAAAATACATCTCATAGCATAGAAATAAGAAAAATACAGTTATAGACGGATTATGTCATGCTTTTACCGACATAGAATTTATCGCCTCTTCATATTCCTCTGGAGAATATTTTCTTAAAATCTGTTCTCTGGTTAAACCAAGATCAATCATATTTTGAATTGCATCAATTTTGGCTTCATGTAGTCCGGTAAGCCTGCCTCTGGCTTCCCCTCGAGCTTCCCCTCTGGCTTCCCCTCGAGCTTCTCCAAGCTCCAACAACTCTTCAGAGCGTAATTTCAAAATCTTACCACCCATAATCTCACCCAATCCTTTCCTGATCTCATTATCCTCTGGAATAATATAATCCGCAATCTCCTCAATCAGAACAATCATATCCATATAAAGATGTGACTTTTGTTCCTTCTCAGATGTTTGCTCAAGTCTCCGGTTGATCTCCCGGAAATCGTCGAGCAGATGCTGCACTTTCTTCGAATCCGTTCCGTTGTGCTTCAAAAAGTGTTCATATCGTAAGATATGATACGGAAGCAGAATCAGCAGCCGTTTTTCAAAAATCCGATCGACCGTGTATTTCTTTGCCTGTATGATCGGAACGCGGTAACGAATTTTCTGACCGTCCGTAAACTTCACAATCGCTTCGTGAAAATCCGGAAGTGAACGGTGATTGCGGATGTAAAGTACGCACGACTGCGGAAATTCAATTTCCCAGATCGCATGCTTCGCAAAAGAAGCATGCTCAAGCGCAATGGAAATGTCGTACTCAAACATCCGGATGACCATCGTTTCATCTTTGGTGGACTGGCACTCCAGATGATAAATGTGGCTGCCGATCCGGATAATGGAGTCCGTGACCACGGTTCCGAATTTTTCATAGTGTTCATTCCGCAGCTGTTCAAAGGGTTCCTCCTCACTGTAGGAAGTGTGGAAAACTTCATTGATCAGCGGAATCAGAAGCTGTGGCATTTTCTGTGCAATTGTCCGGAATACATCATCAAAAATAGTGCTGTGTTCTGTAGTGTTTTTCTCGTTGGCATCTGACAGCGGAGCTGCCACAATGTCAGTGTTCCCCATGTAGTATCCTGCCTTTCCTTTAGTATATATCAAAACAACATAGTTTTACAACCGAAAAAAACGGGAAAACAGAGTCGTTTTTGATCCTGTATTCAATTAAAATTCCAGTGGATAAACGAGCGAATGACTCATCAGATTTGGAATTATATGTGTTAAAGACAGAATATCTTATTTGCATGCAGAAATCAACTGTAAATATCAAAAAGTTGAGAATCTGTACCAGCGGTGTTACTGTTCGCAGGGTAACCTGTGAACAGTAATCCAGTGGTCAATAATCCGCTGGCAGGGTGACCAAAAAAGAGGCCACAACCATGATAGGATATGACCTCTCTTTAAAAATTGTTTCCTGAATGTTATAGCTTCATTGTAAGCTGAATCCGTTGCTTTTTCACATCCACACTCAGAACTTTCACTTCCACGATATCCCCGACGCTGACGACCTCCAGTGGATGCTTGATAAAGCGGTCACACATCTGCGAGATATGTACCAGACCATCCTGATGGACTCCGATATCCACAAAGGCACCGAAATCAATGACATTTCGCACGGTTCCCTTCAATACCATGCCCGGAGTCAGATCTTTGATCTCGAGCACGTCACTGCGCAGGATTGGTTTTGGCATATCCTCACGCGGATCACGGGCAGGCGTTTCCAGTTCCTTTACGATATCCCAGAGAGTCAGTTCGCCGATTTCCAGATCCTGTGCAAGCTTTTTGTAATCCCGGACTTTTTTCGAGATCCCGGCAACATTGCGGTCTGTCACATCCGAAAGCGTATAGCCGAGTGTTTCCAGCAGCTGTTTCGTGGCTGCGTAGGATTCCGGGTGTACACCGGTGGCATCCAGAGGGTTTTTTCCGTCACTGATGCGCATGAAGCCGGCACACTGTTCATAGGCTTTCGGTCCAAGCTTGGCCACTTTCAGAAGCTGGGAACGGGAGGCAAATTTTCCGTTTTCTTCGCGGTAGACCACAATATTTTTGGCAATGGCTTTGCTCACACCGGAGACATATTCCAGCAGGGAAGCAGAAGCGGTATTTAAGTCCACACCGACACGGTTTACGCAGTCTTCCACGACATGATCCAGCGCTTCGGTCAGTTTCTTCTGGTTCATGTCATGCTGGTACTGTCCGACACCAATGGATTTCGGGTCGATTTTTACCAGCTCTGCGAGTGGGTCCTGCAGGCGGCGCGCCATGGATGCGGCACTTCGCTGTCCGACATCAAACTGCGGGAATTCTTCGGTTGCCAGCTTGCTGGCAGAGTATACGGAAGCACCGGCTTCGTTTACGATGATGTATTGTACCGGTTCCGGAATCTCTTTGAGAAGCTGTACGATAATCTGTTCGGATTCGCGGGATGCAGTACCGTTTCCCAGAGAGATTAATGTAATATGGTATTTGGAAATCAGTTTTTTCAGTACCGCTTTGGCTTCGTCCACGCGGTTTTGCGGGGCAGTCGGATAGATCACAGTAGTATCAAGTACTTTTCCGGTCGGATCCACCACAGCGAGCTTGCATCCGGTACGGAATGCCGGATCCCAGCCAAGTACAACCTGACCGGCGATTGGAGGCTGCATCAGAAGCTGTTCTAAGTTTTTGCCAAATACACGGATGGCACCGTCTTCAGCTTTTTCGAACAGATCGTTTCGGATTTCGCGCTCAATGGCAGGTGCAATCAGCCGGTTGTAAGCATCCTCTGTAACTTCATGCAGTACAGCTGCTGTGGGAGCAGAAGGTGCGGTGATGAGTTTACGGTCGAGATAGGAAAGAATCCGGTCCACGGGTGCATCAATTTTTACTGTGAGGAATTTCTCTTTTTCTCCGCGGCTGATGGCAAGAATCCGGTGTCCGGCAAGCTTTGAAAGACTTTCGCTGAATTCATAATACATCTCATAGACGGATTCGGCTTCGGGATCTTTTGCAGCGGATAAAAGCTGTCCGTGCTTCATAGTCAGTTCCCGGATATGGGTACGGAAATCGGCATTGTCGGAGACCGACTCTGCAAGGATATCTTTTGCACCGTTTAAGGCATCTTCTGCGGTGGAAACTTCTTTTTCCGGGTTTATATAGTTTTCGGCTTCCTCCAGAGGAGAAACTGTCATTTTCTGAAGAAGGATCAGGTTGGCGAGTGGTTCTAAGCCTTTTTCTTTTGCAATGGTTGCACGGGTACGGCGCTTCGGACGGTACGGGCGGTACAGATCATCCACTGCAACCTGTGTTTCGGCCGCGAGAATCTGTGCACGCAGTTCCTCCGTCAGTTTTCCCTGTTCTTCAATGGAGGCCAGTACGGTCTGTTTTTTGTCCTCCAGATTTCGCAGATACACCAGACGGTCATAGAGATTTCGTAAAATTTCATCACTCAATGCTCCGGTAGCTTCTTTCCGGTACCGGGCAATAAAAGGAATGGTGCATCCTTCGTCGATCAGTTTTACAGCAGCGGAGGCCTGTTCTTTCCGGATGCCGAGTTCTTCCGCAATTTTTGTATTAATATCCATAAATTTTCCCCTTAATAGTCCTTTCCTGTCAAATAATACTTTCCCTATTATATATGAAATGTTACAATAAAAGCAATCCTAAAAAGAAAGGAAAACGTATTATGGATATGTATGGATCATCTTATCAACCAAATCCGAATCAGCCGTATCGCAGCCGGAGATCTGCACGCATGGAGGCAGCTTCCCTGATACTTGGATCAATTGCATTACTAAGCTGCACCTGTCTGTATCTTGCTGTGCCGTGTGGGGCTCTGGCGGTTATTTTTGCAACACTTTCCCGCGGAGGCATGATGTCTTATACTTCGAAAGCACAGATCGGAATGATTCTGGGGATTATGGCATTGGTTGCGGCTATCGGACTGTACGCATCGGTTCTGGGGTATGCCATCCATCAGTATGGAAGTATCGATGGATTTTTAAAGGCCTATTCTGATATGCAGGGCATGGATTATAATGAACTGATGGAGCAGTTTATGGCAAAATAAAAAGATTGTTGCATCTGCATAGCCATGCTATAATGAGAAAAGCAATCAGTTACAGAAACGGAGTATAAACAAATGAACCTACCTTGCAAAGAATTAAAACGAATCGCAAGAGACAATTTAAATGGAAATTATAAAATACCAATGGGAGCTTTTCTTGCCGCCACACTGATTCCTTTGGCGGTAGAACTCCCATTTTCCATGTTGCAGAAAGATGCACAGCCGCTTCCGGTGACGATCATGTTTTATGTGGCGGAATTTCTGATCACACTTTTAAGCATGGTATTGTCTGTCGGAATCCTTCAGCTTCATCTGTCACTTGCACGGAAAAAAGAAATGACACTTGGCATGGTATTTTACGGGTTTAAAAATCACCCGGACCGTTATATCATTGCAGGACTGCTTTTGATTATTGCAACGCTGATCAGCTGTATTCCTGTGATCACAGGTGCTGTGTTATTTTTTGTCCTGGACAAGTCGCCTGCGGCGATTGCAGTACTGGTGATACTTGGTATTGTGAGCACGATTCTGGCAGTTTTCGTGCAGATGTGGTATGCACTGGCATTGTATCTGCTTTTGGATCATCCGCAGATGAAGGCACGCGAATCATTAAAGATCAGCCGTCAGATCATGAAGGGAAATAAAGGAAGATTATTTTATATTTATCTGAGCTTTATCGGATTGCAGATACTGTGTATGCTGTCTTTAGGCATCGGGTCACTCTGGGTATATCCATACCAGTCACAGACACTGGTTATTTTTTATCTGGATGTGGTCGGGGAGATCCCATCAAACATAAGCTAATGCTCCGGCTGATTGCCGGATATTAGAATATACTATTAGGTAATTGCGAAACTCGCGATGCTCGTTCGCAAACTTGAATCAAAATAGAAAC
>ERZ507075.529-NODE-529-length-18360-cov-6.1552_pt1 | contig 18360 bp, 18 predicted proteins | sample MGYA00512863_ERZ507075 | MGnify/ENA metagenome assembly ERZ507075 | reverse complement strand
GGAGCACTACTGTAACTATCAACGCACAGAGGGCAACTGTAAAACGCTGTAAGGCCCCGAGTCTCCCGCCGGGGCCTTTTTAGTGGCCATAAATAAAGAGACTATACATAAAGTATAGCCTCTCAGACAAAGAAGGAAATGGTGGAAGTATTACCAGTTTTTTCAAAAATAACGCTTGGAAGCTCTGATGTCAAGTACAAAACGGCCGACACCATTACAGTGCCGGCCGTTCTGCGCATTTCTATTTACACTCACTTCTATGGTCTTATTATATCATTCCTGTATATATGGTGCAAATGGAATAGTAAGACGTTTTTCGACAGTTCCCAACTATTGATAACCTCAATGTGCCAGTTCCTCAGTACCTGCCTCATCATCGGTTTTACACCCATGGAGAGAAGATAAAGATAGCAGCAGTCACAGAGAGATGTTATACTGAAAGAAGAATACAAAAAAAAATTACCCATTGCCAAAAACAGAGAAACACGGGAGGAAAGAGAATATGTACAAAACAGAAACTTATACAGCAGTGGTACCGGTGGAGGACTACATAGAAGGCTATGTGGATGTGGACACGTTTCTGGAGTGCTGCAGGGCATGTCCGAATTATGAAAAGGTATGGTCCTGCCCATCCTATGATTTTGATGTTCTGTCATACTGGAGGAAATACGAGACCCTGGAACTGACAGCCGTTAAAATAATCTTTGATGAGGAGTTTGCAGGGAAAGCATTTACAAAGGCGGAGCAGGCTAAGATCCTTGGACAGTCCCTCCGTGTGGAGAAGGAAAAGCTGTCGGAAATGCTCTGGGAGAAGGAAAAACAATATCCGGGAAGTATCAGCCTGTCAGCAGGCTCCTGTATTTTGTGCGAAGGAAACTGTACCAGACCGGATAAAAAAGCGTGTCGATTTCCGGAAAAGATGCGTTATTCCATAGAATCCATCGGAGGCAATGTGGGACTGACACTTAGCAAGCTGATGGGAATAGAACTGGAATGGATGGAAGAGGGAAGGCTGCCCCATTATTTTGTTCTGGTATGCGGGCTTTTGAAGTAAACAATATATGGAAGAAAAAGGAAGTTGACAGAGAAAGATATTTGCTGTACACTTTTATCATAAACTTATAAAAGTATCTGATAAAAGTGAAAAGGAGAATGCATATGGACACTCTGACTGCCAGACCAAGAGTATTGAAACAGGCAAATCTTTCCCTCATACGAAAAGTCCTGAAAGCAAAAGGAACTGCCACCAGGGCAGAGATTGCCTATGAGACGAAGATCAGTTCCACCACAGTCCGTTCTCTGCTGTCTGAAATGATGCAGAACGGAGAGATCGAGAGTGTTGGATACGATGAATCCAGCGGAGGAAGAAAAGCAGAGCGCTATGGGTTCCGGCCCAACCGGTATTACGGTGCGGCTTTCTGCATCACAGGAGACCAGATCTACGGTCTGCTGATCAATGTCTGCGGAGAGATCGTGGAAAAAACAAGGCTGGAGGCAGCAAACGGAGATTTTGAAAGCGCCATCACCGCTTGGATGGATGAACAGATAAAAAAAAGAGAAATCAAGTCCATAGGCATTGGCGTGCCCGGCGCGGTGGAAGGGAAAGGGTACTGGAGAACAAATGAGGCGGACGGGAAATTATATAAAATAGATATTGGCGACAGCCTTGAAAAGCGGTACAAGATTCCTGTGGTGTTGGAAAATGACCTGAATGCCACTGCCATCGGATTCGGACGGTGTTACGCAAAGGAGTTTCCTTGTGAGAATCCGGAGAACACGAATATGGCTTTTCTCTACTTTGAAAAGGGCTGTGTAAGCGCCGGTTTTATCTCAGGGGGCAGAGTTGTACGCGGACATCATAATTTTGCAGGGGAGCTTGGTCTGCTGCCCATGGAAGACGGAAAGACGCTGGATGCGTGCATGGCAGAGCCTATGGAGGATGTCAGATATGTTGATCTGGTGGTCCGGGTCATCAGTTTTATCTGTGGGATTCTGAATCCGCAGTATGTGGTCCTTGGCGGCCCGAGTCTGCAAAAGGACTGTATCGGGCCTATCGGTGACGGGCTTTCCGCCTTCCTGCCTAAACACCTGCTGGCAGAGATTCTCTACTCCCCGGATGTGTGGCATGATTATTTTGACGGGATGGCAAGTCTGACCGCTGCAAAGATGTTTGATGAGGTACAGTTTATAAAGGAGCAGCCATGTTTATGAAGCGGAGAGAGAAAATTCTGGATACCGGGCCACGGATCTGCTTTTTTGTGCAGACAGCATTTGGAACGGCGTTTTCGTATCTGACCAGCGGTGTGTTTTTAAGCGGCCTTGCGCTTCTTATGGGAGCAGGGGATGTGCTGGTCAGTTATCTGAGCGTGATCGTGAATATCTGCGGGGTGCTGATCCTTGGATTTGCGGCATATCTGGAGCGGTTTCAGAGCCGTAAGCGGTTGACTGTTATATTTACGGCACTTTCCAGAACCGCCACGCTTTTCCTTGTGCTCATACCGGCTGTGGTGCCGAAGCGGATGCAGATCGCCGTCTTTGTCCTGGCGGTGGTCACGGCTTTTACGCTTCAGGCCCAGACGACGGTGGTGCTGAACCAGTGGATGATGGGGTTTATGGATGAAAAGAAAAGCGGGCGTTACATATCACTGAGACAGACGCTGACACTGGGCGTTACGGTCCTGTTATCTGTGGCAGGCGGTTTCTGGATGGACCATATGCAGGGGAAATACCTGGGATTTGCTGTTTTGTTCGGGGCAGCGGCGGTGATGGGGGGCTGTGAAGTCATTCTTCTGCTGCGGACACCTGACAGCGCGCCGTACCGGCCTTTGAAAATAAATTGCGGACTTGGGGATGCACTGAAGATACCTCTGAAAGACAGGAAGTTTGTGGGATTTGTGGTTTATATCCTGGCTTTTTATCTGCTTCTCAATATTTCAGACAGCTTTACCATGGTGTATATGATGAAATATCTGGCACTTCCCTATAAAACGGTGACGGCTATGTATATGATCATATCCCTGCCCCAGATCGTGCTTCTGGGCTTATGGGGGAGGATCAGCGATAAGCGGGGACATGAATTTGTTTTGAAAACCTCCATCTGGCTTTTTGCAGGTGAGACATTGTTTATGTCTTTTGCGGCGCCGAAGAACTGCCTGTTGTTTATTCCGGCTGCGTTTCTTATATCTTCCGTTGCAAATGCCGGTTTTGTAGTCGCTGTGTTTAACAGACGGTATGAGCTGATGCCGAAAGACAACAGGATCATGTATGATAATTTTTATACGGCAGTCATTGGACTCGGGTTTATTTTAGGCCCCATGATCGGAGGGGCAGTGAAAGGATTTCTGGAGGCGGGCGCAGCAGTGAAATCCACTGCTGCCATAAACGGAATTCACTGCCTGTATCTGATATCTACGGCAGGCATTCTGCTGCTGCAGGTCATTTATTACCGTGTGCAGGGAAGAAGGGAGGTGTGTGTCCATGTCAAGGGTTGATCTTCATATCCATACAAAGTTCAGTGATGACGGGGAGTTTTCTCCGGAAGAGATCATCAGGCAGTGTGAGGCATGCGGGATGGAGTGGATTGCCGTAACAGACCACAATTGTGTCCGCGGCGTGGCCGAGGCTTTAAAAGCAGCCGTTAAAGTCAGGGTTATCCAGGGTGTGGAGCTGGACTGTGTGTATAGAGGACAGAATTTTCACCTGTTGGGATATGGCATTGATGTGAACCGTGAAGAATTTGCAGCCGTGGAACAAGATATTTTACAACAGGAGAGAAGGGCGGCAGAGGAAAAAATCCGGCTTTTCCGGCAGGCAGCAGGTATTGTGGTGGATGCGGATGAAATTCTTGCCGGGGCAGATAACGGCGTTGTGACCGGGGAACAGATTGCTGAACATGTCTTAAAACGCGGGGATGCAGACCGGTATGAAATACTGGCCCCCTACCTTCCGGGCGGGGAGAAAAGTGATATGCCAAATGTGCGGTTTTACTGGGATTTTTTTACAAAGGGAAAGCCGGCCTATGTGGAGATATCCTATCTATCCCTTCCTGATGCTGCGGCCCTGATACACAGCGCGGGCGGTGCGGCGGTTCTTGCGCATCCGGGGCAGAATCTGGGCGGAGATGATGAACTGCTGGATCAGATCACGGAGGAGAAGATTGACGGCATTGAAGTATTTTCTTCCTACCACAGCAGGGAGCAGGCACTGCATTATCTGGAAGCCGCGGAACAAAAAGGCCTGTTTGTCACCTGCGGCAGCGATTTCCATGGCAAAAATAAGCCGAACATCGTACTGGGAGGTCATAATGCCCTGTGGAGCGATGAAAGACTTACATCAGAATTGAAAAAATGCTCCTTATGGAAACTGCCTGTTCTATAGCAGAACAGGCGGTCCCATAAGGAGCGGTAAGAATTATAATACATCCTCTATTTCACATCCGCAGGCAAAAGGACCTGCAAGCGGCATCATATCGCGCTTTCTTCCAAAGTAATCCCGGTCAAATACAATAGGAGTTCCGTCAGGTGCTTCAAATTTCTGTTCCGGCTCAAATGCCTCACCCAGCAGTTCTGTGCTTACAAACGGAGTCTCAAATTTTGGCAGGTAATCATACAGATTCGTCTCCAGACGGTATTCACCGCCTTCCTCTTTTAATTCCAGCGTGATTTTGTGTTCCTCATCCACTTTATAATTTTCCTCTGCATCACACGGTTTGGCGCCGTTAAAGTATACATTGCCTCCGGTGTAGATGGGAAGATGGTCATAATAGATGTCTTTGTTGTCATGGTCCACAGCAGTCTCTGCGTTGAAGCGTCCAAAGTACGTCTCTGCCGTGGGATATCCGTCGTACGGTTTTGTTCCGCAGATAAACTGGTATTTATCCATGGTGCCCATGCCCTCAGATTCCGCATAGGCAGCCAGGTCCCGGCGGATTTCCTTCTGCACGAATATATTGTTGTAGAAACGTGCATCACCGTGAAGGATCGTCATAAATCCGGCAACCTCTGTGCGGTGCGGTACGTGATATGGCGTATACCTCGGGGATGGCAGATATTGTCCGCCGTTATCTACACCGGCGCCTACCCAGGTAAAGGAACCTGCGATCAGGTTGTGTACAAGAGCGGTGCCCTGTGTGCTGATGCGGCATGCGCAGTCGGACAGAAGCAGATTGTTGTCAACCAGTGTGGGACCGTGGGAAACCTCGATAAAAATGTCCTCAGCCAGAGCCAGACCATTGGCAATCTCTGTTCCTTTTGGCGGAACATTGTCGTGGAACAGATTCTGTGTGACACGAGTCCCCTGTGCCTGCCAATCCAGCCACAGGCCGCGGGTGCAGTGGTGGAAATGGTTGCGGCGGATGATCACGTCAATGGCAGCATGCATTTTGATACCGCCGATCTCTGCGCCTGCCAGGTCCTGTTTGTTGTTGATATGGTGAATGTGGTTGTCCTCGATCACAGAGAACACGCCGCCTAAATGTCCTACAATACCGGTCTGTCCGCAGTCGTGGATGTTGCAGCGGCGGACAATGTGGGAACCGATGTTCTCTTTTGTCCATCCCTCAATCTGTGCCTGGCAGATGGCGTCACGTTCTGTCTGGGTTCCGTCTTTATAGAATCTGGTGGTCCACTTGTTTTCATTGTTCGGCTGCAGATATTTTCCCAGGGAGATACCGGAGCATTTGGAATCGGAAACCTCACAGTCCTCAATGATCCAGCCCTTTGACCAGTGGGGGCCGATCATGCCTTCCTGGTAAGCAGTGGGCGGTGCCCATGTGGTAGCTGCCTGTTTTACCGTGAAGCCTGACAGCGTGATATAATTAACGCCTGTCTTATCCGGGTAGAAGCAGTTGCGCCGCACATTGATCTCCACATTTTCCTCGTTGGGGTCAGCACCCTGGAAGTTGGCGTAGATGACAGTGAAGCCGTCTTCCTGTTTTGTGTACCATTTGTAGAGGGTAAAATCCGGGTCCCAGGAACCTTTGTAAATGGATGGGTTTGTGACATCCTCCAGTGAAAATGCCTCATACATGGATTTGCCGTTTATGTATACCTCACCGGTATGCACCGGTTCCGGAGCACGGTACCAGTCACCTGCAATGACTGTGGTGTAGGGGTTATAGCAGCCGAAGATACCGTTGGGAATACGGGCTGTCCAGACATTGCCCTGATACTGTGTCCAGTTTTTTACAGGTTCTGCGCCGGTAATGACAGCGGCCAGCGGCTCCTCTGAGCGGTAGACAATACGATTGTTTTCGTCTGTACCGCCGTTTTTCGGATTTACATATTCCCGGTAAATACCCGGAGCTACCAGGACTTCGTCTCCTGCGCGGGCGGCAGCGGCTGCCTCACTGATGGTCTGAAACGGTTTTTCCTTAGTACCGCATCCGTTTCTGGGAGCATTTGCGGCTACATAATAAATCATAGATGTTATCCTCCTTTGGCTGTTTGAAACTAGTTACTATTCACAGTCCTGCAAAAAGCGCAGTTCTGGGAACAGTAACTTTTCTATTGACCTTCCCGGTCTTGTGATAATATAATTATACTGTGGATTTAGGGATATATAAATAATCATACTGCCTGAAAATATAAGAATCCTGCCATATACGGAGGTCGCTATGGTACAATTCAGAAAATTGGATATGGACGGAAGAAAAAAGGAAAAAATCGTTTATCAGAACCAGATGCTTCACTATGGCTTATATGTGCCGAGACCGGAGGCGTATTTCTTCGGGGATATTCCGTGGCACTGGCATGATGAATTTGAGTTCGGACATATTTTGGGCGGAAGTATGCAGTATAAGACCAATCATCATGAATTCATACTGCATGAGGGGGACGGAATATTTGTCAATTCCGGGGTTCTGCATTATCTGCATCCTCTGGAGCCTGTGGAGGAGGTAAGGCTGCAGTCACAGTTCTTTGACCGTTCTTTTCTGGCAGGCGCATCGGGAAGTATTCTGGATATCAAATATATTGTTCCTGTGCTGGAACAGAAACAACTGGACGCAGTGCCCCTTTACTGTTCCGATGCGGGAAGCGCGGAGTTTCTGGAAAAAATGAGGGAAGGGGCAGAACTGAGCAGCAAGGGGGAGCCATTTTTTGAGCTTCGCCTGCGGAATCTTTTCTCAAAGCTCTGGGAGATGGTGTATTCCTGGGCTATGGATGAGAAGAAAAGCGGGACAGGTTTCAACGCCCTGGAGGATGAACGGATCAAACAGATGCTGTCCTATATTCAGGAACATTACAGTGAGAAGATCACGGTGCAGGATATTGCATCCAGTATACATATCAGTGAGCGGGAGTGCTACCGTCTGTTTCAGACGAGTCTTGGGGAGACACCTGTGGAGTTCATGATCTCCCTGCGTCTGCAGAAGGCACAGGAGCTGCTGCGTTATACGGATAAAAGTGTTCTGGAGGTGGCTGTGGAGACCGGATTCGGGACCAGCAGCTATTTTGGAAAAATATTTAAACAATATCATCATATTACACCGAAACAGTATAAGAAGCTTAATTTTGACAGGAAAGAACATCCCGAAAAGGAGACCTGAAACGTGTGCGGCTGTCTGCGGAAACGCAAACAGCCGCACACGTTGCTTTACGCCGGAAGTTCTCCGTCTGCGGGCATCCGCCTTATTTCTTTCTGGACCAGAAGAACTGCCAGGATACCGGCAGCTGCGTCCGCAATAGGACCGGCATACATGACTCCGTCAATTCCCATAAAGAGGGGGAAGATCAGGATCATGGGGATCAGGAACAGAATCTGTCTTGTCATGGAAAGCACAATACCGCGGGTGGCTTTGCCGATGGAAGTGAAAAAGTTAGCGGTCACCGGCTGCAGGCCGTTCAGGAAGGTACAGAACATAAAAATGCGGAAATACTTCTGGGCAAACTGATAATAAAGCTTGTCTCCGGAACCGAAAAGGCTGACGATCTGCCTGGGGAAGATCTGGAAACATATAAATGCAGTCACAGCCAGAATAGTTGCTGTTCCGGCTGCGCACAGATACGTCTTTTTCACCCGGGAATAGTTTTTGGCGCCGTAATTAAATCCCACGATTGGCTGTGAACCCTGGGCGATCCCGATGACAATGGACAGGAACACCATATTCACCTTGGCTACGATCCCTACCACCGCAAGGGGAATGTCGCTTCCGTAGACGGAGTGGGAACCATAGTGGCGAAGCACATTGTTCATGGTTATCTGGACCACGGTAAGGGCCAGCTGATTGAAGCAGGAGGCCATTCCGAGGGATGCGATAGCTTTGATACAGTGAGACCGGGGAATGAGATTTTTAAGCTTCAGCTCCACGGTTTTATACCGGGGCAGATAGAAGAGGACTAAACAGGCGGAGAATACCTGGCCGGTCACCGTTGCCCATGCAGCTCCGGCAATACCCCAGCCGAAGGTAAAAATGAACAGGGGGTCCAGCACAGTATTGATCAGAGCACCGGAGACCATGGATATCATGGAATAGGTAGGACTGCCGTCCGCCCGGATCAGATGGTTGCCGCCTGTTGTCAGCATAAAAAACGGAATGCCCCAGGTGGTGATCCCCACATAGGTCATGGAATAGGGCAGAACCTTGGGGGTAGCGCCGAAGGCCAGGATCAGCGGCTTCAGGAACAGGCGGATCAAAATGACCAGGATGAGGCCGCACAGGATGAGGCTGCCGAATCCTGTGCCTGCAATATGCTTTGCCTTTTCTTCATGTTTACGCCCAAGTTCCAGATTAAAATTGGAGGCGCCTCCGATTCCTATGAGGAGAGCGATAGCTGTAGTTATGGTGGTAATGGGAAAAGCCACGTTTGTCGCGGCATTTCCGTACATGCCCACGCCCTGCCCGATGAAAATCTGGTCCACGATATTATACAGCGCGTTGACCAGCATGCTGATGATAGCCGGTACCGCGAATTAGGGCAGTAATTTACCGATGGGGCTGAAGCCCAGAGGGTTTTCTTTTATCTGTTGCGTATTCTCCATATGAGTTCTCCATCCTTTCTGATTTTATTTTAAGCCATCTGAAGAAGAAATCCAATACAAAAATTTGATGAATCTGAAAAAAAGAGAAAATAGTATTGACAGACAGGATAATACTTTGTATATTATATATGAACATATGAATATGTATTCATATGAAAACAAGATGAACGGAAAAGGAGAAAGTAAATATGAGAAAAACATTTAAACTGGTAGATTTAGACTGTGCACACTGTGCTGCAAAAATTGAGGACTCTGTAAGGAAGATGGAAGGTGTAACCGGAGTAGAAGTGAACTTTCTGAGCCAGAAGATGGTTCTGGAGGCATCTGAGGAGTACTTTTCTGAGATTGCGGACAAAGTGGTGAAACGGATTCGGAAAATTGAGCCGGATGTCACAGTGAAAAAAATTTAAGATCATTGCGGCAGGGGGAACTGCCTGCCGCCGCAATTTATGAAAGGAAGAGAATTATGACAAAAAAACAGAAAAAACAATTATACCGCATACTCACATCCATTCTCATTTTTCTGCCGGTCTTGTGGCTGCCTCTGAATGAAACAGGAAAATTCATAGGATTTCTTGTCTGTTATGCCGTGATCGGGTGGGATATTATCTGGAAAGCTGTCACCAACATTCTGCATGGTCAGGTATTCGATGAAAATTTTCTGATGACCGTTGCCACTGTGGGAGCCATGTGTCTGGGTGACTATAAAGAAGGTGTGGCAGTCATGCTGTTTTATCAGGTGGGAGAACTGTTTCAGTCCTATGCTGTCAGCAAATCACGCCGTTCCATTGCAGGACTGATGGATATACGCCCGGACTATGCCAACGTTGTGAGGGATGGAAAAGAGACCAGGGTGGAACCGGATGAAGTTCTTGTTGGAGATGTGATTCTGGTCAAACCGGGAGAACGCATACCCCTTGACGGAATCGTTCTGGAGGGCAGATCCACTCTGGACACCTCTGCACTGACAGGGGAATCCATGCCAAGGGAAACCGGGGCAGGGGCGGAGGTCATCAGCGGATGCATTAATCAGACAGGAACCCTGAGAATCCGCGTATCCAGGCCCTACGGGGAATCCACAGTTTCTAAAATATTGGATCTGGTGGAGAACGCCAGCAGCAAAAAATCAAAGTCCGAGGCATTTATCACACGTTTTGCCAGATACTACACACCCTCGGTTGTGGCAGCAGCAGCACTGCTTGCCATATTGCCGCCTCTTATTACCGGGCAGGCGTTTGCCCCCTGGATACACAGGGCGCTGACATTCCTGGTGATCTCCTGCCCGTGTGCGCTCGTAATCTCTGTTCCGCTGAGTTTCTTCGGCGGCATCGGCGGAGCTTCAAAGTGCGGTGTGCTGATCAAGGGAAGCAATTACCTGGAGGCACTGGCAAAAGCAGAGACTGTTGTGTTTGACAAGACAGGTACTCTGACGAAAGGGTCCTTTGCAGTGACGCGATGCTATCCCCGGGGAATCACCGGTGAAAGATTACTGGAACTGGCAGCCTGTGCAGAAAAAGACTCCAATCACCCCATTTCCAGGTCTATTGTGAGGGCATACAGAAAGAATACCGAACAGTTTACAGTTTCTGATGTACAGGAGATCCCGGGACACGGTATCTCTGTCACTCTGAATGGAAAAAATGTACTGGCAGGAAATGCAAAGCTGATGAAAAGTAGAAAAATCACGTTTCAGCCAGTGAAAGAAGCAGGTACCGTTGTCTACGTGGCGGAAGACGGGAAATACCGCGGTGCTGTCCTGATCGAGGATGAGATCAAGGAGGACGCAGCCTTTGCTGTCAGCGAACTGAAAAAAGCAGGGGTGCAGAAAACGGTTATGCTCACCGGAGACACAAAGGCAGTGGGCGAAAAGGTAGCAGGGAAATTAGGGCTTGATCTGGTCTATACAGAACTGCTTCCCGCGGATAAAGTGGCACACATGGAAGAACTGCTGGCCAGGACAAGTGAAAAAGGCAGGCTGGCTTTTGTGGGAGACGGGATCAATGATGCGCCGGTGCTCGCAAGAGCAGATATAGGAATCGCTATGGGTGGACTTGGTTCCGATGCGGCAATTGAGGCGGCAGACATTGTCATCATGACAGATGAACCGTCAAAGATAGCGGCAGCTATGCGGATTTCCAGAAAGACACTGGCAATCGTGCGCCAGAATATAGTTTTTGCTCTGGGAGTGAAGGCCTTTGTTCTGCTTCTGGGAGCACTTGGAATTGCATCTATGTGGGCAGCAGTCTTTGCAGATGTGGGTGTTGCTGTCATTGCCATATTAAATGCAGTCCGCGCGCTCCGAGTGCCGAAGGAGGAGAAGGTGTTGAGAAAAGAAAATTTCCGGGAGGCGCCGGCAGGGTGAATTTTACTAAATTGAACCGCTTATTTTCGGCAATTATTTACGAAATCCATTCACTGTGGTAGAATTATTCTATAATTGTATTGACAGAAAAAGAAAAAAGAATATAATGAACTTATCACTTGTCCTACAAGTTGAGACGAAGGGAAGATATATGAAAATAAAACGTGTCAATGTAACCAGCCAGGTGGTGGATTATCTGAAGAAGAATATTGAATCCGGAAACTGGACAGTTGGTGAGAAGATACCGTCAGAAAACCAGATGACAGAGGAGCTGGGCGTGAGCCGTTCCAGTATCAGAACGGCGCTGCAGTATCTGATTGGCCTTGGTGTCCTGGAAAGTGTGCATGGCAAAGGGACTTATCTGATCAACAGCCGTGTGGAGAACTGGGATGAGACGGAGAACAAGATCACATCCGAGGACTGCAGGGATATTGAAAAGGTATTGGAATTCAGAAAAATACTGGAACCAGATGCCTGCAGACTGGCAGTGGAAAAATGTACGCCCAAGATCATCACTGCTCTGGAGACATATCTGGAGCAAATGCAGATGTTCCAGGGAAATCGGGAAAAGTTTGTAAATGCAGACCTGAAATTCCACGAAGTTATCTGCCGTTCTACAGGCAACGCCCTGCTGGAAAAAAGCCTGCACAAGGTTTTCCAGGAGACCAGGCAGAATCATGAACAGATGAATGAACTGTTTGGCTATGATTCAGGGATCCATTACCATGCGCAGATTCTGGATGCATTTAAGAATGGCGATGCGGATGCAGCTCATGATATTATGTATGAACATCTGGACGCAGCTATGAAAAAGCTGTGAATCAGATTCTTACAGAACTGCCTGTTTCCCGTGGGAACGGGCAGTTATATGGAAAATGACAATGTTTTTATATTCTAACTTGTATGATGAGTAACAAGTAATAGGAGGAGAGAGATGTCAGTTAAAATTCAGGACATACGGGTCATATGTACAGCGCCGGAGGGCATTAACCTTGTCGTAGTCAAAGTGGAGACAAATCAGCCGGGATTGTACGGCCTGGGCTGTGCTACATTTGCTTACCGCCATCTGACGGTAAAGCATCTGATCGAGGAATATTTAAAACCGCTTCTTGTGGGGCGGGACGCTGAGAATATTGAGGAATTATGGCAGCTTATGCACCAGAACGGCTACTGGAGAAATGGCCCTATTGAAAATAATGCGATTTCCGGCATTGATATGGCGTTGTGGGATATCAAAGGCAAGATGGCAGATATGCCGGTGTATCAGCTGTTCGGAGGAAAAGTAAGGGAAGGGATTCCGGTATACCGCCATGTGGACGGAAAAGATATCGGGGAAATCTGTGAAAATATTCAAAGATTCCAGGAGATGGGAATTACGCATCTGCGCTGCCAGTGCGGCGGCTACGGCGGGGCACCTTACGGACAGACACCTGAGACAGCGCCGGAAGGGGCACATGATGGGATGTATCTGGACTCCAGGAAGTATATTCGTGACACAGTAAAACTTTTTGGAGAAATCCGTGACAGAATCGGATATGATATGGAATTGGTACATGATGTACATGAGCGCATCGCTCCTGTGGAAGCTATCAAACTGGCAAAGGAGCTGGAACCCTTTGATCTGTTTTTCCTGGAGGACCCGGTTCCGCTGGAGCAGACAAACTGGCTGAGAAACTTGCGGGAACAGACCAGCATCCCCATTGCCCAGGGAGAGCTTTTCAACAATCCTAAAGAGTGGAAAACTCTCATAGCAGAGCAGCTGATTGATTTTATCCGTGTACATATCAGTCAGATAGGAGGCATCACACCAGCCAGAAAACTTCAGATTTTCGCGGAGCAGTTTGGTGTGCGCACCGCATGGCATGGGCCGGGTGATATGTCACCCCTGGCTCACGCGGCAAATATCCATATTGATCTGGCGGCACCTAATTTCGGAGTGCAGGAGTGGTCAGGAATCGAACCGCCTAATTTTGTGATACAGGATCTGAAGGGGCCGCATGGCGCGCTGCTGGAAGTCTTTCAAGGTCTTCCCGAATTTCGCAGGGGTTATGTGTATGCCAATGATAAACCGGGTCTGGGTGTGGATATTGATGAGAAGGAAGCAGCAAAATATCCGTGTGAAAAGACAGTCACCACATGGACGCAGACGAGATTGAGAGACGGTTCTCTGCAGACACCGTAAAGGGAGGGTAACATGAAGGTAAGAAAACTGGCAGCATTGTCCATAGCGGGAATACTCGCAGCACTGGCTATGGCGGGATGCGGCAAAGACAGCAGTATTTATGATGAAAACGGAAAAGTGAGCCTGAGAATGGCACAGACATCAGCAGCAGACGGAGCCATTGGAATCTCCATGGAGGAGTTTGCCGAGAATGTAAAAGAAAAATCAGAGGGCAGAATTGAGATATCTGTTTTCCACAACGGACAGCTCGGCTCAGAGAGAGATAATATCGAGGCATGTGAACTGGGCAATCTGGATATAGCAGTGGTAAATCAAAGTGTGCTGGCGAATTTCATTCCTGAGATCGCAGCGTTTGACCTGCCCTATGTGATCGAGGGTACAGAGCATGCGGATAAGGTGTTTATGGGAGAAATCGGACAGGACTTTCTCAAAAGACTGGATAAGGTGGAGCTGAAAGGATTAGGAATCTGGGAATCCGGGTTCCGTAATCTGACCAATTCCAAGAAAGAGATCAACAGTGCCGAGGATGTGAAGGGACTGAGAATCCGTGTTATGGAAAATGAAATCCATCAGAAGCTCTGGAAAGCGCTGGGGGCGGATCCGGTACCCATGGCCTGGAGTGAGGCATATACCGCAATGCAGCAGGGCGCCATTGACGGACAGGAAAATCCTGCTACGGTCATCGACAAAAATAATGTGGTGGAAGTAAATAAGCATATGGCCATTACAGAACATGTGTATTCCACGGTGTATGTTCTGATGGCGCCCAAAACATGGAATTCCCTCACAGATGAGGACCAGCAGGTCATTGCGGAGTGTATGGAGGAAGCCAACCTTGCGGAGCGGGAACTGAGCCGGAAGATGGATGCGGAGGCTGTTTCCACACTGGAGGAACAGGGAATGAAGGTGACTTATCCGGATAAGACAGAATTGATTGCAGAGACACAGAGTGTCAGGGATACTTACGGTGCAGACTACAAAGAGACTCTTGACAGGATAGCTGCAGCAAAATAGCAAAGGAGAAGGAAGATGGAGAAAGCAAAGCAGGTTTTTAGCAGGCTGCAGAGTGCTGTGAATGCATTGACTGCGGTTATACTGGTGGCAATTATGGTGATCATACTGGTGCAGACTTTTACCAGATACGTTATTTTTTACAGCATACCCTGGTCTGAGGAGGCATCCAGGTATCTGTTCGTGGCAATGATCCTTCTGGGAATCAATATGGGTATATCCCAGAATCTCATGGTACGCATTGACATTATAGATAATTTTCTGCCGTCCGGAGTGAAAAAGGCCTTTGAGATAGGAAGGCAGGTTCTGGCACTGGCTATATCCGCTGTGTTTTTTTACAGCACTTTTGGTATGCTGCGCATTGGAGGATACCAGTTGAGTCCGGCCATGAGGATTCCCATGAATGTTATGTACGGAATCCTGTGTCTCGGATTTGGACTTGCAGTGATTTCCGTAATCTTTAAACTGCAGGAAACCGTAACAATGAAAACAACCGAAGAGAAAGGGGGAAATAACTGATGTCAGCTTCCGCAGCAGCTTTGATCGTTGTACTGATCGTTCTCATGCTTCTCGGCCTGCCGATTACCTGGGCCCTGGGAGGTGCATGCATCTGTGCTATATTTTTAGACCCGGCATTATCACTGGCCATGATCACCCAGAAGATTTTTACGGGGTGTGATAACTTTTCCATGCTGGCTCTGCCCGCATTCTTTCTGGCAGGTGATATCATGTCAAAGGGCGGTCTTTCCAAAAGGCTGGTGGCCTTTGCAGATTCCTTTGTAGGCTGGATCTCAGGAGGAATTTCACTTGTATCTATTGTGGCGTGTACTTTTTTTGCGGCAATTTCCGGCTCCTCTGTTGCGACAACAGCGGCTATCGGCGGTCTGATGTACCCGGAAATGGTAAAAAGAGGATATCCCAAGGATTATGCGGCAGCCGTACAGGCAATTGGCGGAACACTGGGAATCGTCATTCCGCCGTCCACAGTATTTGTTATTTATGGTAATATTACCGGTGTATCTGTGGCAAAACTGCTGATGGCAGGTGTTCTGCCGGGTATCCTGTGCGGAATCCTGCTCTGTGTATATGCCTTTTATAAAGCAAAAAAATGTAATTTTCCAAAAGAGGCGGGATTTTCCTTCAGGAGATTTCTTCTTTCCTTCAAGGATGCAATCTGGGCATTGATCATGCCCATCGTGATCCTGGGCGGCATTTACGCAGGTATTTTTACTCCGACGGAATCCGCAGTGGTTGCAGTGTTCTACGGATTTCTGGTGTGCATTGCCATCTACAGGGAGATCAGCGGAAAAGATGTCTGGGAGATTCTGAAAGGAACTGCTGTCAGCACTGCAAACCTAATGTTCCTGGTTGTTACGGCACAGATGTTCGGATATCTGATCACTTATTATAAGATTCCGGTTGCGGTCACCAATGCATTCATGGCAGTGGCAAGTAATAAATATGTGTTCCTGGCACTGATCATTGTGCTGCTTCTTATCTGCGGTATGTTTCTGGAGGTGGGCGCCACCAATTTGATCCTCGGTCCGATTCTGGCACCGATCGCAGTGGCATTCGGCGTGGACCCGGTTCATTTTGGTATGCTGTTCGTATTTCTGTTGGCACTTGGCCAGGCGACACCGCCATTTGGGACGACTATGTTTGTGGCCTGTGGATTTTCGGAGCAGCCGGTCAGCAAAGTGGCAAAGAATCTGATTCCTTTTGTGGCGGTGGAAGTAGTTTGTGCAATTATTTTTGCCTATGTTCCGGCACTCTCCACGCTGCTGCCGAATCTGGTTTCCTGACAGAGAGATGATACTGAATTTTAATTAAGAATATGAAATACTGCCCGGAATTCATTTCGGGCAGGGGGATTACCCGGAAAGGAAAGAAAAATGAAGAATACAATGAAGGAAGTAGTGGTTGTAAGGCCGCATCAGGTAGAAGTGCGTGAAGTCCCGGTTCCCGTTCCCGGTGATGATGAGGTTTTGATTCAGATGAAGGCAGCAGGCGTATGCGGAAGTGACCATCACATTTATCACGGCGCAAATCCCTGTTCTACATATCCTCGTATCCCGGGCCATGAAAATGCGGGGATTGTTGTGAAGGCAGGAAAAAATGCAGCAAATGTAAAAGAAGGAGACCATGTGATCGTAGACCTGATCCACACATGCGGAGAATGTTATCAGTGCAGGATCGGCAGAAAAAATGTATGTGAAAAGGTAATGGTCAGAGGCTCCGGGATGGACGGCGGCTGGAGAGAATATTTTACGGCACCGGCAAATGAAGTTTATAAGATTGATGACAGCGTGTCATGGGAGGACGCGGCTCTTGTGGAACCCTACGCTATCGGTGCGCACTGTACAGCCAGAGGACGTGTAGTACCGGAAGATACTGTCCTGATTCTGGGAACAGGAACCATCGGTGCCATAATCCTGCAGACCTGTAAAGCAAAGGGGTGCAAAACAGTGATCTGCTGTGACATCAGCGACAGCTCCCTGGAACGTGCAAAGGGATATGGCGCAGATTATGTGATCAATACAAAGAAAGAAAATCTGGCGGAAGCAGTCCAGAACATCACAGACGGCCATGGAGTCACCATCGCGTTTGATTCAGCCTGCTTTCCCGGTTCCCTCACAATGATCATGCAGCCGGGGATCGTCTGCAACGCAGGGCGTGTGGTCCCGCTGGGATTTTGTACGAAACCGGAGGAGATCACACAGGCCATGATCAATCAAAGGGAACTGGACATTATAGGAACCAGGATGTCCTGTTATAAATTTGAACCGACCATTGCGTGCATGGAGAAGAAGCAGTTTAACACAGAAGGAATCGCTACTACATTTATAAAATTCAGTGAGATTGAAAAAGTATTTCATTATATGGATAATCCGGAACCGTCGGTAAAGAAAATGGTAATTATGTTTTAGCTACAGCATACATTCAGGTTTTTGAAAGGAGGGCAGGATCCGGTATCCTGCAGCACAGACATGAAGGGAAATGAATTATTTAACATAGAAGGAAAAAAAGCAATCGTGACAGGCGGAACAAGAGGTCTTGGATACGGAATGGCAGAAGGCCTTATGGAGGCCGGCTGTGAGGTGGTCATTGTGGGAACATCCCATAAGGTCCATGAAACAGCGAAACAGTTTCAGGAAAGAGGCTACAAGTGTCATGGCGTAAAAGCCAATCTGGCAGTGCGTGAGGAAGTGTACCGCTGTTTTCAGGAATGTGTGGAAAAGCTGGGAAATGATCTGGACATTCTTGTGACTGCCCATGGCATTCAGAGGCGCCACAGCGCGGAAGTGTTCCCTGTTGAGGAATGGGATGAGGTCCTGAATGTGAATCTGAATTCCGTATTTATCCTCTGCCAGGAGGCAGCTAAAATCATGCTGGAAAAAGGATATGGGAAGATCATCAATATTGCCTCCATGGTATCCTGGTTTGGAGGACAGACCGTTCCTGCCTATACAGCGGCAAAAGGCGGAGTGACACAGCTTACAAAGGAACTGAGTAATGACTGGATCGCAAGAGGAATTAACGTAAACGCCATTGCACCGGGATATATGGCAACAGAGATGAATGCTGCCCTTCTGGACAAGGAAAATCCCAGATATCAGCAGATTACAGACAGGATTCCTGCAAACCGCTGGGGAACAGGGGATGATATGAAAGGAGCCTGTATTTTCCTGGCCTCCCATGCCAGTGATTATCTGGGCGGAGCCATTATTCCCGTAGACGGAGGATATCTTGTAAAATAAAATACAGGAGAAGTATGCTGTGATGTCAGGGGGGGGGGGAGCAAAAGGATGAACGGCTGTATTACATT
>ERZ507075.516-NODE-516-length-18790-cov-4.63139_pt1 | contig 18790 bp, 14 predicted proteins | sample MGYA00512863_ERZ507075 | MGnify/ENA metagenome assembly ERZ507075 | reverse complement strand
GATTTTCCGTAAAGTCAATATCATACAGGACCGACTGGATGTAAAAGCCAGTGCCTCCTGTAATAATGGGGATTTTCCCCCGGCTGCGGATATCGGAAATGGCCTGCTTCGCCATTTTCTGGAAGGTAACCACATTAAACTCGTCCTCCGGTTCCAGGACATCGATCAGATGATGGGGAATGCCCTGCATTTCTGAGGGCAGGATTTTGGCCGATCCAATGTCCATATGCCGGTATACCTGCATGGAATCCGCAGAGATAATTTCTCCCTGAAGCTTCTGTGCCAGCTTCAGGGACAGGGCCGTCTTTCCCACGGCGGTGGGGCCTGTCAGAATGATAAGAGGTTCTTTTTTCTGCCTTTCTTCCATATTGACTCCCTTCTCCGCGTAAATTTAAATAATCCTTTTGAATTTTCTTTCCAGTTCATATTTGCTCATGGTAATAATCGTAGGCCTGCCGTGAGGGCAATGGTAGGGATTCTCCAGCTGCAGCAGCTGTTCAAGAAGCGAAGCCATTTCCTCCCGTGACATGGAGTGGTTACCCTTTACCGCAGACTTACAGGCCATGGAGGCCAGCTTTTCGGCGATTGCCTTTGGCGCGCCGTGAGGCGGTTCTTCCTCCAGTTCATCCAGTATTGCCTCCAGGAATTCTTTTTCACAATGTCCGTACAGGTCGCACGGTACGGAACGCACAGCATAGGCATTACCGCCGAATTCCTCGATTTCGAAGCCCAGCTGCGCAAAATAGGAAGAATACTCCTCCAGAAGATGGGCTTCCCTTGCCGACAGGTTCAAAACGATAGGCGGCGTAAGCATCTGGCTGTCAACGCTTCCGTTTTCCAGCTTATTTATCAGGGCTTCGTATTTCACCTTTTCATGGGCGGCATGCTGGTCGATAAAGAGAAGCTTTTCCTCATATTCCGCAATCCAGTAGGTATCGAATACCTGTCCCAATATCCGGTAGCTCTGCACCGCCTCTTTAGTAAGCAGCTTTTCTTCGAAAAGCTCCATCTGTCTGGCATCCTTTACCGTATACTGCCCTTCTTCTTCCTGAAGCATACGGCCAAGCCGCTGAGTCTCAAAGGGCTGCGGAGCCTCCGGCTTTGGGCGGGAAGGCGGCGAAACAGCGGCGCGTTCTGCGGCCGCTTCAACCGGGACAGCCGCAGCAACTGTTTCTGTTGATATATTTAATCCGGCATCGGGCGCCTGCTGCCGGACCGATGCAGCTTCCATGCCTTTATTTTCCCGCGCGGATCCGGCAGGCGCATTCTTCTGTCCGTTATCCGAAGCAACCGTTCCCGCTTCTTTGTGTGCTTCTTTGTGAGCTTTTTCACAGGCCGATGCAGCCGTTTCCCGCACATTTTCCTTCTTCGGAGCCGTCTGCTCTAAAGAAGCAGCTTCCTGAACCACCTGTGCCTGAACCGTTTCCGCCGCAAGTGCAGGCTGCGCCGCCTGTTGGCTTTGAGCGGTTTGAACTTTGGGCGATTCCTTTTTCTCATCCGCCTTTTTCTCATCCGCCCTTTTCTTTTCTTTCGTGTCAGCAAACGTCACATCCGGTATCATTTCACGGCGTCTTAAGGCTGTGCGCACCTGTTCTTCCAGAAAGGCATACAGGCCTGGCTGATCATGGAACCGTACTTCCATTTTGGAAGGATGGACATTCACGTCAATCCGTTCCGTATCCATATTGATGTGCAGCAGCGCAAAAGGGAATTTGTGCTGCATCAGATAAGCCTTGTAGCCTGCCTCCAGTCCCTTGGAAAGCAGTGGGCTCTTAATGTATCTTCCATTCACAAAGAAAAATTCAAAATTTCTGTTGGAGCGGACCACGGAAGGGCTTCCCAGGAAGCCTTCCACTTCTATTCCCTCCTCTTTTACGGAAAAAGGAATCAGTTCCTTTACAATCTCCCTTCCGTAAATGCGGTAGACAATTTCCTTCAGATCTCCGTTCCCGGAGGTATGGAACCTGACCTGCCCGTTCATCATGAACTGGAAAGCCACATCGGGCCTGGAAAGCGCCATATGCTCCATCAAATCCGATATATAGCTGCCCTCCGTGGCCGGGGATTTCAGGAATTTTTTCCTGACAGGCGTATTAAAGAAAAGCTCCCTGACAATGATGGTTGTGCCCTCCGGTGCGCCTACCTCTGAAAAATCCCGTTCCTTTTCCCCTTCCAGGCGGTAATGGACTCCCGTCAGTTCTTCCTTCGTCTTTGTGATCAGCTCCACCATGGAAACCGCAGCGATGCTGGAAAGCGCCTCGCCCCGAAACCCCAGGCTTCTTACCCGGTACAGATCCTCAACCGAACGGATTTTGCTGGTGGCATGGCGGAAAAATGCCTTCCGCACCTGTTCCTTTTCAATTCCGCCCCCGTTGTCCGTAACGCGGATAAAAGAGCAGCCGCCGTCCCTGATTTCCACGGTCACTGCCTTTGCACCTGCGTCCATGGCGTTCTCCACCAGCTCCTTTACCACGCTGGATGGCCGTTCCACCACTTCGCCCGCCGCTATTTTATCTATGGTGCTGCTGTCCAGCAGTTTGATTTCCGCCATCTGTGTCTCCTTTCTTCACCACTGTCCTGCCTTGGCCCGCAATTGCCCGGCAGCATGCGGGGACACTGCTGCCTACCATCTGTTTTTCAGCTTGTTCTGCAGGCGGTACAGGGTATTCAGGGCATCCAGCGGGGTCATGGTACTCACCTCCACGTTTTTCAGTTCGTCCAGCACATCCGCATCGGTCACCGTATCGAACAGGGATATCTGCTCCAGATCCAGCTCGTCATAATGCTCCTGCTTTCTGGCAGGCGCGCCCCCGTCCACTATGGAAATGCTCTGAACCTTCTCCGTTATGTCGTTATCGCTGAGCTGCTCCACAATTTCCTTGGCCCGGTCAATCACCATATCAGGCACCCCGGCCAGTCTCGCCACCTGGATGCCGTAGCTCTTATCCGCGCCGCCCTTGATAATCTTACGCAGGAAAACAATATCGTCCCCTTTTTCCTTAACGGCGATACAGTAATTATTCACGTTATTCATCTTGCCTTCCAGCTCGGTCAACTCATGATAATGGGTGGCAAACAGCGTTTTTGCCCCCAGGAGCTTGCGGTTGCTGATATGCTCAATCACCGCCCAGGCGATGCTCAGCCCGTCAAAGGTTGAGGTCCCCCTTCCGATTTCATCCAGGATGAGCAGGCTGTTTCTGGTGGCATTGCGCAGGATATTGGCCACCTCGCTCATTTCTACCATAAAGGTACTCTGGCCGCTGGCCAGATCGTCCGATGCCCCGACACGGGTAAAAATACGGTCAACGATTCCGATGGCCGCCTGTCTTGCGGGGACAAAGCTTCCCACCTGGGCCATCAGCACTATAAGCGCTGTCTGGCGCATGTACGTTGATTTACCCGCCATGTTCGGTCCCGTAATTACGGCTATCTGGTGGGAATTATTGTCCAGATAGGTATCGTTGGGAATGAACATATCATGCTCAATCATTTTTTCCACCACAGGATGGCGGCCGTCCTTGATATTGATCTGTCCTTTTTCGTTCAGCACCGGCCTGACATAGTGATTCTGCTCCGCCACCAGGGAAAAGGAACAGAATACATCCAGCCTCGCCACCGCCTTCGCGGTAGTCTGAATTCTTTCGATTTCTCCCGCTATCCGGTCCCTGATTTCACAGAACAGATCATATTCCAGCGTGCAGAGCTTATCCTCCGCATTTAAAATAGTGTCCTCCAGCTCCTTCAGCCGGGGCATGGTATAGCGTTCCGCGTTGGTCAGTGTCTGCTTCCTGATATAATCCTCCGGCACCATGTTCAGGTAGGATTTGGTCACCTCCAGATAATAGCCGAATACCTTGTTGTATTTAACGCGCAGATTTTTAATGCCTGTACGCTCCCTTTCGGCATTTTCCAGCTCGGCCAGCCAGTTCTTGCCCTCCGTTTTCGCCCTGCGCAGATTATCGATGTCCTCATTATAGCCTGCCTTGATCATTCCGCCTTCACGGATGGTAATGGGCGGCTCCTCCTCTATGGAGTCACAGATCAGAAGATAGAGATCCTCCAGGCCGTCCATTTCCTGCTCTATTTTTTCATTGGCTGTCCCCGGAAGCTCTTTCAGCACGGTTTTAATATGAGGGAGCATTTCCATGGAATTGCGGAAAGCGATCAAATCCCTGGGATTGGCCGTCTTGTAGCTCACCTTTCCCAGCAGACGCTCCAAATCGTAGATAGGATTCAAATATTCCCGGATTTCATCCCTGGCCACCGGATTGCTGCAGAAGGCCTCCACGGCATCCAGCCGTTCCTCCATTTCATTTTTATGGATCAGGGGCTGTTCCAGGAAGCTTCTAAGCATCCTGGCCCCCATGGCCGTCCTTGTCTTATCAAGCACCCAGAGAAGAGAGCCCCTCTTCTGTTTTTCCCGCAGCGTTTCCGTCAGCTCCAGATTCCGTCTTGTGGAGCTGTCCAGAAGCATATACCTGTTGACCAGATACGGTTCAATATGGGTAAAATGGCTCAGCGGTATTTTCTGGGTGTCATATAAATAGGAAAGAAGCGATCCCGCCGCAATCATCCCGTTAGGGAATTCCTCCACGCCCAGGCCTGACAGCGAATTGACGCCAAAATGCTTCATCAGGCATTTTCTGCACAGATCGTCGTCGAAATAATGGGGTTCCAGGGAATAAATGGCGATTCCCAGCCGCTCCTTCAAATCATCCAGTTCCATGCCGCTTACAAGAAACGCATCATTGCAGATAATTTCGGACGGCGAATATTTCATCACCTCATCCAGAAGCTTCCTATTGTCCTCCACTTCGGTCATATAATAATCGCCGGTGGTGACATCCGCCACGGAGATGCCTGTTTTCCCGGCGAAGTAGGCAATGCACATAATATAATTATTTTTATTTTCCTCCAGGGCCTGGATATTCAGGTTGGTTCCGGGCGTTACAATCCGGACCACCTCTCTCTTAACCAGCCCCTTGGCCAGTTTGGGATCCTCCATCTGTTCACAGATGGCAACCTTGTAGCCCTTGCTCACCAGCCGGCTTAAATATCCTTCTACCGCATGATAAGGGACCCCGCACATGGGCGCCCGCTCCTCCTGACCGCAGTTCTTCCCTGTCAGTGTAATTTCCAGTTCCCTGGACGCTGTCAGGGCATCCTCAAAAAACATTTCATAAAAGTCTCCAAGACGGTAAAAGAGGATACAGTCCGGATATTGCTTTTTGGTTTCCATGTATTGCTGCATCATCGGCGTTAATTCTGCCATTGTTCAGTTTCTCCTTTGTAATTCCCATTTCAAATCCGAAAGCATACATCTATAAAATATAGCACAAAATGGCGAAATTGTAAATCTTAACAAAATCCTGCCAACGGCGTATTCTCAGGCTTTGTAACAGTCCAGACGACGGTACTGCTGCCAGGCTTTATATGGATTCAGGCAACAATATTCCCGACATTTCTTCTGCACAAGCCAGGGCATCCGGAGGCTTGCTTATGCTTCAAAGTCTCTCCTTCCTCCAACCCGCCCCGCGGGAAAAAAAGCGCTGCCATACCGGCAGCGCTGAAAAATAATCTGTAACTGTGAGGATACTGAACAGATACAATAATCCTTATTATTCCTGGCATCAAAAATGTGGGCTGTTGGGGAGAAACTTGATGCATTGGCCAGGAAAAAGATAATACATTTTGGGGAATGATATCAAATAAACAATTTTTATTTATTGCATACAATTCATAATCGCATACAATTTGCTCAATTGTCTTCCTTAAGCCAGGCATCAAATTCCCAACCCACAAGTTGTCATGTCCTGACATTCAGGACGCGACTTTTGTATTATAGCATAGTTTTTGCTAAAATGGTGCCAAAAAATAAATTTTATTTCATTTACTATTATAGTGTAGTGTCTTTGCGTAACGGACATATGTTTTTTCAAAAGAAACCATTTTATAATTTGAATAAATGTTAAAAATATGTATAAGTATATCTTTTATTACTGTTTTTTGTTATATTTTCTGCCAAGATACCTGGCAAAGCTTCTGCAGAATTCTTCCTTCCGGGAACGGGAAATTGTAAGGGCAGTCCCGTCCGCCAGCTCCAGCACATTTCCCTCCGCTTTAATTACATGCTTCAGATTTACGATATAGCTGTTATGCGCATAGACAAAATCGTGTTCCTTCAGTTCCTCATATATTTCAGCCAGACGTGAATTGCAGTTCACCGGGTTCTCTTCCGGCTCCTGGTCCAGCCATATCTGGCAGCCCCTTTTCCTAAGCGAGATATAAAGGATCCTGTCAGTATCTATCTGCATCATTTTATTCTTATATACTGCCTTAAGATAAACCCTTTCCTGACGCCTCCGGGCCTCCCGAAGAATATCCTCCATATCCCCCCGGCCTTTGCCGGCCAGCTCCTGCTTCAGAAGATAACGGTAGGGATAAACCCGGAACATATCCGGCGTGGGCATAATCACCCCTGTTACAAAAGCAAGCACCGCATTTTTGTTCTGTGCACGGAATTTTCCCGCCGTTTCCCGGCCATCCATTCCCTGCATCTGTATATCCAGAAAAAGAATATCATGCGTCGTGAAAATATCTTTCATCAGTTCTTCCCCTGACGTATACTCATAAATACGAACCGGTATCCCCATATCCTCCGCCGTCTTTCGCAGCATCTGGCTCACCAGATACCGATCGGCTGCAGAGTCATCACAAACCGCCGCTTTCAGTTCCATTATTTCCACCATTTCCTTCTTATTTTACAGGTCTTACTTTTCTGAAAAATCATACGGGAAGGCATACGGTAACCGTGAACCTGTTCTCCTGCACTTCAAAATCAATCAGCCCCTTATTAGCCGCCACCAGCTCTTTAACATGCTTTATTCCAAAACCATGACGCGTTTTGTTCTCTTTTCCCGTTCTGAAGCCGCCCCGATCATACACCGGCATCCGGACACAGCCGTTTTCCAGCCGGATCACCGCATAATTTCTGTCCGTATCCATGAACAAATGCAAAGCCACATATCTGTTTTCATCCCCGCACTTTTCCGCAGCCTCCAGCGAATTATCCAGGAGATTGCTCAAAATGCTGATACAGTCATAATCCCTGATTTCCCCACAGTAAAATCCCGGCTCCGCCAGGATGTCCATCCGTATCGAAAGCTCATCCGCCCTGCGCTTTTTCTCATTTAAAATAAAATTCAGGATACCGTTGGAGGAATACCGGGTTTCCTCCGCCTTTGAAATATCCGCACAGATATCACGGACAATCTCCTGCATTTTTTCATTCCTGTTTTCACAGGCCAGATAATTCAGAGTATTCAGATAACGGTTAATATCATGCAGGATCTGCCTGTAATTCTGCGTAACCTGTTCCAGCTGCGTATAGTTTTCCGATTCCATCCTGACCCGCAGCTGCATCAGCCGCTGTTCCATTATCTGGGACTGCATCTGAACGTTCCGGTTGTAAATCTCCAGGATTACAATATTGAAAACAGCCACCAGCATACAGATGATAATGAGCATCAGCCTTTCCCCTGCCGAAATTTCCGCCGTTGAATAAATTGTCACCTGCCAGACTACCCGTATCAGCATAATAGACAGGACAGGGCACAGCAGAAACGGAAGGGGCACGGAGGCCTCCTTATTTTTCAGCTTTCCCTGCATCAGACGGATTACAAGGTAGACAAGCAGCAGAGAAAAAAGCTTGGCCACCATAAGCATCGCTATTTTTCCCGCAGTGATATCCAAAATCAGGAAAGCGCCCTCAGAGTTGCCGCCCAGGCTTACCACCACATCCTCGCAGAACAGAAGCAGGAGCGTTTCCAATATATTAAAATAAAAAAGCCTTCCCCGGTTTCCCTCAAACAGAATATATGCCGCCGCAGTATAAACTGTCAGTATACCGGCCAGGTTAAGCGGCGGACTGCCCACCAGGTTAATCAGCGACATCACCGCTACAATCCCGAACCGGGCCATATTCCTTGTCAGTACGGGCATGCTTCTATAGTCGAAGAAGTTACGCATGAACAGATTCCATATATAGCATTCCAGCAAATTCGTCATTAGTATGACGGCAAGCTCTTCAAGTCCCATGACTGATTTCCCCACCTGATATTATAATTGTATTTCTCTGCAAAATTTTCCCCTGGGAATGCATTTTTTTCCCTTTCCCTTGCCAAAGTCCACTGTATTATTCATAATACATAACATCAAACGTATTACTGAGGAGGATTTACATAATGAAAAAACAATGGACAGTAACCGCCGATGGTGTAAACCATACCATCGAATACAAGGGCCGCAATCTTCTCGTTGACGGACAGAAATATCCGTTGAAGTCTTCCAACTGGTTCATCCAGCTGATTGACTATGCAATTAATTTCGGAGATACCCAGTGCCGTCTTGTGGTTATGGGAAATAAAGTGGATCTGGCTGTAAACGGCCGTTTCCTGGGTAGCGGAGAACCTTATCAGCCTATCTCCAGCATTCCCGTATATGTATCCGTGCTTGCAGGAATCAGCTGTGTTCTCGGCTTCCTTATGAACAGCTGGCTTGGCCTCTGCCTGGGCATCCTTATCGGAGTTATGTACTTCAATATGGCCCTTAAGAAAAAGACCGGCGTTCTGATTGTTGCATTCATCGTTGCCACAATCCTTCAGATCGCACTGGGAATCGGCGTAGCCTTCCTTCTGTCCTGATAACGTAAAACAGCTGCGGGGCGGTATTCTCATAAAGAGTACCGCCCTGTTTTAAATCATTTTAAACAGACAGGAGTAATTAAATGGATAATTACAATAATACCAACAATAATGATAACCAGGGATACCAGCAGAATCCTTATCAGCAGAATCCTTACCAACAGAACCAACAGAATCCCTATCAGCAGAATGTATCCCCTCAGGGAACTCCTTACCCGGGCCAGAATTACGGCGGCCCGAATTATGGCGGCCAGCAGGCGCCCCCGCCCTATCAGGGAGTAAACTATGGCCAGCAGCCACAGGTCTATCCCCAGGGACCGGTAGTCATTAACCAACTGGAGCATAAAAAGGATAATCTCGCGGTATGCTCTCTCGTATTCGGCATTATGGGCGCTGTTTTCTGCTGGCTTCTCGTTATCCCGATTGTCTGCACCATCGCAGGGCTGATTATGGGCATTATCAGCCTGGTGAAAACAGGCCAGCATTCCGGAGTTGCCCTTGCAGGCGTAATCGTTTCCGCAATCAGCCTGGTACTCAGCGTTATATTCACGCTACTGTATATTCTTGTATTATAATACAAATATTTTGATTTGGCGAATACTAATTTCACAGTGGGATCAAAGAGCCGGCATGCTTAAAAGTGTTGTACTGCCAGACAGTAACCTCTTACCTGTCAGGCATCCCGGTAATAAATGACAGCCGGAAGCATCAGCTTCCGGCCAATTTTTATGTTTCGGAAAGTATTAGAGAAGCCTTAATGGCTTTCCCCTACCGGAAGCAATTCCAGTACGGTTTCATCAGCGCATAAATAACCAGCGGAACCACCACGGAATTGATGAGGGACAGAACAATGTCCCCGTCAAACAGCGTGACATTTGCCGCAAAAATAACCACCTCGGACAGGCAGATAATATAAAACCCCAGTCTGCGTTTATGAAACAGCAGAATGCTCACACCTGTTATCTGCAGCAGCTCCGGTATCATGCAGGCGGCCGCCGCCGAAAGTCCCAGCAGAAACAGCCTGCCATAGTATATAAAGGTGATTATATCCATGAAGAGTACAATCCAGAGCCATATTTTCAGGCCTTTTGGCATTCCGGCACACCTCCCGCCATTTCCCCCAGGAAATAAAAGCCCTTATATTCCTTCAGATATACAGAAACAATTTTCCCAATCAGGGAAGGGTCTCCGGGGAAATGAACCAGCGTATTGTTGGAAAGCCGGCCTGTTACCAGGCTGGGATCCTGTTCGTTTACCTCTTCCACCAATGCCTCCAGCGTCAGGCCCGACAGGCGTTTCACCTGCTCTCTGGCTGTTTCCTGCACCGTGCGCAGTACTTTGTCAAAGCCTTCCTTCACAACATCCTCAGATACCTGGTTTTCCATGGCCGCCGCGGGGGTTCCTGTCCTTTTGGAATAAATAAAGGTAAAGGCATTGTCAAACCGCACCTTTTTAATAACGTCTATAGTTTCCTCCACATCCTCCGGCGTTTCTCCGGGGAAGCCCACAATAATATCCGTCGTCAGGGCGATATCAGGTATGGCGGCGCGTATTTTTTCCACCAGGGCCAGATACTGTTCCTTCGTATAGCGCCTGTTCATGGCCTGCAGGATTCGGGTGGAGCCGGACTGCAGAGGCAGGTGCAGATGACGGCATATCTTTTTGGAGGAAGCCATCACCTCTATCAGTTCATCGGATAAATCCTTGGGATGGGAGGTCATGAAGCGGATACGCTCTATTCCTTCGATTTTTTCCACCTCCCGCAGAAGTCCGGCAAAGCTCATTGGCTCCTCCAGATTCTTTCCGTAGGAATTCACATTCTGGCCCAGCAGCATGATTTCCACCACGCCGTCCGCCGCCAGGGCTTCTATTTCCCGGATAATATCTTTGGGGCTGCGGCTTCTTTCACGTCCCCTTACATAGGGAACGATACAGTAGCTGCAGAAATTATTACAGCCAAACATGATGTTGATCCCGGACTTGAAAGGATATTTTCTTTCTACCGGAAGATCCTCCACGATTTTATCCGTCCCCTCCCAGATATCGACGATCATGGCCTTCTGTTCGAATACGGAAGCCAGAAGCTCCGCGAATTTGAAAATATTATGGGTGCCGAATACCAAATCCACAAAACGGTAGCTTTTCCTGATTTTCTCAATGGTTCCCGGCTCCTGCATCATGCAGCCGCAGAGAGCTACCTTCATATGGGGATTTTTCTTTTTCAGACTGTTTAAATGACCCAGCCTGCCGTATACCCGCTGGTCCGCATTATCGCGCACCGTACAGGTATTGTATATGTCAAAATCAGCCTCCTCGCTGTCCGTAAGCACATATCCCGCCTGCTCCAGAATACCGGAAAGCTTCTCCGAATCCCGGGCATTCATCTGGCAGCCAAAGGTAGTGACACAGGCCGTCAGCTTCCTGCCCAGCTTCTTTTCCTCCGCTTCCACATATCTGCGGCATTTTTTCAGGTAATAATACTGTCTGGCGGGTTCCTCTGAAGGAGGCTGTCCGTTTAAGTCAATATCTTCCAGTAAAGCGTTTATTTCTTCGATTTTCATCCTTGCTCCTCTTTAACAGCCGGCATACAGGGAAATAATGTTCAGGATAATCTCCACACATTTTTCCATGGATTCGATGCACACATATTCAAATCTGCCGTGGTAATTCATGCCCCCTGTGCACAGATTCGGGCAGGGAAGCCCCATAAAGGAAAGCCTCGCGCCGTCCGTACCGCCGCGGATGGGAGAAATTACAGGAGTCACCTCCGCCATTTCCATCGCCTTCACAGCCGTATCAATGAGATGGGCATTTTCCGGGTATATCTTTTCTTTCATATTATAGTAGCTGTCCGTCATTTCCACTGTCAGGACTTCCCTGCCGTACTTTAAGTTCATCAAAGCCGCAGCATCTTTAAAATACGCCTTCTTCTGCTCAAATTTTTCCCGGGAATGATCGCGGATGATGTAATCCGCCACCGCGCTTTCCACAACGCCGCTGAATTTCTCCAGATGATAAAAGCCCTCATATCCTTCCGTGGAAGCTGGATTCTCATGCACAGGAAGAAGATTCTGGAATTCCTGGGCCAGGAGAATGGCGTTGAGCATCTTATTCTTGGCGCTGCCCGGGTGTACGCTGTAGCCGTGTACGTGAAGCCTGGCGCCTGCGGCATTGAAATTCTCATATTCCAGTTCGCCCAGTGCACCGCCGTCCACTGTATAGGCGAAATCCGCGCCGAAGCCCGGCACATCAAAATAATCCACGCCGCTTCCCACTTCTTCATCCGGCGTAAAAGCGATGCGGATGGTGCCGTGTTCTATTTCAGGAGACTTAAGCAGGGTTTCGGCCATGGTCATGATTTCCGCGACTCCCGCCTTGTCATCCGCGCCCAGCAGTGTGGTTCCGTCCGTTACGATTAAGCTCTTCCCCACATAGTCCTGAAGCTCAGGGTTTTCCTTTACAGGGAGGATAATTCCCTTTTCCTGATTCAACAGGATATCCCTGCCATCGTAGTTCTCTACAATTCTTGGCTTTACATCCTTTCCGCTTACCGCCGGAGAGGTATCCATATGGGCAATAAAGCCGATTACAGGCACTTTTTTCTCTTTGTCCTTCAGCGTGGAGGGGATGGTCGCATATACATAGCCGTATTTTTCATCCATTTTTACATCTGCAGCGCCCATTTCAGTAAGCTCCTTCACCAGGAGGCGCGCCAGATCCTTCTGCTTTTCCGTGCTTGGGAAGGTGGTGCTTTCTTCGTCTGACTGGGTATCGATTTTTACATAGGTTAAAAATTTATCTACAACCTTGCTCATATAATTTCTCCTTTGTTATCTGATCTGTCCGTTTCCGCGGATGACGTATTTATAGGTAGTCAGTTCCTTTAGGCCCATAGGGCCTCTGGCATGCAGCTTCTGGGTGCTGATTCCGATTTCCGCGCCGAAGCCGAATTCAAAGCCGTCCGTAAACCGGGTGGATGCATTGGCGTAAACGCAGGCGGAATCCACTTCATTCAGAAACCGTTGTGCATTGTCGGCATTCTCCGTGATAATGGAATCGGAATGTCCCGTATTGTAACGGTTGATATGGGCAATGGCCTCGTCCAGGCTGTCCACTGTTTTCACAGAAAGAATATAGTCCAGGTATTCCTTCCCGTAATCCTCTTCGTCAGCCGCAGACGCGTCGGGGATACTGCGCAGTGTCCTTTCGTCCCCCCGGATTTCCACGGATGCGCTTCTGAGGGCTTCCGCCAGGGCCGGCAGGACCTTCTCCCGGGTATTTTCGTGAATCACCAGAGACTCACAGGCATTGCAGACACCGATACGCTGTGTCTTAGCATTTATGATGATAGGGATTGCTTTTTGGATATCGGCATATTCATCCACATAGATATGGCAGTTGCCTGTGCCGGTTTCAATCACGGGTATCGTGCTGTTTTCCACCACCGCCCGGATCAGTCCCGCGCCGCCCCTGGGAATGAGTACATCCACATAGCCGTTCAGCTTCATGAACCGCTCCGTTGTTTCCCTGTCCGTATCGGTAATCAGCTGGATGGCATCGGCGCAGGCGCCGCATTCTGCAAGAGAAGCACGGATGCTTTCCGCAATGGCGGTGTTGGAATCAATGGCATCCTTCCCGCCCTTGAGGATACAGGCATTCCCCGCCTTAAAGCAAAGGCCGAAGGCATCCGCCGTCACATTGGGACGGGATTCATAAATGATTCCAATGACTCCCAGCGGCACCCGGCGTTTCTCGATTTCCAGACCGTTGGGACGGGTAAACCGATCCAGTACCTCTCCCAGCGGATCCGCAAGCCCGGCTATCTGACGCAGCCCTTCCGCCATGGCTTCCACCCTGGCTTCTGTCAGCCGCAGGCGATCCACCATGCCCGGATGCATTCCGTTCTCCTGTGCCCGGCTCACATCCCGCCCGTTGGCTTCCAGAATTCTTCCGCAGTTTCCTGTAAGGGCGTCCGCCACTGCCAGCAAGGCCGCATTTTTCGCAGACGCGCTCATTTTCTGCACTTCATATTTCGCAGCTGCCGCCGCTTTTCCCATTTCCGTCAGATTCATAACCATACCTCCTGAACACCGCAGGCAGGCCTGCGGTACCGCATAAATCAGCATGCCGCTGCGGCACGCCCTCCCTGTGTCATCTCCTGGCCTATTCCTCTTCTTTATCCGGCATGACTGTATCCGGCCAGTTTTTTTATATCCAGTCCGTTTTTTCTATATCCGGCCTGTTTTATTCTATATCCAGCCCGATTCCGTCACGATCCGTTCCGGCCTTATATCTGTTTCCTCCTCGGGCAGCTCTTCCAGCAGCTGGCAGTCAAAACAGAGCGCAATTCTTGCCGCGCCCTGCGCCCTCCGGCAGAACCGGTCATAAAAACCGCCTCCATATCCGAGCCGCCGCCTTTGCCTGTCAAAAGCAGTACCGGGCATGAGGATCAAATCCCGGGAATTTTTTCCCGTCTCATAATGCCTTCCCTGCAATACCACAGGCTCCGGGATTCCCTGAAAGCCGTCCTGAAGCTCCTCCGGATCCATAATCCGGTAAAAAGACATTGTTCTGGCTCCCGCCTGGCCTTCAATTTTCGGGCAGAAAACCTGTTTGCCCTCCCGCAGCGCGCCTTCTATCAAATCATAGGTAGGCACCTCATCCCGGTAAGAGGCATAAACCAGAATTTTTTCCGCCAGTTGGTATTCCTCACTGTCCCTGAGGAAGTCTGTGATCCGTCTGCCGGCGGTCTCACGCTCTTTGGCGCTCATCAGGGCACGCCTGGCAAGCGCTTCCTTCCGGCATTCTTTTTTACTCCGCATGTTCTTTCCCCAGATTAATGACGGAGCCATCCTCATTCTGAATATTGATATTATTCAGCTGGGAACGCAGGTTCGCCTTCACACTGTTGATATATTCCTTACGCAGCCGCGCCTGTTCATCCTTTTCCTCAGCGCTCAGTCCCTCTGCCTGGGATTTATGATACAGCTCGTTGATTCGTTTTATTTTCTCATCCATGGTAAGCGGTTCGCTCATTTCTGCCGTTCTCCTTTCCGTATAGCCTGTTTTGGCCGATACATTTCGTACGGTCAGCGCAGTAAATGCGCAGACCCTGTCCGAACTGCCACAGTCCCTATTTTTTCAGCCTGCTTACAAATCCGGGGAGGTCAAAATCCTCGTCCTTATTTGCCACAAACAAAGTTCCGTAATTCCTGCCGTCCATGAGACGGTGTATGATTCGGATATCCTTGCTGTTCGCGATCAGCATATCCGCCCCTGCCTTGGTGGCGATTTTGGCGGCGGTTAGCTTGGTATTCATGCCGCCGGTGCCCACGCTGCTTCCCGTGCTGCCCTTCCCCATATCCATATAGGCATCGCTCAGCTCCTCCACGATCTCCACAAATTCGGCATCCGGATTTTTCCTGGGATCATCCGTATACAACCCGTCTATATCGGAAAGGAGAATCAGCAGATCCGCATCAATCAGGGCAGCCACAATGGCGGAAAGTGTATCGTTATCCATTTCCAGCTCATAGGTGGCAACCGTATCATTTTCATTTACCACCGGGATAACACCCATTTGCAGCAGCTGGGAAAAGGTATTGTGGGCATTGTAACGGTTCAGGTCGTCCACTATCGTATTTTTAGTCATCAGAATCTGGGCGGTTACCTGGTTATATTCGGAAAAAATACGCTCATAGGTCATCATCAGCCTCGACTGGCCGATAGCGGCACAGGCCTGCTTGATGGCAATCCGGTTGTGCTCGTTGATGTCCTCCTCCCTCAGATGCATTACCTTTTTCCCCTGGGCAATGGCCCCGGAGGTAACAAGAACCACATCCTTGCCCTGGTTTTTCAGATTGCAAAGCTCCCTTACAAGAACCTCCAGCTTAATATAGTCCAGATCTCCGGTCTCAGGATGCTGAAGGGACGAAGAGCCTATTTTCACAACAATTCTTTTTTTATCCTTAAGCCTTTCACGATACTGCTCCATCATTTTATCCTCCGTACATATGCTCTAAAAAGCATTTTATATAATTTCATAGCATTTCGCAATAGCTTCTGCGATCTTCATGCCGTCCATAGCGGCGGAAGTAATGCCTCCCGCATATCCCGCGCCCTCTCCGCAGGGATAAAGCCCCCTGACCTGCGACTGAAAATCAGCCTCCCTGTGAATACGCACAGGCGACGAGGTTCTGCTTTCCACGCCGGAAAGGCAGACCGCATCATCCGCAAAGCCGGGAATGATCCTGTCAAAGGCTTCCATTCCCTCCAGAAAAGCTTTCCTGATGGAGGGTGAAAACAGAGGTTTTAAATCGGCAAAAGTATATTCCCCTTTGATGCAGGGCATAAAATCCGCCGCCACATGTTTTTCCCGCTTCGCTTCCCCGCTCCTGTCCGCAAAATCCCGATAACGCTGTACCGGGATTTTCCCGCCGCCCAGCTCCCATGCTTTTTCTTCCAGCCGGCGCTGGAAAGCGATGCCCGCAAGAGGCCCTTCGGCTCCGAAATCCTCCGGTGTTACAGAAACAATGATCGCGGAATTCGCATTTCTGCCATCCCTGCTGCTGTAGCTCATGCCGTTTACCGCCAGCCGCTTCTCCTCGCTTGCGGCATTGACCACGTAGCCGCCCGGACACATACAGAAGGAATAGGCTCCCCTGTTTTCGGACGTCCGGGCCGTCAGCTTATAGGAGGCCGGAGGAAGGTGCTCCGGCCATTCACAGGCATACTGGGACAGATTGATAAGCGACTGGGGATGCTCCACCCGGAGTCCCACGGCAAATGCCTTGGCCTCCATGGGTATCTTTTTCTGCTCCAGCATTTCAAAGGTATCCCTGGCGCTGTGGCCGATGGCCAGCACTACCTGCTCCGCCGGGAAAACCTGTCCTCCGGCACATTTTACGCCGGTGACCCTGCCCTTATCCAAAAGCAGCTCGGTCACTTTGGTGTTAAAATGGACATCACCGCCCCAGGAAAGGATCTGCTCCCGCATATTCCTGACCACCTGGGACAGAATATCCGTGCCGATATGCGGTTTGTTTTCATACAAAATACCGGAAGGCGCGCCATGCTCCACAAAAATCCGCAGGACCTCGCCGCTTCTGCCCTCTTTATCCTTAACAAGCGTATTCAGCTTGCCGTCGGAAAAGGTTCCCGCACCGCCTTCACCGAACTGCACATTGGAATCCGGCCTGCATGGGCCGCCTGCCCAGAATGCTTCCACATCCCTGGAACGGGTCTGCACGTCGCTGCCCCGTTCTAAAAGGATGGGGCGGTATCCCGCCCTGGCAAGCATATAGCCGCAGAAAAGCCCCGCCGGCCCCATACCGATAATAAGCGGCCGGTGCTGCATTTTTTCAGTTCCCGGCCCGGGAAAATGGTAAGCCACAGGGGTAAACCTGGTTACATCAGCATTCCGGCATTTCCTGATAACCTTATCCTCATCCCCGCTTTTCAGAGTGATATCCACCACGTAGGAATACCATATTTCCGGTTTTTTCCTGGCATCTATGGATTGCTTCGCCACGCTGCAGGAGGCAATCTGTCCCGCAGGGATGCGCAGTATCCTGGCGGCCTTTTCTTCCACGGCCTCCGGGGCGTGTCCCGGCTTTAACTTCATCTGTTGTATTCGAATCATTCCGTTTTTCCCTTTGCTGCAACAGCTTTTTTAATCTGTTACTCTCTTTTTCCTTTTTTCCGTTGGCCGGCTGGTTTCCCCAGTGACAGAACCGCATCTTTCCCCGCTATGTAACCTGTGGTCCATGCCCACTGAAGATTGTAGCCGCCGCACCTTCCGTCCGCATCCAAAAGCTCTCCCGCCAGATAAAGGCCGGGGCATATGCGTGATTCCAGATGCCCGTCCACCTCCGTCAGAGGTACGCCGCCCGCACATACCTGGGCATTGGCAAAAGGATTCGTATCCGTCACCTGCACTTCGAAGCTTCTGAGCAGCGCAAAAACCTTCCTTATGGCAGGAAGATTTTTGCGTTCCGCCCTGTCTCCCATAGAAAGCCCGCAAAGCTTTACCGCCGTCTGAATAATCTTCTTATTCACCAGGCCGCCAAACAGCACCTCCATACTCCTTTGACGGCAGGACGTGCATTTTTCTTCCACCAGCTCCTGCCACAGGGCCTCATTATCCCGGAACCCCGGCAGGAAATCGATGGACGCCTTCACCTGCCTTCCGGCATCCAGCGCGGCAGCGGCAAAACGGCTGAGCTGGAAAACCGGAATCCCCGAAATCCCATAGTCCGTCAGCTGCAGCTCTCCCTGCTCCTCATAGCTCTCCTTTGTTCCCCGCCCGCTGATCAGGAGCTGTATCCTTGCATCACACCGTACCCCTGCCAGTCCCTTCCAGAAGCTTCCCGCACAACGAAGCTGCACAAGCGCAGGCAGCGGCTTAAGGATCGTATGTCCTAAGGCCTTCGCCAGGGCATACCCGCCAAAATCCGCATTTTTTTCACCGGCTATGCTTCCGCAGGCAAGAATCAGCTTCCCAAACAGCCAGTCTTCCCCACCGGCGCGCACCAGGAATTCCGTATCCCGCCCCTTTTGGGAAACGGTTATTTTCTCCACCACACAATCCGTAACCACCTCAGTTTCCTGCTCCTCCAGGGTAAAACGCAGTGTATCCAGCACGGTGGCCGCCTGCTGGGAAAGGGGATATACATAGCCGTTTCTGTCCATGACCAGCATCCCCATACGCCGGAACTGCTTCAGCGTATCCTGTACCCCAAACTGCGCAAAAAGCCCGGAAAGCGCCTCCGGATTTTGGCTGCGGTAATATTGCTGCGGATTTTCTACAGAAAAAGACAGGTTGGTTAAATTACATTTCCCGTTGCCTGTCGCCAGCAGTTTCTTACCCACCCTGTCTTTTTTTTCCAATACTGTGATTTTACAGCTGCCAGAGCTGTCAGCCTGCGCCGCAGATATGGCCGCCATCAGGCCGGAGGCCCCGCCTCCGATAATTCCAATCTCTCTTCTCCTCATACAACCGGTTCCTATCCTGTACAAGCGCATATGTCCCGCGCGCTCTTTCCCGTAACATTTCAGATGGCTCCAGGTGTCGCTTCCTGTCCTCATTT
>ERZ507075.493-NODE-493-length-19745-cov-4.52108_pt1 | contig 19745 bp, 21 predicted proteins | sample MGYA00512863_ERZ507075 | MGnify/ENA metagenome assembly ERZ507075 | reverse complement strand
GTTCAGACGTGTGCTCTTCCGATCTTATTCGAAAACTCGTTCCTTGCAGGAACCGCATTATGAAGGAAGGGTGATGCAGGCGTCATCAATTCCGGGATTCGGTATTTCTGATATTAAGAAAATGATTCCCCAAATACTAAAGGCAAGATCAGGTGTGGATCAGCTTCTGGGCGCATACCAGGTAATGGATACTCTAAATGAGAAGCTCAATAATCCGGCCACAAAAGAACAACTGGGCCAGCTTACCGCAGGCTCCTCCGCTCTGGCGGACGGCGTGGCTGCTCTGGCAGACGGTGCCAAGGCTCTTTCTGACGGCATCGGCCAGCTCGCGGACGGCACCAGCCAGCTGCAGTCGGGAGTGACCGAATTGAATGATGGCGGAAAAGAGCTTGCGGATGGTACCAGGGATCTGGCGGATGGCGTATCCGGCCTGGCGGACGGTGCAAAGGAGCTGACCGATGCTGCCGATGATCTGAAAGACGGGACCAGCCAGCTTGCGGACGGTACAGGAGATTTTCTCACCGGCACGCAGGATCTGGCGGATGGTGTAAAGGAGCTGAAGGAAGGGACGGATGAGTTCAAGGATAAAACCTCAGATATTGATACACAGATTGATGATGAAATAGACAAAGTGGTGAATGATTTTGCAGGAAGCGATTTTACGCCATTGTCCTTTGTTTCCGATAAAAATACGAACATCGGCCTGGTACAGTTCGTGATGAAAACAGAAGGCATCAAACTGCCTGAGAAAGAGAAGGCAGAGACTGTAGAAGAGCCGCTTACCTTCTGGCAGAGGCTGGTGAAGCTGTTTAAAAAGTAATGAAAAGACGAGGAAGAGTTTGATAAGTTTTCTGTGAAAAGTGCTCGTTCCGGAAATGAATTCATGCGTATGGCTTTGCGTTATGCACTGGAGCATTTGGAATTTGTACCGGAAAGTGATGAAGCGTAAAAAAGAATTATCAGGATTGCTGGAAAAGAACGGGGCGACGCATCATGCGCCGCCCCGTTCAGAGTTTCCTTTTCATCAAACCGTGTTTATTGCAGTAAAGATACAGGAGCCCATGTCCCCTCAGCCGGAAGCGTCCTTCCGCATTCTGTTCCGGATACAGCTTCAGAAGCTCCAGCTTATTTGAAGTCACCCAGGCCAGGAAGGAGATGTGATGTGCTTTTGACATCTCATGCGCAACGGTAACAAAGGACTCATCCTCCACCTGTTCGATTAAGAAACTGTGTGCATCGTCCGTTTCCTCCGCCTCTTGTGCAGGCAGTGTAATGCCGCAGCAGCTTACCACGCATTTTCCAAGCGTATGAATGACATTGCCGCAAACGGGACATACATAAAAAACACTGCGAAGCATATTTCCCATTTTGTTCTGATTGGTCACATAATCCCCGCTCAATAGCTCTGCGACAGAAATATCCAGCGCTGCAGCCAGAGGCTCCAGGAGGCTGATATCGGGATAGCCTTTGCCTGTTTCCCATTTTGAGATGGTTTTGTCACTGACACCCAGAGTCTGCGCAAGACTTTTCTGGGTGATTTTTTTCTTTTCCCGGAGTTCACGGATTGCATTTCCGGTAATATAATGATCCATTTTTTTATCCTTTCAGCTGTACTTTACAGCGCAATATATTTTGGAAGTGCCGGCTTCCCTGTAAATCAAGGATAATGGATGACAGGATGGAATGCAACCTACGCTTCGTAGAGAATATATCAGAAAAGAAACAATATCTCTGTTTACGATTGGCTATAGGCCGTGCGGACCTGCATTCAGGATAAACGTAACAGCGCAGGGGACGCTTATAATTTATTGTAATATGTTAAAATATGTACTATAATATAAACATAATAAATATTGTTTCCCACATCAAGGAGGCCAAAATGAATAGTTCTGATATTAATTAAAATAAGGAGAAACAGATTTTCAGGACTGATGAAACCATAATATTATGCCATGGTTCCAAGTCAGGAATAAATATTCTATTGCATCAATCAGCCATGAACGCTGCGATTTCGGAAAAGGCTTCTATATGGGAACGGATCGTACACAACCCCTTACTTTGATTTGTAATTATCCGAAGGCTAAGCTCTATACCTTAAGTGTTGATTTGTCTGAACTGAAAATTTTTGATGTGGAAGTTGGTTTGGAATGGGCGCTGTTTGTTGCATTTAATCAGGAAAAACGAAAGGAAACGAATGAAATTAATCAGATATTGCTGTGGTAAGCAAAAATCTTCTTAAAACATCCTTCTTTATTTTACGTCATCATTTTACTATCTAACTCATTTTCAATACAAATACACAGGTTCGTATATCGATTTACTGAATTCAAATCCTTTTCAATATAGTTCCAAGATTCTTTATAATCTCCAGTAACAGAAAATGATGATTTGCAAATGAATTCTACAAATTCTACCACTTTATTCCTATACTTTTTTGCAAAAGCATACGCATCATTTTCTTTGTCTTTATCCGTACTATTTGGCTTACCATATAATACATGATCCAAGTTACAAGACATATAATAAACGCGATACGGAATTGACCAGATTGTACCACAGCTTCTCAACTTATATAGGTTATCCCGTTTCTGTTGATTTCTTGTTACAACGCCTGCTTTATTATTTGTATATATACCATCACTTTCGTACTGGATATCTAAATAATTTTCTCTTTCCATGATATTATCATCCGGAATATAGGCTCCATCCGTATCAACAATATGAATAATTTGCTTAAAATCACTTGCTTTATAATGTTGTGATTTTGCATAATCAGTTACGTCTTTGCCAATTTTCGCAACTATATTTTGCGAACTTACGCCACGTCGTGTAGTAATATCACCATGCATAATATGAACATAGATAAAATCTTTATCATACACCTGACTCAATGCCATACCGAGAGCAACATCATCAGAAGGTCCCTCTACTATTACCAATACAATCTTCTTACGAGCCAATAGCCTCACCCGCCTCTCTGAATGCTAATGCTATTTCAAAGTTGTTTGTGTGATTATATACCTGCTCGTTTTGCTCTCCCAGTATAATGTCTCGATAATAGAAATCGCGTAGATTATTTGTACCCTTTACATTTCCCATTCGAATGTAACGCATTTCAGGATTTGTTGTTGTAAATGCGACAAATCCCTTATCTATAGTTTCAAGCGGGCGAAGATTATGGGATGTAAATATTAGCTGCCCCTTTCCCTTCTCTGAAATAATATTAAGGAGTTCACCTAGTAAATATTCAAATATCCCACCATCAAGTTCATCAACGGCTACAGTAATAGAAGCATTGTTATAAACTGCAATTAGCAATTGAAGAATAGACACAATTTTCTTGATTCCTTCCGATTCATAACAAAATGGAATTGGCTTGCTATTTTTTAACGATATAATCTGAATCTGCTTTCCGATATTACCATTCTTTAATAAAGCTGAACCCAAATCCACTATATCAATTGTAAGTCCTGGAACTAACTGTTCTAAGACGATATTCATATTTTGTATAATTTTATCAACAACAGCATATGCTTCTACTGGAATAAGTGCAGGTCTATCTAATGGTAATATCAAACTTCCTGCGGTATCAGCATCTTTATCGCTATATTTGAATGATAACGGTAACGTATTAAGACTAATTAGTCCGATATTTTCTGTGTTTATTACGAACAATTCTCTTATCCCAAACCAATTAAGACGATTAATCAGATTGAGGTATACATCATTCTTGCAATTCTTTCTAAACACATTAATCATCTCTCGTGAAAAAATAAAGGAACGGGATGTTGCCTGTGTCAGCCTCTTTGTAACTAATAGCTCCATATTTTGAGATTTATCATTTCCTACCAATTCCACAAATTTGGTTCTGGGAATAAATACTTCCTCACTTCTTGTATCAATCAAAACCGACTTTCTAAGCTTCTCATCTTTACACGTAAAACCATAGGATAATATTTCGTCATATATTTCAATCCTTATATGTGACTGTACTGTATTGCTATCCTCTGCATCTATTGAATCATTGTCTTCTGCTGAGCGTAATGAAAATTGATACCAAACATCATACTTTACATCTTCATCACATACTAAAAACTGAAAGGTTAATATACACTTCTCAGAATCCACATTGATATGATTTACATACTTTGAAGGAATCACTTTTCCACTCAATGCAAACTTAAGTAGCTGTAAAGCATCTATAAGTGCTGTTTTACCGGATCCATTCTGTCCGTATAAGCCTAAAATGCTTGATTTGTAGTTTTTCCTTTTATTTTGGAAATTAAGAGAACCATATTTTACATTCTTTAAATTTCTAATAGTTATATTTTCAATTCTTACAGTTTGTTTGCTCATAGTATCATCCTCCATAGACATATGATATCACTCATTTGTTATTTATACAACATCAAGTTTTGCAATCGAAATATTTTATTCCTTATTTGAAGTTCGATTTTTGGAAAAACAATTTCGTATACTATATGCTGCTTTGTATTTCTTTATACGTTTCATTATCATTTTGGGTTGTTTTGTCAAATCGCTCTCATTAAAAGTCCACCATATCTTTTAAAATATCTTTCTTATATTGACCTTGTCATTCAAGGCTCTAACCGAAATTAAAATAGTGTGGCAGTGATGCAGTACGTGCCTGTCTTAGCTGTGAAATCAATGATTTTACTAGATTTTCCGGAAATTCTTATGATATTTATGGCAAATGAAATTTGCCATAAATATCGCTGTGAAGGAAGATTCTTTGATGAAATATTGAAGGAAGGTGACAAAAGCAGCAGGAACTGCTGTTTCGTAAAAATCTGTGGGACAAACAATATGGGGAATAATGGATAATTTCAGGTCTGGATGATATAATGCGGGTATTAAATATACCTGTAAATAAGAAGTCTGGTAAGAGGGAGAAATAAGGGATGAAGTTAGGGTATGCAGAGGTCGATATAACACCGGATATGCCAATGGAACTGGTTGGGTTTTACAGGACAGATAATACGTCCAGAGGCATATTAAAACCATTACTTGCACAAATAACAGTTTGGGAAGAAGAATACCGATACTGTTTAATTGCAATAGATAGTATCGGATTCATAAAAAAATTAGCGGATAAATTACGTGTACTGGCTGGAGAAGCTTTAGGAACCTCGGCGGACAAGGTCATGCTATGCTTTTCACATTGCCATTCTGCGCCAAATGCAGATATTTCTCCGGAATATTTCGAATTAGTATGCAGAAATATTATAACGGGCATAACCAGGGCGATATCTGATGCCAAGTCCGTTTTAGCAGGATGGGAGAATGCAGAAATAGATATTGGAGTGAATAGAAGGGAGGAAAATATAAACCTGGACAGAAGATTAGGTATTTTCGTTGCATGTGACTCTCAAAGTAAAAAAATAAAGCTGCTTATGCTCAGAGTGACGGCACATTGTAATGTGCTGAAAAGCGATAATTATATGATATCGCCGGACTATTTTGGAAATATAAGAGACTTACTGCGAGAAAGGTATCAATGCCCGGTTATGGTAATTCAGGGGGCCGCCGGAAATGTTGCGCCCAAATATTTTGATTCGGCATTAACACCAATAGATGCCAGAGGAGCGCAATTTGTCCGGTCAGAAACCGCTTTACAGGATATGGCAAATGAGGTGTACCAAAAACTATCATGTAAAATGGGCAAGATAGCGCTGAAGGCTTCTTTGCCACTACAAATGTATTCAAAGAGGTTAAAGCTGTATGCGAATATCCCTTCCCTTGAAGCAGCAAAGGCAATGGCAATAGAAGCGAATGAAAAATATGGCATCAATGGGGAAGCGTGGCTTGCGGAAATTGAAAAGTTGCATAGCTTGGGGATTTATAAGCAGGAAGAGATTATCGAAGTTCAGTATTTTGCAATCGGCGAATGATGCTTTTGTGGAGTACCATACGAATTGATGGTTGAATTTGCTCTTGAGACGATGGAGAAAACAAATAATGAATTCTTTTATACAAATGGGTATACAAACGGATGCCTATCCTATTTCCCAACGGAAGAGGAGTATGATAAGGGCGGCTATGAAGTCTATTGGTCAATATTAATATATTTTAAATATTATCAAAGAGTTTTTCCGTTGGAGCGGGATTCAGCAAGTAAATTAATTCGGTTTATTGTTGAGAATGTACCGACAATACGCGGGGAAATACCAGTTGAGTAAAGGGGACATTCCCAATGGGTAAAAATCTCTCTTATCCGCGCAGGCAGAATAAAACAATTTTACAGAATGAATGTCTTTTTGACTTTAGTGTATCTAATGGCTTATTTTGGTTCCGCTGTATTACATGAGCAAAGAAAAACAACAAAAAAACACGGCTGAATATGCGGTATTTATTGACATTTTCCCTGGAAAGAACTATACTGAATCTGGAAAACCACAAAAATAAGGCGAAATATATGCCGAAAACAACATAAAACAACGATACACAGTAGATACAGTGCCTTTCGGAGCAGGAACCTCCTATATGTACAGCATGTACAGCCCCTGCCCCGGAAGAGAAATATGGAGGGAAAGCAGGGATGAGCAGTAAATTCAACAACAATCCTACGGCCAAGTCGGAACGCATTACCAGACTGGTTGAAAATCTGTACCGCAACATGCCGGAAATCGAACCGGCCAGGGCGGTGCTGCTGACGGAAAGCTACAAGGAAACGGAAGGGGAGCCGATTATCATGCGCAGGGCCAAAGCCTTCGCGCACATTCTGGCCAATATCCCCATTACCATAAGGGATGAGGAGCTGATCGTGGGAAGCTCCACGCTGGCGCCCAGGGGCTGCCAGACCTTTCCCGAATTTTCCTATGAATGGCTGGAAGCGGAATTCGACACAATAGAAAAAAGAAGCGCCGATCCCTTCTACATTTCAGAAGAAACGAAGAAGCAGCTGGCAGAGGTACATAAATACTGGAAGGGAAAAACCACCAGCGAACTGGCGCTTTCCTATATGGCGCCCGAAGCCGCCAGGGCGATTGAACATAATATTTTTACGCCGGGCAACTATTTTTATAATGGCGTGGGACATGTTACCGTGCAGTATGATAAGGTGCTGGAAATCGGTCTGGAAGGCATTATCAGGGAAGCGGCCGCCGAACTGGCAGGCTGCAGCGTGGGAGACGGAGATTATGCCAGAAGGCACTGCTTCCTGGAGGCTGTGATTATGAGCTGTGCAGCCGTAATCGGTTACGCGGGCCGCTATGCGGCGCTTGCCGCGAAAGAGGCGCAGGAGTGTACGGATACGGAAAGAAAGCAGGAGCTTTTACAGATAGCATCCAATTGTGAGAGGGTTCCCGCAAAGGGGGCGCGCAGCTTCCAGGAAGCCTGCCAGAGCTTCTGGTTCATCCAGCAGCTTTTACAGATGGAATCCAGCGGACACTCCATTTCTCCGGGACGCTTTGACCAGTACATGTATCCTTATTATAAAAAGGATTTGGACGAAGGCAGGATTACCAGGGATCAGGCTCAGGAACTGGTTGACTGCATCTGGGTGAAGCTGAATGACCTGAACAAGGCCAGAGACGCGGCCAGCGCAGAAGGCTTTGCGGGCTACAGCCTGTTCCAGAACCTGATTGTGGGAGGCCAGGATGAAGACAGCCGGGATGTGACCAACGATCTTTCCTTCCTGTGCATCTGGGCATCCGCCCATGTGTTCCTTCCCCAGCCGTCCCTGTCCGTCAGGGTTTGGAACTGCACGCCCCATGAGCTTCTTGTGGAGGCGGCCAGGCTGACAAGAACCGGAATCGGGCTTCCGGCCTACTATAATGACGAAGTGATCATCCCTTCCCTGATGAACAGGGGACTGACGCTGGAGGATGCCAGGACCTACAACATCATTGGCTGCGTGGAACCGCAGAAGGCGGGAAAAACAGAAGGCTGGCATGATGCGGCGTTCTTTAACATGTGCCGTCCGCTGGAGCTTGTTTTCTCCAACGGCAGGGATAAGGGAGAGCAGGTTGGCCTGCAGACAGGGGCCGTGGAGGATATGACCACCTTCGATCAGTTCTTTGACGCCTATAAGAAACAGATGGAGTACTGCATCAGCCTGCTGGTAAACGCGGACAATGCTATTGATACAGCCCATGCGGACCGCTGTCCGCTGCCGTTCCTTTCCAGCATGGTGGACGACTGCCTGAAGCGTGGAAAAACAGTACAGGAGGGCGGCGCTGTTTACAATTTCACAGGCCCTCAGGGCTTTGGGATTGCCAATGTGGCAGACTCCCTGTTTGCCATAAGAAAGCTGGTATTTGAAGAAAATAAGGTGACGCTTGCGGAATACAAGAGAGCGCTTGCCCTGAATTTTGGAAAGGGCTTTGACTCCATCACCGTTTCGGAGATGACCGGTGAAATTATCAAAGAGCTGCAGAAAGCGGGACAGAAGCCCAGCGAGGCTCAGGTTGCAGGCATTGTGAAGGGCATCGTGGACACTCAGCTTTCCGACAAAGACAGACAGCTGTGCGAAAAACTGTATGATATGATCGAAGAGGTTCCCAAATTCGGCAATGATCTGGAAGAGGTGGACTTGTTTGCCAGGGAAGTGGCTTATACCTACACCAGACCTTTACAGAATTACCGCAACCCGAGAGGCGGCACCTTCCAGGCGGGTCTGTATCCTGTATCCGCCAATGTGCCTCTGGGAGCGCAGACCGGCGCTACGCCCGACGGACGTCTGGCCCATACCCCGGTGGCGGATGGTGTTTCCCCAACCGCGGGCAAGGATGTGAACGGGCCGACGGCTACGGCCAATTCCGTTTCCAAGCTGGATCACGGCATTGCCTCCAACGGAACGCTCCTTAACCAGAAATTCCACCCCTCCGCCCTCAGCGGTGATGAAGGACTGAATAATTTCGTGGCTCTCATCCGTTCCTATTTTGACCAGAAGGGCAGCCATATGCAGTTCAATGTGGTGGATAAAAATACCCTGATTGACGCACAGAAGCACCCGGAGAATTACAAGCATCTGGTCGTGCGTGTGGCGGGCTACAGCGCCCTGTTTACCACGCTGTCACGCTCCCTTCAGGATGATATTATCCGCAGGACGGAGCAGGGCTTCTGAGAAAAGAAGAAAAGAGGAATAAACGATGGACTACCTGGACACAACAGGCCGGATTTTTGACATACAAAGATATTCCATCCATGACGGCAGGGGAATCCGCACCATTGTATTTTTAAAAGGCTGTGTACTTCGGTGCCGGTGGTGCTGCAATCCGGAATCCCAGGAATATGCGGTGCAGACCATGATGGTACAGGGTAAACCGAAAATCATCGGCGAAGATGTAACTGTCCGTCAGGTCATGGAAACCGTGGTAAAGGACCGGCCGTACTACAGACGTTCCGGCGGCGGCCTCACGCTTTCCGGCGGAGAAAGCCTCTGCCAGGCGGAATTTGCAGCGGCGCTGCTTCGGGCGGCCAAGGAAGAGGGAATCAACACAGCGATGGAAAGCATGGCCTGCGCTCCCATGGAAACCATAGAAAAGCTTTTGCCCTGGCTGGATCAGTATCTGATGGATATCAAGCATATCAACAGTGCAAAGCATAAGGAGTTTACCGGCAAGGGGAACGAACTGATGCTGGAAAACGCCAGGAAGGTGGCGCAGAGCGGCAAAACAGAGCTGATTATCCGCGTCCCCGTAATTCCCACCTTTAATGATACGGAGAGGGAAATTGAGGAAATCGCCCGGTTTTCAGATGCGCTTCCCGGCGTGAAGCGCATCCATCTCCTGCCTTACCACAGGCTGGGACAGGATAAATATGACGGACTGAACCGGGAATATCTCATGAAGGATATCCTGCCTCCCACCAATGAGCATATGGCGCAGCTGAAACGCACGGTGGAGCGCGTAAGCAGCCTGGAATGCCATATCGGCGGATGACGGAAGGAAAAATGGAGGCACGCAGTACATGAATTTTCAACAATATGATTCTGAAAAAAAACAGAGAATCGTGCAGGAGCTGGTTCCGGGAAAACAGATAACGCTTGCCCATATCATTGCCAATCCTGACGGTGAGCTGTACGAAAAGCTGGGACTGGACCCGAAGGTGGAGCTGAACCGGGCGGCCATCGGCATCATGACGGTAACCCCTGCGGAGACAGCGATTATCATGGCGGACATTGCCATCAAATCTTCCGGCGTGGATCTGGGCTTTGTGGACCGCTTCAGCGGCTCCCTCATTGTGACCGGCACGGTTTCCCAGGTGGAGGCATCCACCACGGCGATTCTGGAATATACGGAGAATAAGCTGGGCTATGAGGTCTGCAGCATAACAAGAACATGAAAAAAATAATACTTATCGGCAGGAGCGGCGCGGGAAAGACAACGCTGACACAGGCGCTGAAGGGCGAAGAAATCAAATATCATAAAACGCAGTATGTGAATTATTTTGAATGCATCATAGATACGCCCGGAGAATATGCCCAGACCCATGAGCTGGGTTACGCGCTGGCGCTCTATTCCTATGAAGCGGATGTGGTGGGACTTCTTCTGGCGGCCACGGAGCCCTATTCCCTGTATCCGCCCAACATAACCTGCATGGTGAACCGGGAAGTGGTGGGAATTGTAACCCAGATCAATGACCCGAAGGCGAACCCGGAGCGATCGGCCAGATGGCTGCGGCTGTCCGGCTGTAAAAAGATTTTTTTCGTGGATTCCAAGGCCGGAACCGGAGTTTCGGATATCCTGGATTATCTGAATGAGGAACAGACAGAAGAAATACATACAAACAACAAAAACAACAGCTGAAAAACCTATAAAAACAAATAAAAACCACAGGTAAAATGTTGACATGTGTTGTATTTAGGACTATAATGAACACGAGCTAACAAAGCGGACAGTCAGCATGTATGAAAAATGGAAAAGCAGGGCTTTTCCATACAAAATCCGCACAAAGTGCGAACATATTTTTTTTACGCCGCGGGAAGGCGGCAGAATGGAGGAAACAATGCAGAACGAGTACGAACTTAAGAAATTGATGTGCGACATCGGAAAGAGAATTTATGACCGTAATATGGTGGCTGCCAATGACGGCAATATTTCAGTAAAGCTGAACGACAATGAATTCCTTTGCACACCCACAGGTGTTTCCAAGGGCTTTATGACACCCGATTTTATCTGCAAGGTTGACGCGCAGGGCAATGTAATCCAGGCAAACAAGGGCTTCCGTCCTTCTTCCGAAATCAAGATGCATATGCGTGTTTACCAGAAGCGTCCCGATGTGGGAGCAGTAGTACATGCCCATCCTACCTTTGCAACCTCCTTTGCTATTGCAGGCATTCCGCTGACACAGCCCATCATGCCCGAAGCCGTTATCGCCTTGGGATGTGTTCCGATTGCTGAGTACGGTACGCCTTCCACGATGGAAATTCCTGATAATGTGGAGAAATATCTTCCTTACTATGATGCGGTTCTGCTGGAAAGCCACGGCGCCCTTACCTGGAGCACGGACCTGACCGCAGCTTATATGAAAATGGAATCCGTTGAATTCTATGCGGAGCTTCTTTACAAGTCCAAAATGCTGGGCGGCCCGAAGGAATTCGATAAGAACACCATTGAGAAGCTGTATGAAATCAGAAGAAAAATGGGCCTTCCCGGAAAACATCCGGCTGACCTGTGCCAGAATAAGGGCAAAAAGAACTGCCACAACTGCGGCAACGGCTGCGGTTCCGTATCCTCACCCGCGCCTGCTTCCAATGAAGTGAGCGAAGAAATGGTTGCTGAAATCGTAAAAAAGGTTATGGAGCAAATGAAATAATGGATGAAAATCTGATTGCAAGTACTGTCCGCAGGGTCCTTTCTGAAACCGGCAGCGCGGCGCACATGTCGCTGAAGCTGGCACAAGCGCTGGCGGCAAAGGTGGAGGAAAGAGCGGAAAGCCTTGGGATGCGCGTGGTTACGGCCATCGCCGACGAGGCCGGCCATCCGAAGCTTGTGCGCAGCATGGACGGGGCCTACATAGGAAGTCTGGATGTGGCTGTGAATAAAGCCTATACAAGCATAGCGTTCCAGATGTCCACAGCGGCGCTGGGAGAACTCAGCCAGCCGGGTGCCCCGCTTTATGGCATCCAGCATACCAACGGCGGCAGGATTGTGATTTTCGGCGGCGGAGAACCGCTTATGGTAAATGGTAAGATCATAGGAGCTCTGGGTGTCAGCGGCGGAACCGCCGAACAGGACACGGCCCTTGCGGCTTACGGAGCATCCATGTTAAAGGAGGTAATCTCGTGCCTGTAAATGAAAGTATGGTACAGGATATTGTGAAGGAAGTAGTTGCCAGGATGCAGCTCTCCGGAACGGCCCAGTCAGCGCAGCACGGTGTGTTCAATGATATGAACCAGGCCATCGAAGCTGCCAAAGAGGCGGAGAAAACAGTCCGCCGCATGACCATGGACCAGCGGGAACAGATCGTTTCCAATATCCGTAAGAAAACCCACGAAGCCGCGGAAATCCTTGCCCGTATGGGAGTGGAGGAAACCGGTATGGGCAATGTGGGCGATAAGATTCTGAAACATCATCTTCTGGCAGACAAAACGCCTGGTACGGAAGATATTACAACAACAGCCTGGTCGGGAGACAGAGGGCTTACCCTGATTGAAATGGGCCCCTTCGGCGTAATCGGCGCCATCACTCCCTGCACCAACCCCAGTGAAACCGTCCTGTGCAACAGCATAGGAATGATAGCCGCAGGGAATACGGTGGTATTCAACCCCCATCCCCAGGCCATCAGGACCTCCATTTTTGCCATCAATCTGGTAAATGAAGCTTCCCTGGAAGCTGGCGGCCCGGATAATGTGGCATGTACCGTGTTCAAGCCCACACTGGAAACCAGCAATATCATGATGAAGCATAAGGATATCCCGCTGATTGCCGCAACAGGCGGTCCCGGCGTGGTTACCGCAGTCCTTTCCTCAGGTAAAAGGGGAATCGGCGCAGGCGCAGGAAATCCTCCCGCGCTGGTGGACGAAACAGCCGATATCAGAAAAGCGGCGGCGGACATCGTGAATGGCTGTACCTTTGACAATAACCTTCCCTGCATTGCAGAAAAGGAAATCGTTGCTGTGGACAGCATCGCTGATGAGCTGATGAATTACATGATCAGCGAGCAGGGCTGCTATCTGATTTCCAAAGAGGAGCAGGATAAGCTGACGGCCACCGTCCTCACACCCAAGGGACTGAACCGCAAGTGCGTGGGCAGAGATGCCAGAACCCTTCTTTCCATGATTGGGATACAGGCGCCGGAGAACATCCGCTGCATCGTATTCGAAGGGGAAAAGGAGCATCCGCTGATTTCGGAGGAGCTGATGATGCCGATTCTGGGCCTGGTAAGGGCAAAGGATTTTGACGACGCTGTGGAGAAGGCTGTATGGCTGGAGCACGGCAACAGACATTCCGCCCATATCCATTCCAAGAATATAGACAACATCACCAAATATGCCAGAGCGATCGATACGGCTATTCTGGTTAAGAACGCACCTTCTTATGCGGCACTGGGCTTCGGCGGCGAAGGCTTCTGTACCTTTACCATCGCCAGCAGGACCGGGGAAGGACTTACCAGCACAAGCACCTTCACCAAGAGAAGAAGATGTGTAATGTCAGACAGCCTGTGCATACGATAGGAATCGTACGATAGAAGCCGTAGGATTGAAAATCGTATACGACAGGGCAGAAAGGGAAGGAAAAATGGACGTTAATGCAACGAATATAGAAGAAATCGTAAGACAGGTCCTCAACAGCATGGAAGGCAGACAGCCTGCGGCGAACAGCGGCGCAGGAAGCGCTCCTGCGGGAGCAATCCCGAAGACGGCGCATGTGGCCATGCTGACAAGCCTGGAGCATTACGATGTGAAGGAATTCCCCATCCCCGAAGTGGGAGACGACGATATTCTTGTAAAAGTGGAAGGCTGCGGTATCTGCGGAACCGATGCACACGAATTCAAGAAGGATCCCTTCGGACTGATTCCCGTGGCTTTGGGCCATGAAGGAACCGGCGAAATTGTCAAAATGGGAAAGAACGTTAAAAAAGACAGCGCAGGAAAAGACCTTAAGATAGGCGACAAGGTCGTAACCTGTATGATTTTCAAGGATAACCCGGATATCACCATGTATGACCTGAACAGACAGAACGTGGGCGGCGCCGATGTATACGGCCTGCTTCCGGACGATGATATCCATTTAAACGGCTGGTTTTCAGATTACCTGTTTATCCGCGGAGGCTCTACCGTGTTCAACGTAAGCGATCTGGATCTGTATTCCAGAATCCTCATTGAGCCCTGCGCCGTTCTCATCCACGCGGTGGAAAGAGCGAAATCCACAGGAATCCTCCGTTTTAACAGCAGAGTGGTAGTGCAGGGCTGCGGACCTATCGGCCTGATCTGCATCGCTATCCTGCGTACGATGGGAATCAATCACATTGTAGCGGTGGACGGAGAGGAAAAACGTCTGGAATTCGCAAAGGAAATGGGCGCATCCGATACGGTTAACTTCAAGGACCATAAGGGAATCGAAGCCCTTGCAGGCGCTGTGGAAGCCAAATTTGACGGACATCTGGCGGATTTTGCCTTCCAGTGTACCGGTTCTCCCATGGCACATGCCAATATTTATAAATTCATCCGCAACGGCGGCGGACTGTGCGAGCTTGGATTTTTCATTAACGGCGGCGACGCCACCATCAACCCGCACTTTGATATCTGCTCCAAGGAAATCACCATCGTAGGCTCCTGGGTATATACCCTTCGCGATTATGCCACCACCTTTGAGTTCTTAAAGAGCGCAAAGAAGGCGGGCATCCCCATCGAGAAGCTGATTACACATACTTTCCCGCTGGAGGAAATCAACGAAGCGCACAGGACTAACCTGGCGATGAGCGGCCTGAAGATAGCAATCATCAACAAGTAACGACAGGTAGGAGGCGAAGCCCATGGGGGAAGCCGTAGGAATTTTGGAAGTATTTGGTCTGGTATGCGCCTTTATGGCGGCGGATGCCGGATGTAAGGCAGGCAATGTGTGGCTGGAGCCTTTTGATAAGAACAAGCCGGCCAACGCCGACAGCCTTCCGGTGCCTCTTCTGGTTACCATCAAATTCAGGGGAAGCGTTTCCGATGTGGAAGCGGCGATGGAAGCGGGAGAACGCGTGGCCCGCAGCCTTACGGGAGTGGTGCAGAAGCATATCATCCCCAGGCCCACGGAGGATACGGAAAAAATGCTCAAGCTTTGCGCATTTGACAAGTCATAACCGGATTCAGTACAATAGACAATGAAGACTCAGGTAACTGTGAGAGGACAGAACAGTTACAAACTTTGAACAATTATTCAGTATAAGCGGAGGAAATTAAAAATGGCACAGGAAGCATTGGGAATGGTAGAAACAAGAGGTCTTACCGCAGCGATTGAAGCAGCGGATGCAATGACCAAATCTGCGGAAGTAAGACTTGTGGGAACAGAGAAAATCGGTTCCGGTCTGGTAACCGTTATGGTACGCGGCGATGTAGGAGCTGTAAAGGCTGCTGTGGAAAGCGGAACTGCAGCGGCAAGCAAGCTGGGCGAGCTGGTAGCGGCTCATGTAATCCCCAGGCCTCATACCGACGTGGAAAAAATTCTGCCTTCCATTTAACAATTAGGAGAGAATGTTCATGGGGAAATCATATGGCCTGATAGAAATAACAGGAGTGGTAGCGGCGATGGACGCCCTTGACATCATGTGCAAGTCCGCGGACGTAACCCTGTCAACCTGGGAGAGAAAACTGGGCGGAAGACTTGTAACCATCATAGTGGAAGGCGAAGTGGCGGCGGTTACGGCCGCTGTGGAGGCAGCCAGGACACAGGCGTTAAAGCCTCTGGCAGCTTTCGGCGTGATTGCCAACCCCCATGAAGAGATCGTCGGACTGGTGGAGCGCAGTGCAAGCCGCTTTAAGGACAGTGAGCCTTCCGATGAAAGCTATCTCCAGGAGGTTTAAAGCCTGGTTTAATGCCGCATCGGGCGGCATTGCCGTGTGAGCGGCAGCAAGGAGGAAGTCATGCCGGACAGCAATAAAGATAAGACAACACAATCCGAAACAGTCTCTGGCGGAGCTATCAAAACGGCCCGCAGGACAGCAGCAAAAACAGCACAGAAACCCGAAAAGGCACAGGTTAAAGAAGAGCCTGCAGTGAAAAAGGAGGAAAAAAGAATGTCACAGGAAGCATTGGGAATGGTGGAAACAAGAGGACTTGTTGCAGCAATTGAAGCAGCGGATGCAATGTGCAAAGCGGCTAACGTAGCGCTGGTAGGCACAGAGAAGATCGGTTCCGGACTGGTAACCGTTATGGTGCGCGGCGATGTAGGAGCCGTGAAGTCCGCAGTGGAAGCAGGCGCAAGCAGCGCAGGCAGACTGGGCGAATTAGTGGCTACCCATGTAATCCCCAGACCTCACACCGACGTTGAGATGATTCTGCCTAAGGTGAAATAAGATAGCGGTTCAGCCAACTGAGCTGCTGTAAACTAATTTTACCTGAAAGGCAGGAAATCAGTCCGGACAGGATTCTCTGTCCGGCCCGGTTTCCGGATTACGAAGAAAAGTGGGTGTGGCTGTGGAGACGAATCAAATTGAACTGATTACCAGAATGGTAATGGAAGCCATGGAAAAGAAAGAAAATGCCGGAAACGGCTATATGGTTCCCGTGGGCGTATCCGCCAGACATATACATCTTACCCAGGAGCATGTGGAAGCGCTCTTTGGTCCCGGATATCATCTGACCAAAAAAAAGGATCTGATGGGCGGCCAGTTTGCGGCAAACGAACAGGTTACCATAGTGGGCCTGAAGCTGCGGGCGATAGAAAACGTAAGGGTCCTGGGTCCGGTCAGGAAAGCCTCCCAGGTGGAGATTTCCGCGACAGATGCGATGAAGCTGGGCATTAAGGCTCCTCTGCGGGAGTCCGGAGATGTGGCGGGAAGCGCTGCGATTGCAGTCGTAGGCCCCAAAGGCGCCGTATATCTGGATGAAGGATGCATTGTTGCAAAGAGGCACATACATATGTCTCCCCGCGATGCACAGGCTGCCGGAGTAAAGGACGGCGACTATGTTTCCGTGAAAGCGGATAACGAAAGAGGAACTGTTTTTGACCATGTGAAGATCCGCGTGGACGACAGCTTCACGCTGGAAATGCATATTGACACGGATGAAGCCAACGCGAGTAAAATCGCTACCGGGGACACTGTGAAAATTATCTGAAGGTTCTCCCGGTATTCTTTCTTATTAAAAAGGATACCGGGAACTATGGAATAAGGGGAGCGCTATGATAGTAGGAAAGGTAACAGGAAGCATAGTTTCCACACGCAAAAGTGAGAAACTGATAGGCAATAAATTCATGATCGTTGAGCCCCTGGAATCCATGAAAAGTCATGCGGACCGACTGGTGGCTATTGATAATATCGGCGCGGGAATCGGCGAATATGTACTGGTAGCCCAGGGCAGCGCCGCAAGAATCGGCTGTGATATGCAGGACGCTCCTGTGGATGCGGCCATTGTTGGAATCATAGACGACGCAAGCCGGTTGGAATAAGTGGGGCAGGCTATGGATAGTAAGGAACTGAGCAAAATCATAAAGGATAACGGCATTGTCGGTGCAGGCGGCGCCGGCTTTCCGACTTATATGAAGATTGACGAAAGAGCGCAGACGATTCTGCTTAACTGCGCGGAATGTGAACCGCTGCTGAAGCTGCACAGACAGCTTTTGCAAAGGCATGCGGAAGAAATCCTGGAGACGTTCCAGCTGGTGGCTGACACCGTGGGCGCCGAAAGGGCGATTGTCGGAATTAAAGAAGAATATAAAGACACTGTGGCGGCCTTAAAGGAATGTATCCATAAATTTCCCAAGGTATCCCTTCATCTTCTGGACAGTGTATATCCCATGGGAGATGAAGTGGTGCTGATTTACGAGGCGACGGGAAAGGTGGTCAGGCCCGGTGGACTTCCCATAGAAGAAGGCATTGCTGTCTTCAATGTAGAGACCATGTATAATATCCACAAGGCGCTGGTGAAAAAAGAGCCGGTTGCCGATAAGCTGGTAACCATTGTGGGAGAGGTGGCGTCTCCTGTCACCATCAGAGTCCCTCTGGGGACCTCTTTGGAAAAATGTGTGGATTTTGCAGGAGGGGCTGTAATAAAGAACCCTGTATTCCTGGTAGGAGGCCCTATGATGGGCAATATCAGGGAGGCGGCTTTTCCGGTCACCAAAACCACCAATGCGGTGCTTGTGCTGTCTGAGGAGCATCCGTTGATCCAGAAGAAAAAACTGAATCCGGCCATTGGGCTGAAACGTGCGGCTTCCGCCTGCTGTCAGTGCCAGATGTGTACGGATTTATGCCCCAGGCATGCGCTGGGACACCCGATAGAGCCGCATAAATTCATGCGCGCTGCAGCGAACCGGGATTTCCGGGACGCCAATCCCTTTGTCAATACATACTTCTGCAGCTCCTGCGGGTTATGTGAACTGTATTCCTGCCCACAGGGCCTGTCGCCCAGAAGCCTTATGGCAGAATACAAGGCGGGGCTCAGAAATGCCGGAGTAAAGCCTCCGGCAGGTGTAATCCCCGCTCCCGTAAAGGAGTCCAGGGAATACCGCAAGGCGCCGGAGGAGAGGCTGGAGGCAAGGCTTGGACTTTCCGCCTATGACAGGGAAGCGCCCATTGATGATGAAGTGAAAAAGGTAAATACCGTTACAATTCTGCTCAGCCAGCATATCGGCGCTCCGGCCCGTCCGGTGGTTTCCGAGGGGGATATGGTAGCCAGAGGACAGATGATTGCATCCGCTGCGGACGGCCTGAGCGTACCCATTCATGCATCCATCAGCGGAAAAGTAATGAAAGCAGACAAAAACATGGTGGTTCTGGCAGCGGTTTAGACGTGCAGATGAGAGGTAGAAATAGATGAGCAAGGCAATAGGCATGATTGAATTTAAAACGGTTTCAGCAGGAATTACCGCTGCGGACGCGATGGTAAAGACCGCGGATGTGGAACTGCTGGAGGCACAGACGGTCTGTCCCGGAAAATACATTGCTTTAATTACCGGTTCCCTGAGCGCGGTGAACGCGGCTGTTGAGGCGGCACAAAAGACACGGCAGGAGGAGCTGATTGACAGCTTTGTCCTGGGGAATCCTCATGAAAGTATTTTCCCGGCCATCTACGGAACGACCCAGATAGAAAAGGTAAACGCCTTCGGCATTCTGGAAACCTATGATGCGGCATCCATAATCGTTGCTGCGGATGTGGCTGCCAAAACCGCAATTGTTGATCTGATCGAACTGCGGATCGCCAAGGGAATGTGCGGAAAATCCTATCTGATTCTTACCGGGGAGGTAGCGGCAGTGGAATCTGCAATTGAGAAGGCAAAACAATCTGTTGCAGGCAATGGAATGTACCTGGATTCCTCTGTGATTGCCCATCCGGATGAACAGATCTGCCGATCCATACTATAAAGAAAGGCTGGGTTTTTGGGGTTATGTTAGCGGTAGAGAGAAGAAATCTGATTCTTGAAAAGCTTCAGGAGGATAAGAAGGTTATTGTCAGCGAACTGAGTCAGGAATTCCAGGTATCGGAGGAAACCATACGCCGGGATCTGGATAAGCTGGATAAGGACGGCCTTGCCGTTAAGAGCTACGGCGGAGCGGTGCTCAATGAAAATACGAGTCTGGATATGCCCTTTAATATCCGGAAGAAAAACAATCCGGCGGGAAAACAGAA
>ERZ507075.491-NODE-491-length-19800-cov-4.11643_pt1 | contig 19800 bp, 17 predicted proteins | sample MGYA00512863_ERZ507075 | MGnify/ENA metagenome assembly ERZ507075 | reverse complement strand
AATATTGTGAAAATATACTTATCCGTTTCCCCCTTGGCTACCACACACTCGCTGGTTCCGGCCTGTCAAGCCCTGACGCAGTCAGCGAAGTTTAGGCTTGACGGGCTGGAAGCGGCGAGTACACTCCGTGCAAGGGTAAAAAGGGTATCCCACTATCCCCGCATGGAATTGTTTTTTGCAAATTCCTTTCCTATGTATTACTGACATAGAATACGGGGTTTTCGGATAGCAACTGCAAAATTTTTCTGTAGATTACCGAAAAGGAAACACTGTTTTGCAAAATCCACCTATCACTTTTTACTAAAAATATCTTGGGCAAACTGCCCAATAACTCGCAATGTTTTTCAGGGGTATGGGATTTCCCCATCAAGCAAAAAATAGCACCTTGGCCGCGAAGCGGTCAGGGTGCTATTTTGGCGGAAGGTGGCTGGTGTATAGCCACTTCCTATACTTGTTCTTCCTCCTATCCCATGGGATTAGACAGGATAACACCCGAATATCGGTTCCCTCTCACGGAAAAAACATATTGACGATTGGAGTTTCATGTGGTATACTTTTTCCAGTGACCACATGGTCACTAGAAATATAAAACATAAATAACCATGTGGTCACCGAACGGAGAAACTATGCCTAAAAAGTTGTTTCATGAACTGCAAGAAGATAAAAAGCAAAAAATCATTTCTGTCAGTATTTCGGAATTTGCAAAATACGGGTATACAGACAGTTCCACCAACCGCATTGTAAAGGATTCTGGAATTAGTAAAGGGAGTCTGTTCAAATACTTTGAAAGCAAGGAAGATTTGTATTTTTATTTGCTTGATTTTGTTACAGGGGAGCTGAATACAAGCATAAACCAAAAACTAGGCACCCTTTCATCCGATTTGTTTGAGCGTGTAATTCAATACTCAGAATTGGAGTTTTCATGGTATATTCAAAACCCGGAAAAATATAGGCTTATCTTAAAAGCATTCAACAAAAATGATACGGACATCTATCAAAAGACTGAAACAAGATTTAATATCGCAGGCCAGAATATTTATTATAGCGTATTAGAAAATGTTGATACAGAACCGTTGAATTGGGACAAAAGAAAAGTTGTTGATGTGCTGAAATGGTTTTTGCAAGGTTTTAATGCCGATTTTATTGAAAGAACAGAAGTGCAAAATGGAAATGAATTGGAAATTAACCAAATTAGGAACGAGTATGTAAACCACCTTACCGACTATATGGAGATACTTAAGAAGGGGTTTATACACTAGAAGGAGTTGAACATCTTGTTTTACGGTGCCAAAGGAAGTTCAGTAACCATCAATGGTTCAAAAATGGATTATGTGGAATTTGGACAAGGGAAATCTCCACTGATAATTTTGCCCGGCTTATCAGATGGACTGAAAACTGTAGAGGGCCAAGCAATCAATTTAGCGTATTACTTTAGGGCGTTTTTGAAAGATTTTAAGGTATACGTGTTCAGCAGAAAAGAAAATATTGATAAGGGGTACACCACCGGGGAGATGGCAAAAGACCTTAAAGCAGCACTGGACCAGCTCGGAATAAAAAGAGCCTGTTAATGGGTGTATCACAGGGTGGTATGATAGCCCAGCACTTTGCTATCGACTACCCGGCTATGGTAGAAAAGCTGGTTCTTGCTGTCACCGCTTCCCGTGCAAATGAAATTCTTCGCCATGCTATCAACGGATGGGTAAAGTACGCTGAAAATAATGATTATAAATCACTGATGATTGACACAACGGAGAAAACATATTCACCCCAAAAACTGAAAACATATCGGCTGATGTATCCGCTTCTGTGTAGAATTGGAAAGCCGAAAAGCTTTGACAGGTTCTTAATTCAGGCAGATGCTGTATTGGCACATGATACTTTCAATAGACTTGAAAACATAACCTGTCCTACCTTTATAATTGGCGGTGATAGCGACAAAGTAGTCGGGCCAAATGCTTCGGTGGAGATGGCTGACAAAATCCCAAACAGTCGCTTAATTCTCTACAAAGGGCTTGGCCACGCAAGCTATGAAGAAGGCAAAGATTTCAACAAACAAGTTATAGATTTTCTTCTGAGCTAATGCGAAGCCTCACATATGCAGATTAGTAACAGCAGGAGGTTACCTTTATGCCAAATGCAAACAGTAGCCGCGAACGCAATGTAAAACAGTTTTATATATATGCAATACGAACTCTACATTTCGCGGCGTTAGCTGGCCACAGTGAACGTACCCGACGCGGGAAAAAAGAAATACTATTTTCAGAACTACCTAGTTCAGATGCCCGTCGGCTACACAGTTCCTCCTCGCCATACACCTGTGATAAAATCTTCACTGTTCTTGATTACGAAATTGTTGTACAAAATGAAGAACTGGCCGACGCACTAAGCCAGCTAACAGAACACCGTCGGAATATTATACTTCTCAAATATTTCCTAAAGTGGACGGACGAGAAAATTGCCAAAGCCCTCGAGAGCCGCCGCACAACAATCAATGGCCGTAGATATGCAGCACTAAAGACATTGAGAAAACTGTATGAGGATAACGATGGAGGATAATAGGTACATATCATACGAAACCCTGATAGCGGCAAAACAAGGTGATATAGCTGCCATTGAATCAATTCTTTATTGCTTTCGCGGATATATTATTAAACGCTCCTTGAGAATGGCGTATCGTCCAGATGGTTCTACCTACCAGTATATAGACACTGACGTTGAACACCGAATGGAATCTGAATTGATTGAAGCGATTTTCAGATTTGAAATACGGTAATCTACCACGGGTAGAGCGTGGAATGTTAGGCGGTTCTGCTGTAAATAAAAGGTACAATTATCGGCCTTTTTGCAGTCTGTAAACAGTGCCAAATCTGCTTATAACCATATTCCCTGCTGCATGGGTTTTCGCCAAAACAGTAACGGTTTGGAACAGACAAAAAGATAGCAACGGAGTTTTGTTTCCGTTGCTATCTTTTCTTTTGACAATCCTGTTGGCGGCTGGTTCTTGTTTTCTGCTTTAATTACTGTTATACCCAGCACCAACACAAGCGGCGGGGTTTTTGACCCTCGCGGCAGTCGCCAAATGGACGCGCCAGCGTGTCCGTTTGGCTCGTTGCTCACGGGAATAAAAATAACCGGGAGCGCCGATCACATGCATCCTGTGTTCGACACTCCCGGTCATCTTCGTGGTGAGCAGAAAGCCCGACGGGCGCGGGATACCAGGCCTCTCTGCGCCGTCTTGCACCTAAGGTTAATAAAGAACCGGAACTACTCTCCTTTTCCTCTCTCCATGCAGGATTCTCTCACGATCAGCTCCGGCTTCAGGATCCGTTCCACCCGGCTTTCCTCATCCGGCACGCCCTTTATCTTTTCCAGCAGAAGCTCTGCCGCCATAGCGCCCAGCTTTTCCTGCGGATGGGCGATGGTTGTAAGCTTCACCGCCCCGTTTTCTGCAATAAATGAATTGTCGTATCCCGTTACGGAGATGTCCTCCGGAACACGGATTTTCTTCTTTTGAAGCGCCTTTAAAACCTCCAGCGCAATCTGATCGTTATAACAGACGATGCCGTCCATGGCGGCTCCGCTCTCCAGCATCAGTTCCAGCACCTTTGCCGGCTTCACCGCCCGGTCCTCCGTATGGAACCAGATCACCATATCGGGATCGTAGGGATAACCGGCCTCAAAAAGCGCCTTCACATACCCCTTGTGGCGCTCCCTCCCCTGGCTGTCGTCCGCCTTGAATATCCCCAGAATCCGCCGGTGTCCCAATTCAATCAGATAGTTTGTCACCAGATAACCGCCCATACAGTCATCCATCAGGATGTGCGGCTTATTTTTCATCTGCGCATAGTATCCCTGTATGAAGACATAGGGAATCTGATAAAAATCAAGTTTTTCATACAATGCCATATTGGCGCAGAGAATCTCGCTCTTGCTGGGTTCCACGATCAGACCGTCGATATCTTTCTCCAGGATTTCCTCGAGACAGCGGCTTTCCTTCACGCGGCTGTTGCCGGTATTTTTCAGGATAATGCTGTATCCCTCCGCCGTCAGTACGCTGTCGATGCCCTGGATCAGCCTGGGGAAAATATAGTCCGACAGATACGTGGTGATAACCGCAATATTCCCCGAACCCCTGTAATCCATTCCGCCGAACGGAAGTGAGGGGGACTTCCCTCTTCTAATTTTTCTGGAGACAAAGGTCCCTCTGCCGTGCTCCGCTTCTATAAATCCCTCCTGCGCCAGGATGGACAGCGCCTTTCGCACCGTATGGCGGCTCACATGGCGGGTGGCGGAAAGTTCATTTTCCGAAGGAAGCTTATCCCCCGGCCTCAGCCGGCCGGCAATGATATCACTCTTCAGTTCCTCCATCAGCACGTAGTATTTCGTCTTCCCGTTCTCGCCCTCCTCCCTGCCTGACGGGCTGCCGTTACTTCTGTCCATAATACGCGTTTGGTCCATGCTTGCGCATAAAATGCTTATCCTGCATGGACTGCGGCGCGGGTTCCACACCGCGGTTTAACATCTCAGTCACAAAATTCATCTTTGCAATCTCTTCCAGCACCACGGCATTATGGACCGCGGTCGCGGCGTCTTTTCCCCAGGTAAAGGGGCCGTGGTTCTTGCACAGAACCGCCGGCACGTGAACCGGATTCCTGTCGCGGAAGGTCTCGATAATCACCATACCGGTGTTCTTCTCATATCCTTCTTCGATCTCCTCCGGCGTTAAATTCCTGGCACAGGGAATCTCCCCATAGAAATAGTCCGCATGAGTCGTCCCATAACACGGCAGCGCACGGCCCGCCTGGGACCAGGCCGTAGCCATGGGAGAATGGGTATGGACGATCCCGCCGATTTTCTCAAACGCCTTATACAGCTCTAAGTGAGTGGCTGTATCGGAGGAGGGATTTAAGTCCCCCTCCACCTTATTTCCATTTAAATCCACGACCACCATGTCTTCCGGTTTTAACTTATCGTAATCCACACCACTGGGTTTGATGACAAACAGTCCCTTTTCCCTGTCAATTCCGCTGACATTTCCCCATGTATAGGTGATAAGCCCTCTTCTCGGCAGTTCCATGTTGGCCTCATAGACCTCTTTTTTTAATTCTTCCAGCATCGTGTCATCTCCTCTTTTCTATTTTTTGTTTCAGTACATGCAGATGGCAGGAATGAGCCGCCTGAACTGTTACGATTTTTCAGACACGTCCCGGCAGACACTCGACTGCGGCGCGCTCAATCGGCAGGCCGCTTATGTACCGCTCCATAAATACTTCGAAGCCGCGCTCATCCGCTTCCTGCGGCTCCATAACCACGCCTTCTTCGTCGGCAAATACACTGTCTGCCAGGTACTTGGCGAGAGAGTCGCTGCCTCCGTCTTTTCTGTAACGCATATAGGAAGCCAGGATTGCCGCGCCCCATGCGCCGCCTTCTCCGGCAGTTTCCATGACGGTCACCGGTACGCCGGCCGCCGCCGCCATAATCCGCTGTCCCACGCCCTTCGTCTTGAATAATCCGCCGTGGCCCAGCAGACTGTCCAGCTTCACGCCTTCTTCCTTAAACAGGATATCCATGCCCACGCGGAGCGCTCCTAATGCCGTATATAAGTGAACGCGCATGAAGTTCGCCAGATTGAACCGGCTGTCCGGCAGACGCACGAACGCCGGACGTCCCTCTTCAAAATGAGTGATGTGCTCTCCCGAGAAATAGTTGTAAGCCAGCAGGCCGCCGCAGTCCGGATCGCCTTCCAATGCCAGATTATATAAGGTTTCAAACAGCTGGTTTCTGTCCGCCTTCATCCCCATGGCCGCGGAAAACTCTTCAAACAAATCCACCCATGCATTTAAATCAGAAGTACAGTTGTTGCAGTGCACCATAGCCACCAGATCACCGGCCGGCGTTGTCACCAGATCCAACTCCTCGTGAACCTTTTTCAGTTCCTTTTCCAGAACTACCATGGCAAACACGCTGGTGCCTGCGGACACATTACCGGTGCGCTTCGCCACGCTGCCCGTCGCCACCATACCGGTTCCTGCGTCCCCCTCCGGCGGACAAAGCGGAATACCGGGTCTTAAGGCGCCGGTCGGGTCAAGAAGCTTCGCGCCCTCTTCCGTCAGTTCTCCGGCTTCCTCTCCCGCGGTCAGCGCCTGAGGAAGAATGTCACGGAGCTTCCACGGCAGATTCTCTCCGGCCGTCAGCTCGTCAAACTGAGCGATCATTCTCTCATGAAAGTCCTTCTTATCGGTATCGATCGGGAACATACCGGCGCAGTCGCCGATTCCCAGCACCTTACGCCCGGTCAGTTTCCAGTGTACATACCCCTCCAGTGTGATCAGGTAATCAATCTCCGGCACATGCGCCTCTTTCTTCAGAATCGCCTGGTACAGATGGGCAATGCTCCATCTCTGCGGGATATGGTACTGGAACAGCTCCGTCAGCTTTTCCGAAGCCTCCTCCGTCATGGTATTTCTCCAGGTACGGAACGGCACCAGGATTTCTCCGGCCTTATCGAAAGCCATATAGCCGTGCATCATGGCAGAAATGCCAATGGATCCGACGGTCGTAAGCGTCACACCGTAGCGTGCTTTTACATCCTCCGCCAGCTTTGCAAAGCTGTCCTGAACACCTTCCCAGATGTCCTCTAACGTGTATGTCCAGATATTGTCCACGTACCGGTTTTCCCAATCATGGCTTCCGGATGCAATCGGTTTCTGGTGCTCATCGACCAGAACCGCCTTGATGCGTGTAGACCCCAGCTCCATACCCAGAGCCGTTCTTCCGTCTAAAATGCTTTGATATACGTCCCCCGTGAGAGCGTCCCTTTTTTCATTTAAACCATCAGTCATAGTTTTTCCCCCTTTCTAACGATAAGCAACAGAATTCCATCTCAATTCATTCTTAAAGCTGCGGATTGTAGTGTCCTCGTCGATGTAGACGGCTTCGATTCCCATGGAAGCAGCCCAGTCGCCCATCTGCTCTGCAGTCAGATCGTAGGAAAATGCCGTATGGTGAGCGCCGCCGGCCAGAATCCAGGCTTCGGCTCCGGTCTTTAAGCTCGGTTCCGGAGTCCAGAATGCGGTGGCAACCGGAAGCTTCGGCATCGGTTTCTCCACTTTTTTGCAGTTCACGGTATTGATGATGAGGCGGAACCGGCTGCCTAAGTCCACCAGCGATGTGGCCACCGCCTTTCCTTCCTTTGCGGTAAATACAAGGCGGGCCGGATCCTCCCTGTCTCCCATGGACAGCGGGCATACCTTGATGGCGATCCTGCTGTCCGCGATTGACGGGCATACCTCCAGCATATGTGCCTGCAGAATGCCTTCTTTTCCCGGAACCAGGTTATACGTGTAGTCTTCCATAAAGGAAGTTCCCTTCGCGCCTTCCATACCGGCTGTCATGATCTTCATTAAACGCACCATGGCGGCAGTCTTCCAGTCGCCCTCGCCTCCGAAGCCGTATCCTTTTTCCATCAGACGCTGAATCGCCAGACCCGGAAGCTGCTTTAAGGAACCGAGGTCTCCGAAATGGGTCACGATCGCCTGATAATCCTTTTCCACCAGGAATTTCTCAAATCCCAGCTCGATCTGGGCCTGTACTGCCACGTGATTCTTAAACTCCCCGGCATCTCTTCCCTCTAACAGAATATCGTACTTATCGTAGTACTCTTCCACCAGAGCGCTTACATCGCCTGCTGCCACGTCATTTACATAATCTGCGATCTCGTTCACCGGATAGGCGTCGATCTCCCATCCGAACTTCATCTGGGCTTCCACTTTATCGCCCTCGGTTACTGCTACATTTCTCATATTGTCAGCCACGCGGACGACACGGATATGGCTGCTCTCCATGATGCCCACCGCGGTTCTCATCCAGGAGCCGATTGCCGCCTGCACCGAACTCTCATCCCAGAAACCGACGATAACCTTTCTCTCAATGCCCATTCTCGTCACCATGTGGCCGAATTCCCGGTCTCCGTGAGCGGACTGGTTCTCATTCATGAAATCCATGTCAATGGTGTCATAGGGAATCTCCTGATTAAACTGCGTATGTAAATGAAGCAGAGGCTTTCTGTACTCCTGAAGGCCGAGAATCCAGGACTTGGCCGGTGAAAACGTATGCATCCACGTGATGACACCCGCGCATTCCCCGTCACTGTTGGCCTCATGAAACAATGTGCGGATCGATGTATTGTCGATCAGAGTCGGTTTCCAGATCACTTCATAAGGCAGAAGTCCCGACCGGTTAAGCCCCTCTACAATGATTCTGGAATGCTCTGCCACCTTTCTCAGACACTCATCTCCATAAAGATCCTGTGACCCCGTTGCGAACCAGAACTTGTATGCTTTCCTCTCCATAAAAAAATCCTCCTTATCACTGATATTATTATACTACAACAGTACCACTTGTACCATAGTGTGAACAAGTTGTTTTTTATGGACTGCTGTCTTAGTTACGCCGACGGGGGCGTGAAGCGTAATCTGTCTTATTCGTTTTCTTCGTGTTCCTCCGTGAGATCAATAACCTCTTTTATTTCCTCAATAAACTCTTCCTCACTTGGCAGGTATAACTGATACTTGCTTGTAAGAATATTCGTGTTGTCTTCCGGCAGCGTAATTTTCGCAAGATACAGGCTCTAAAATGGTAAAAGGCTTGTAATGATCAATGATATTATTTTTCAGGGTGAACAATCTATAAAATGGGATGATGTAAGAACATACATAAAAAAGCAGAGAAAAATGGGTGGTCGATATGATTCCAGATTTACATTACCTATCTACGGTAAGCTCGAAGAAGTCAGAAGGTACAACGTGATCCTTGCCTCCATACAGATTCGTCATGATGCAAATGGTAATTGCGAATCACGCTTGTGGGCGTATTTCGCAATTACCTGAAAGACTTATTATAGACCTTCCGTTTCTTTACTCATCTTACTGACCGTAATAGGCGCCAGTTCGTCAGAAGACGGCGTCACCGTATACATGGCGATTTCGTCGGTTTCCCGGTTGGCGGATATGATCACATCGTTCTGATTCACCATGTAATGACAGACATTGGCCGGACCACAGTCCCTGTCAATGATTTCGCGCTCATACGTCCCGCTCTCCCTGCAATAAGAAAATGATACGAGATTTCGTTCGCCCTTCCGGAAACCGATTACGACCCGGGGAATCCGGCACAGCGGGCCGCCATAAACGGCATGTAAGAATTCCATTTTATCCGGGCATTCATATACCTTAGAAAAGCCTTCTCCCCGGTCCCGATAGATCGAAAACGTATCTCCATGAAACGGCGACAGCACCGCCAGTTCCTTTCTGCCGTCCCCGTCCAGATCCAGCAGCACAGCATCGGAAGCCGGTACGTCGAGGAGTTCCCGGATCTCCCACTCCCCGTTCTTCTGTTCCGGCGGAAGGAACTGAAATATACCGTTTTCACAGGAGATCACCGCCGTATCCATGCCGCCGTCTTCTGTCCTGGCGTAGCCATGGTTTTTCGTCAGGCCTTCCTTTAAAACCGTAAGCGGCAGCGGATGGGCCTCGTCAAAAGTGCTCAAATCATCCGGAAGCACGGCGCAGTAAACCTTTCCGGGGCAGCTCCAATCATCCTTATATGCATGGCCGGACTTCAGCGTACAGGCGATCAAGTACTTTACACCGTTTCTGACGAGAATATCGAACCGGTGCACAAACGGAAGCTCCGCCAGGGTTTTCACCTCCCAGACTCCGTCTGCAGGCGTTACAGTTACAAGCTTTGCTTCTTTGGAATCATTGGGGGAATAGAACTTATGGGTCGCCAGAAACTGGCCGTCACTTCCTGGCACCTGGACCATCGTCATGACTCCGCCCGGCCTCTCCCATACGGTGTCCACCTCCTTTCCCGTCTCATCGAACAGGATACAGCGGTCTGTCTTCTCTGCCGCCACCAGAAAATGAAACCTTCCCTGATACGTCAGTGGGGCGATGGAATAGCACTTTGTTAAATTGGCCAGCACCTTTTTTTCAACTTGCATGTTCTTCCTCCTTCGCCTGTCTGCCAAGTATGTCGGTCATCATCCGATTCGCCTTCCGGAGTTCATCCTTCCAGTCGCCGCCTCCTGTATACCAGAATTCCGTCACATATCTTCGGATTCCCAGCCGCCACGCCTCTCTGATCGCCTCTTCAAAATTCACATGGCCGCTTCCGTACGGAATCTCCCGGTATTTCCCCGGCACCGTCTCTTTTAAATGCATGGCCAGCAAACGGCCGCTCCCCGACTTTAAATCCTCGATCACATCGGTCTTATACTGCTTCGCCGCATTGGTGATATTGCCGATGTCGGGATATACTCCCAGATAATCCGATCCTATCAGCTGCACATATTTCATGGCCTTTCCAACCGTATTCATAAACTCGGTTTCCATGGTCTCGAAGCCCAGCAGTATGCTCCTGCTCGCGGCCATATCCACCGCTTTTCTCAAATTCATTTCAAACATCTTTTTTGTGAATTCGCTGGACTCCTCATAATACACGTCATATCCCGCCAGCATGATAATTCTGATTCCCAGGTCATCCGCCAGATTGATGGCCTTTTCCATGATTTCCATGCCGCGGATCCGAACGGATTCCTCGCTGCTTCCCAACGGGTATTTCCGGTGGCCGCTTAAACACATGGTCCGGATCGGAAGCCCCGCCTCGTACATATCCTGTACGAGAGAGGCCCGCTTTTCCACGCTCCAGTCCAGCCGCGCCAGTTTTTCTTCGGTTTCATCGATACTCATTTCCAGGAAATCATACCCCGCCTCTCTGGCATACGTGAGCTTTTCCCGAAAGCTTAACTCATTTGGCATGGATTTCTCATAAAGTCCCAAGGTATATAATTTCATCGTTACTCCTTTGCCCCGGTCTTACAGCAGGGAACGGAACGGTACGTTAGGCTCATCCGTAAAGCAGTCTTCAAAGCCGCGTCTGTAATGGTACTGGATCTTATCCCGGTCCACCGGCCAGACGTATTTGCCGCCCACATCCCAGATAAACGGATGGAACTGGTACTGTAAAACGTCTTTCTTATAGTTGTAAAGCATGAGAATCTCAAGGGGATCTGCCTTAAAGTTGGTCCATACGTCGTAATGGATCGGAATCACCACCCTGCACTTTAATGCCTCCGCCATACGAAGAATATCCACGGATGTCATCTTATCCTGATTGCCCGCCGGATTCTCTCCGTAGGAACCAAAGGCAATATCAATGTCGAAATCCTTTCCGTGTTTGGCATAGTATGTACTGTAATGAGAATCCCCGGAATGGTACACGGTTCCGGCCGGTGTCTTGATCACATAGTTCACAGCCTTGTCGTCCATATCGTCCGGCAGCACGCCCCGGATGTCCTCATCTGCCGTGACGAGACACGTTCTGTCAAAGGAATCCGTGACCATGATTTCCACGTCCTTTATTTTAATCGTATCTCCCGGTTTGACCACTCTGCATCTCGATTCCGGAACGCCGTAGCTCAGCCACTTCTCCACGCTCTTTAGCGGACCGATAAAGGGCACCTCGCCGCCGCAGTTCTGCATCACAGCCGCCGCAAAGAACGGATCAATATGGTCATTGTGGTAATGGGTGGACAGTACCGCGTCAACGGCTGTAACAGCAAACGGGTCGTAGACGATGGGCGCAGCCCGGAGATTCGGCTGTGTCGCACGGCCGCCAGTCATATTCCGCATCTGATGAAACGGGTCCATCTCCTTCGTTTTCTGAGACCGTTTTCCATTGCCAAACCACAGATCGATGGCAATATTTGTTTTATTTTCTGTTTTGATCCAGAGTCCGGTACAGCCGATCCACCACATCGCAAAGGTTCCCGGCTTTACCTCCTCCTGGTCGATCTCTTCATTCAGCCATGTCCCCCATTCCGGAAATGCGCCTAAAATCCATTTTTCTCTCGTCAGTTCTGTTACTTTGCTCATATTTGCTTCCTCCATTTTCTACCGAGTGCCCTCGGAAACGCTTTCTGTCCGGTTTCTGTGAGTGCCCGTTACCACATTTGATAAGTTTCACCCTGAAGCTTAAAGATTGCTTCGATAAAATAGTAATCTCCATAAATGATGTGAAACTCATGATTTTTATGGTGATATGCCGCTGTACACTTTTCCAGGATACAGTCGCTGTCTTTTGAGAAATTGCACCGTTTCTCGTACAGTGCCTTCAATAGCTTTTCTGCTGCGCGCCGATAGACCTCCGATTCACACGCTGCGGTCAGCCGCGCAAGCTCCAGAAGCGCGCTGGCTGCTGCCGCTGCCGCCGAGGAATCCTCATAATACGGCTGCTTCGGCGCCCGGAAATCAACCGGGATCAGGCCGTTTTCCGGTATATTGGCTATAAAGTAATGCGCCGTCCGTTTGGCGGTGTCTAAATAGCGTTCATCCTTCGTATGGATATAGCTCGACGCAAATCCATACATGGCCCAGGCCTGGCCTCTGGTCCAGCTGGAGCCATCCGCATATCCCTGGCCGCCCAGAGACCCTGTGAGCTCCCCGGTCACCGGATCGAACCTCATGATATGATTGGAGGAGCCATCCGGCCTGATATAGTATCTCATCACCTGGTCGGCATACATCACCGCCTGCTCCCGGAATCTGGGATCACCGGTTTCATCGGAGGCCCAGTAGAGCAGATTGATGTTCATCATGCAGTCAATAATGGCCCATCCCGCCGTGTCCTCATCCGGCGCGCCGCTCCACTGATCCCATGCCCGGAAGATCCGGGCCGCCGGATTGAAGCGGCCGGAAAGGATGGTGGCTGCCATCAGGCCGCGTTTTCTCGACTCCGGATTTCCCGTGATCCTGTAATCGGCCACCGCAGACGGAAGCCACACAAAGCCCATATCGTGATGCAGTCCATAGAAATCGGCAAATGCCTGATCCAGCTTTTTTTCCGCATACCGGGCGATATCCACATACCTTTGGTCCCCGGTGCGCAGATAGAGAAGCCACATGATTCCCGGCCAGAAGCCGTTGGTCCACCAGGAAACGCCATCATCCCAGCCAAACTGCCGGTCCTCGTCAATCTTGTTGTCATGAGTTCCCGAAACCGTCGTATACGGGATTTTAAATCTGGATTTTTCTGAAACCCAGTCCATTTTTTCAATAATTTTTCGTTCTGCCTCGCAGGTCCAGTCCATCTCATTCTCACTTTCTGATGTCAAGCAGTCTTTAAAGCCGGGTATGGAACAGCCCGCAAAACGGATCCACCGGATTTTTCCCTGTAAACCGGCTTCTTCCCATTATTTTTTCGACTATGGCATCGATTACGTATCTGCTGGGTGTATAACCATTAATGTACGTCCTGACCTTTGGCACATCCAGGAGCATATAAGGGTTATCCACAGATATAAAGAGTGTCGGGATTTCATAAATGTATCTGGGTGTGTTGCATCCGCCCGGCGCGGTCCAGGAAATTCTGGAAACATTGTCACTGCCGGAAGTTTTCACGCTGCAATAATACAGAATCAGGTCGAACCGCTTCGTCATGCTCTCTATGCTGTTCCCAATTGGAAGCAGATCTTTTCTGGAAGCATCGTAGACGGTCACTTCAAACCCTTCTCTCTCCAGCAGCCCGGCCAGATACTCCGCCTGATTGCAGATGGGATCGTGGTAACCGCCCTTGTCGCCCAGGACATGGAGCAGGATCCGTCTCTGCGTTTTGGGGCTTATGGGGAGCAGGTTCTGGGTGTCCTTAACCAGGGTAACCGACCGGTCCGCACACTCCCTGGCCAGATTACGGTTATCCTCGCGTTCAAACACCTTCAGCGCCTCATCTCCCGGAAACAGGGTTCCCTCCTCCATCTTTTTATGAAGCTTTAGATGAGCCTTCAATGCCAGAATCCGTGCAACCGCTTCGTCCAGACGTTCCCTGCTGATGGTCCCGTCTGCTGCCGCGTCCAGCACGTACTGGTAATCTTCTTTTAAATCCAGGGTAAACAGGATCATATCACAGCCTGCCGCCACCGCAAGGGGCAGGGCATCTCTTCTGGCCATGGTCTGCATGAATCCGGTCATCGTCGTAGCATCCGTCACCACCAGCCCGTTAAATCCCAGCTGCTCCCGCAGGAGCCTTGTGGTCAAATCGCAGGACAGGGAGCCGGGAAGAATCTCCTCATCCCGGATATCCGGATTCATCTTTCTGGAGTATGCCGGCAGCATGATATGGGCGGCCATGACGGTTTCCGCGCCGTCCTCTATCAATGCTTTATAAATCTTTCCATAGGAGGCATCCCACTCCCTGGCCGTGCAGTCGTTGATGGTGGTTACCATATGCTGGTCCCGTTCATCCCGCCCGTCTCCGGGCCAGTGCTTCAAGCATACGGCCATACCGTTTTCCATCTGTCCTCTGACAAACTCCCTGGACATCTGAAGGACCGTTTCCTGGTCGGAACTGAACACTCTCGTATTCGTAATGGGATTGTGATAATTCGTGTCAATATCCAGAATCGGCCCAAAGTTCCAATTGGCCCCGGTTGCCGCCGCCTCCTCCCCACAGACCCGCCCCAGCTCATACGCCCATCTCTTATCTCCGGCTGCCGCGACCTGCATCTGCGTTCCGAATAAAGTTCCTTCTTTGCAGATCCCATCCGCTCCCCGCTCGAGATTGGACGCGAACAGCAGAGGAATCCCGGTTCTGGCCTGAAGCTTTTTGAAATTTTCTTTTACTTTCCTCGCCGGAAAAACATCGGTCATATAGCCGCCCGGATAAAAGCCCAGGGCATCCATTTCCGCGGCCATCTCTTCCACCGGTTTATCCTTGATTAAAATACAGAACAGATGGCTGACCTTCTCTTCCACGGTCATCTTCTTCATACAATCCTGTACCCATGCAATATCACTCTCATCCAGGAAGAATGGCCTTGCCTTAAAATCCACGTTCATACCGTACTCTCCTTTCTTATCCCTTGACACCGGAGGATGCCAGACTCTGCTCGAAGAAACTCTGGAAACACAGGAATACGATCAGGATCGGTATAATCGAGATGACCGATGCCGCCATGATCGGCCCGTACTCTGCCGTAAACTCGCTGATCATGTTGCGCAGTCCCAGCTGAATCGTATACAGTTCCCTGGAGTTGATGTAGATAAGCGGAGCCAGAAAATCGTTCCATACGGACACAGAGGTCAGGATCACCAGTGTTCCGATTACCGATTTGGAAAGAGGCATGATGATCTTGGAATAGATGCCGAACTCATTCAGGCCGTCAATCCGCGCCGCCTCGCTCAGTTCATTGGGAATTCCATCGAAGAACTGCTTCATCAGGAATACGCCCATGGGGTTAAACGCCTGAATCAGGATCAGCGCCATATGGGTATTGGTGAGTCCGAATATCTTGATAACGGAAAACTGAGGAATCATAACCACCTGGTAGGGAAGCATCAGGGTTGCCAGGTACAGGATGAAGATCTTATCTCTCTCCGGAAATACCAGCTTGCTGAATGCGTAAGCCGCCAGGCTGCACGTCACGATCTGCAGAATGGTAATCACCACCGTCAGCTTCAGTGTGTTAAAAAACAGCTGCGGATAATTGGCCTTATTCCAGATATAGGAGTAATTTTCCAGTTTCAGATTCTGAGGGATCCACTGGATGGGGAAATTGAAGACTTCCAGACTGTCTTTAAAGGAAGAAGACAGCATCCAGAGGAACGGAAGAATCATAGTTAAAGACGATGCGATGACGACCGTATACTTGACAATCGATAAGAACAGCGCAAGTCCGGTTTTTTTCTTTTTTTCTGCCATGCTCTCTCCCTCCTAATCCTGTTTTTGACGTTTGAACTGAATCAGCGTCACCACTAAGATACAGGCAAACAGTATCATAGCCTCCGCCGATGCGTAGCCAAACTTGTAATTCTGGAATGCCTCTTTGTAAATCTGAAGCACCAGCACGGATGTAGCGCGACCCGGGCCGCCCTTTGTCATGATGAAAATCGGCGTAAATACCTGAAACGAGTTGATGATGCACATGATGGTTATGTAAAAGGTAACCGGTTTAAGCTGTGGAATCGTAATAAACCGGAAGCACTGGAATGAATTGGCCCCGTCTACTGTAGCCGCCTCATACAGTGAGTTATCAATCCCCTTTAAGCCCGCCAGATAAATGATCATATAGTATCCGATTCCTTTCCAGATAATCATGATCATCACAGCCAGCAACGCCCAGTCCTTATCTGACAGCCACGCGGGAACATTTTGAAGACCAATGCTGTGCAGGATCTGATTTAAGGGGCCGTTCTTGGAATAAAGAAACTGCCATACAACCGAAATCGCAACAATAGAGGAAATATGCGGAAAGAAATGCGCCGCACGGATTGCAGAAGAAAACTTAATGCCGGAATCCAGAATAAATGCCATAACCAACGACAGCATGATGATAAACGGCACGGTCCCCACCGTATATATAATGGTATTCCAAAGGGATATCGTAAAGTTTGAATCGCGAAACAGATTGATATAGTTTTTAATTCCCACAAACTTAGCCGCACCGGATCCGTCCCAATTCGTAAAGCTTAAACCGATTGCCCAAACAGCCGGTATTAAGGTAAAAACTGCAAATCCGATGATATTTGGCAGCAAAAAACAGAACGCCATCTTCCTGTTCCGGTTGACCACTACCTGGTTCGACTTGTATACTGCTGTCGTTTTTGCCATATCGTCCCTCCTTGTTATGAGCACTTCGCGGCGTTCCCTGGCCGCTTACGTGCAATACATGTCATCTCCGCTCAGCGCGTGACGCTTTTTAAAGTCTGAGCCGGCAGACTTGAATGCTGCACTGCGTAATGAACGGCGCAGTGCAGTACTCAAAATATCGTACCGGCTCAGGAACCATCCCTTAGTTCTGAGACATGATCTCTTCACGGCGGGTATTTAAATTATCAGCCATCTCTTCCGGAGACTGGTTGTCTGTAAGAACAAGCTCAAGTTCTTCGTTTACCGCACTTGACATCTGGCCTAAATTCACACTTGCCTCTCCAAGGCCGTAGCTGACATTGTCCGTCAGCGCTTCCATAGATGATTCGTCAAGCCCTGTGCTCTCTTCAAATGTGGTCATAATCTCATCTGTCATGTATCCCGGAACCAGCATGGATTCTGCAACGATCTTTGCGCCCTCTTCTCCACAGAGAAATGTCATCAACTCCCATGCCGCATCTAATTTTTCCGTCTTAGGATTGATCAGTACCGGCGTAGAGGTTGCGAAGCCCTTCTTCTCGGTTCCTTCCCAATAAGGAGATTTCACAATGCCGTAATCAAATCCAAGATCCTGTGCTTCCAGAAGCTGCGTCATCCAGGAACCGTTATACAGCATGCCCCATTTTCCCTGGTAGAAGTATGTCTGATCCTTCGACATGGAAACAGACTCCGCATAGTCTTCCCAGACACCGTCTTTCATCGCTGCCATAACCTTTGCAGCTGCCGGCACCAGCTCATTAAAATCGCTGGAGGTAATATCAAACCCGTTTACGGCTCCGACGAGACACGGTGCGATAAATCCTGGTTTTGGGTAGAACGCGCATCCGTAGACATCGTCATGGCTTAACTGCTTTCCGAGTTCAAAGAACTGCTCCCATGTCATATCATTGGTGGGATATGCAACTCCTGCATCATCAAAAACCTTCTTATTATAATAGATCACCCAGTCATTGGTGCGGAACGGAAGGGCATAGAGGCCGCCGTCAATCACATAATGCTGTTCCAGAACAGTTCCGTAAGGGGTGAGATCAAATCCTTTTTCTTTTGCTATGGCATTTAAGTCGAGGGCAAAATTCTTCTGTACCAGCGTCGGATAAGAAGTATTGGATTTTGCAAAATATACGTCAATGTCGTCGCCGGAAGCCAGCATCGTGGTAAGCTTTGTCTCGTAATCGTTGGCCGGCGCGTTGATGACTTCCACTTCAATATCGGGATATTTCTGGTTAAACGCCTCCATCATGGCCGGGTATACAGAGCCCTCCACGTCATAGTCCCAAAGAGCCAGTTTTAACTTCGTCTTTTCTCCTGACGCCTCTTTGCTTTCTCCCGCCATTGTTGTCGCAGACTCAGTCGCCGGAGCTGCTGTTGTGGTCTCTGTCTTCGTTCCGGTACCGCTGCATCCTGCAAGAACTGTCACTGCGGCTGCGGCTGCCAGCATTACACTTACGTTTCTTTTCTTCATGTGAATAATCCCTCCATTTTGAATGCCAATAAAAACCGCTAATCACTTTTACGATCACTTATTGGTTTTACGATTGTTTTGTACGTTCATTATATTCTTTTATGTACGTTATGTCAATAGTGTTAAGAAATGTTTTTCATTACTTGTTATTTTTATGCGTTTTTTCGTCTTTCATTGTTCATTTAAGTATTTTTATGAATTTTTATTTCATTTTCTATCGCAATACGTGCGATTTTCTATTGATTTATTGTACATTTTTTGGTATGCTGTCCCTGTATTCTCAAGTTATTTTTATTTTTCGTTCATTTAGGAGGATTATATGAACGTTATAGTGATTGATGTTGGTACTTCCAGCATGAGGGGGATTTTATACGATGCGCACGCAGCAGAACTGAAAAAGATTCAAATTTCCTATTCCCCGTTTTATATTGATCAGATTTGTGTAGAGCAGAATGCTTCTGACTGGACCTCGGCACTGATCCGGATCTGTTCCGGATTGGCGCAGGCCGCCAAAGAAGAAAACAGGAAGATTGATGTGCTGTCTCTCACCTCACAGCGATCCTCCGTGCTTCCTCTGTCGAAGGATATGGAACCGCTGTCTCCGGCAATCATGTGGCAGGACAAACGCACAATGTCTCTCTGCCATGATTTAAAGAAGTCTGATCCTGTCATAATCCAAAAGGCCGGAAGCCGGATTAATCCGGTTTACTCCGGCAGTAAAATGGCCTGGATCCGCAGGAATCAGCCGGAGCTGTTTGAACATGCCGCAAAACTGGCGGTCATTCCCGATTATCTGGTATGGTTTATGACAGGTACTCTGGTCACCGACCATACCTACGGGAGCCGCTCTCTTCTCATGAATCTGGGAACCAGGGAGTGGGATGAGGAGCTTCTGCGGCTCTTTGAGCTCCCCCGCTCCATGCTCTGTGATCTCATATCTCCCGGCACTGTGGCGGGACACATATCCGGCCCATTTTCGCGGCTCACCGGACTTTTAGAAGGGACGCCGCTCATATCGGCCGGAGGTGATCAGCAGTGCTCCGCGCTGGGCCAGGGGGTGATCCACCACGGAGACGCCCAGATCACGACAGGTACCGGCGCTTACATCATCAGCGGCTGTGATGAACTGCCTGTGGTTAAAGGCAGCGAAGTCATCGTGGGCGCCAGTGCTATACCTGGAAAATACGTTTTAGAGAGCAGTATTCTGGCCTGCTGTTCCGCCTTTAACTGGTTTCATAACGCCTTTTATCCTGACAGCGACCGCGGCTTCGATTCGATCAACCGGGAAATTCTGAATTCGCCTCCTGCGGCAGGCGGCATCATCGCTTTGCCTTATTTTCAGGGGCAGGGGACGCCTGACTGGAACAGCATGGCCACGGCCTCCCTCCTGGGTCTCACGCTGTCCTCCTCAAGAGGGGATATGGCCAGAGCCATCTTAGAAGGGATCTGCTATGAAATAAAGGTCAATATGGAGTGCATGGCACGGTATCTTCCCGCCCCCTCGTCCATTGTCTTAAGCGGCGGCCTTACGAAATGCCCGTCCCTGGCGCCGTCCCTGGCCGGAATCCTGGGAACGCCTGTCACCCAATACAGCAATCCGGAGTCCACTGCCTTAGGCGCATGGATGTCCGCCG